>Ga0209692_10004796_pt1 | contig 11984 bp, 4 predicted proteins | sample tdDd472_FD_187129 | JGI IMG/M metagenome (GOLD analysis project Ga0209692, IMG submission 187129) | Marine sediment microbial communities from the Atlantic coast under amendment with organic carbon and nitrate - tdDd47.2 (SPAdes)... | ecosystem: Environmental > Aquatic > Marine > Coastal >...
ACAGTTATTTCTGTGCGATCAATAAAAACAATGGCCGACCTGAAGGTGAAGGGTGTTTTATTACGGAACAGGATAATATGACCATGGAAGGAGCAATGGCGTCGACGGGCAAGCTTATTGTTCAGCCTCAGGGACGTATCGCACCAGTCTTTCTGAACAAGGCGGATGGTGAGAAGAAAGGTAGCCTGCCGGGTACTGGTGGATGTTTCGTTCTGATCACACCCGATAAGAGTATTGTTCATCCACAAACATCACGATATAAGAGTATTAAAGAGTATGTAAGTGATAAGGAGCCTGAGTATATGACTTTTAAGGGCGGTAAGGAGATGGTGATTAAAGGAGATACCAGCTTTATTCTTTCCGATCAGGCACTTTCGGCCTACCATCGTAAAACAAAGAAGATTCTGTGGTTGCGTCATCACTATCAAGGACATCGTCTTATTTTAAGTGGTGATGCCCTGTATGTTGGAGCTACGGATACCGTATATGCGGTAAGTCCGAAAAATGGATTGCCATTATGGAAAGGTAATGTAAAGGGGACAGTGTACGCTATGGCAACCGCTCAAGATGCGTTGTACGTATCAACTAATGAGGGGCAAATAGTATGCTTCAAAGCCGGGCAGCAAAGCAATGCCCTGTATGCCCAAAATATTGAGGAAGAAGGCTGTGTTGAGAAAAGCATAAAGGAGACAAAACCACCTTATGGTGATGCAGGATTACAATTGGCCTATGGTCCTTTTGTTAAAGCAGTATCAAGTGACTCAGTCATGCTGAGCTTTACAACCAGGGAAAAAGAAGCCATTCGGCTTAACTGGTCGGCCAAAGGTTTTATGGCACATGAAATACAATTGCCAGAGCAAAAGAAACATCAGGTTGTCCTGCCAGCCAGGAAGAACTTTATTTATAGTTACCAACTAACATCGGATGAGGGAGACGAGGCCAGTTATGAATATGATAATTTTTTCAATTATAAGAAGAAGGTTCTGGACTTCTCATCACTGCTCACTGGCGATCCTGCACAAGAGCAGAAAGTGAAAAACGTGCTGTCGAACCATGGTGTTGAGAAAGGATTGGTATTGGTCATCGGGGGTGATGATATTCAAGTTCCGCTTATGCTGGCAAAGCATACCGGGGGCGATGTTATTGTTTTGGTTGATGAGCGGGAAAAGGAGGATGAGATACGAAGACTTTGGCAGCAAGCTGGTGTTTACGGACGCCAGCTTAATGTTCAGCTGGTAAACGACCTCAGTGCATTACCAATAGCATCTGAATTAGCCAACCTAGTGTGGATCAATAATGTTGAACAGACGAATGCAGATGAAGTAATACGGTTGATAGCGCCAAGGGGCATTGCACTTGTGAAGAATGCGGATGAAAAATGGTTTGATAATGCAAGTTTGGACTGGCAGGTGGAGACATTGAAATCGATTAATCGGCAAACAGTACTCAAGAAGTTACCTTTCGAAACGGAAGGTGAGTGGACTCATCAATATGCACATGCTGATAATAGCGCATTTGGTGGTGAAAGCCTCTGGGGTTCAACAAAAGCAGAAGACTTTGAAATACAATGGATGGGACGTCCTGGACCACGTTTTCAAACGGATAGGAGTGGTCGTAAACCGTCACCCCTGGCCATTAATGGTCGTATGTTTGTACAGGGCAATGAACGGGCTATTGCTGTTGATGTGTTTAATGGTAATATCCTCTGGTCGGCCGATTTCCCCGGTTTCATCAGGATGAATATTAACCGTAACTGCTCCAACTGGGCTGCTGGTGAGACACATCTTTATATGACCGTAGGTCAGAATCTGCTTAAGGTATGCCAGAAAACAGGAAAGGTCGATGCGATTATTCCGCTTAATAAAGCGAATAAAGACTGGGGATACATCGCTGTCGTTAATGATAAGATTATCGGTAGTTCAACACCAATAGGTGCTTCGCACAGCAGATACCATGGGGGAGAATTCTGGTACGATGCCCAAAGAGGTGAGGCGACCGATAAGGTGCTTAGTGATAATCTGTTTGCAATGGATAACGACGGACAACGACAGATATGGAACTACCAGCCTTCAGGATATATTATTAATCCGACCATTACGCAGTATAATAATTGGATCTACTTCGTTGAAACAGCACCGGTGAAATTATCTGATGCCGGTCGCGGGGGCGAGAATATCTTCACGAATATTTCGCTGGTAGCAGTTGATGTTGCCAGTGGTAAACGGCAGTGGAAGAGAAGACTGAATCAGATGCCGGGTGTGGCCATGTATTCTATGGCGGCCGCTACTGGCAAAATTGTGATTGTATCTTCAGCCAATTGGAAATATAAGATATATGCCTATGATGCCCAAACAGGCCGGCACGTATGGGAGAACGAACAGAAGTGGTTTCATGGCGATCATGGTGGGCACCTGTCACGACCAGCTATTGTTAATAATCGACTACTGGTTAAACCTGCGGTATATGATCTGTCAACAGGGCAACAAACGGCATTGAATGTGCCTAAATCAGGACATGGCTGTGCTACATATGCATTAACCGAACAATCGGTATTTTACCGAGGGGGTAGCGTGACACAATTTAATTTTGATACCCATGAATTCTCAAGATGGGAACGATTAAGGCCCGATTGCTGGTTAAGTACACTGCCCGCACAGGGTATGGTACTATCACCGGAAGCAGGAGGTGGATGCAGTTGTGGTAATTGGTTGGAGACTTCAATGGTGATGGCTCCTGTTTCGAGAGCACCCATCACACTGGTATCTTATGGTGATGACAAGCCCGATTATAAGGAAGAGACCTATGGTAATTATACCCAGTCGTATAAACCAAATGAATTTATTGATGCACTGAAAGTTGAGATAAAAGTTAAACCCGGTGTTACGGGTAATATATTCTATACCATTGATGGCTCGGCTCCTACGAAGGAAGGGATACCCTACAAAGGACCTATTGAACTTACAGAAACGACTGAACTTAATGTCGCATTCTTTACGGTCAAGAATGATCGTGAACGGAAATTTGTACGTAGTAATAGCTATGTACGTCTGAGACCTGAACCGGCAATAAAGCGAATGCAGACGGTTAATAACGGTGTGCTAGAGATTCAATTTGAGAAAACAGGTCATACTGGCGAGGTATACTACACCACGGATGGATCCGAACCAACGCATGATGATCAACGAGGTGATCAGCCCCTTAATATCACCGAAAAAACCTTGGTTAAAGCCATAACCATATGGAGCGAGCGGGGGCAGATATATAAAAGTGAGGTGGTGACTGGTGAGTTTGAGAAACCGGTATTAAAGGCAGGTGTTGATCCTAAAAGTAAGCAAGGGGTTAATTATGAATACTATGAAGGTCGTTGGAAAGAACTCCCCGACTTTACGAAGCTGAAGCCACTTGATAAGGGGATTACAGCAGTGGTGAACCTGGAAAAAAGAAAGAAAGAGGTTTGGTATGGGATGCGTTTTAAGGCTTTTATCTATGTGCCGGTCGATGGTTTTTACACATTTTATACCAGCAGTGATGATGCCAGTAATATCCTGATTCATGATGAGCTGGTGGTGGATAATAACGGTAGTCATGGTGCACGTGAACGAAAAGGTGAAATAGCCCTTAGGGCCGGTTATCACCCGATTACAGTCGAGTATTACCAGAATAATGGGGGGCAGAGCCTTAGTCTGGGTATTGAAGGACCCGGTATACAAAAACGTGATGTGTTGAAGGAAGAATTATTTTATCAATAAATGGTTTTATTAATGCCTTTGGGTGCTGAATCAATATAATAATGAACGGTAAGCGAATAAATAGAAATATTATCCTGAGTGTAATTGCCGGTGTCTGTCTTTATGCATGTGATACAAATGATCACCAAATAGTGAATGGTGATCACTGGGCTTCTTATATGAAAGACCAGCAGAATTCAGGCGCCAGCGATGAGGAGCTGGATTTTCCCTTGCAAAATAGCTGGGTACGTGTGTTTCATGATCATCCCCAGGCGGCATGGCCAGCTCCTGCCAAACAAGATTACTACAATGGGAAACGAAAGCTGGAGCCTTTGGTGACTTATGATCGTGCTTATCAGCCCATTGTTGTGGCGGATCGATTGTATATGGCATCGTCGGCGAATAACTCCATTGCCTGTTACCAGGCGAATTCCGGTGAAGAACTTTGGAAATTTTATACGGAGAGTCCCAACCGGGTCGCTCCCCTCTGGTATAAGAATAAGCTGTATGTAGGCTCTGATGATGGCCATGTCTATTGTTTAGATGCCTACACCGGGAAACTGCAATGGAAACGTTCATTTGGGAAGGGGCGTAAGATGATTGGTAACGGACGTATTATCTCATCGGTGCCGATTCGTACCGGCCTGGTCGTTAGTGGCGATACTCTTTTTGTGGCAGCAGGATTATTGCCGGAAGAACAGGTGTCTGTTAATGCATGTAATGTGAATGATGGTGCACTATTGTGGAGTCATGACATCAAAGACCTGGCACCGCAGGGCTATCCTGTATTGAACGGTGATCAATGGATCGTGCCCAATAGCAGGGTGCAGCCAATGGTTTTTTCAACCTCTACCGGACGCCTCTCTGAACGGCTCAAAGGGGATGGTGGAGCCAATGTCGCGGTGGTGGATGGACGAACCGTTTATGGTGTGGACTGGCAGGGAGAGCTTGAGGCTCAACGTCTGTTGGAGTCGGCCATCACCGGTTATAAGGTGACTGGCGATAGCCAGCGTCTTTTTGTGGCCTCTGAATTCTCGCTTACAGCGATTAATGTGGAGCACTTTACAAATAATTATAAGGCACAAGACAAAATAGAAATCCAGCTCAAAGCATTGGCTAGTCATATGAAGGGTACTAGTATTGATGGAATTAATCAGCTGGATAGCTTACGACAGGCACTGGAAGGCCTGAAAGCAGATAAATTCAATTGGCAGACCGAGATAAGTAAACCCTATGCTATGATCAAGGCCGCTAATGCTGTTATTACCGGTCTGCAGGATAAGGTTGTTGCTTATGATACTAAGTCAGGACAGAAGGTGTGGGGGGCCAGTGTCAAAGGTCGCCCCTATGGATTGGCCATTTGTGGGCAGAAACTCTTTGTGAGCACAGACAAAGGTGTGATGTATTGTTTTGGTGAACAGGGTGATGGTTTGTATTACGATGAGGCGCACCAGGCTCATACAATAAAGAATGACAAATCATTATCAGAAGAAATAAGTCACATCATCCACATCTTACCACGGCAGAAAGGGCTGGCTCTGGTAATGGGCCATCAGGCCATGTCACTTACTCAACAGCTGGTTGGTGTAAGTCAATACAACTGGGTCGCTTTGGCTAGTTCGGAAAGTCAGACTGCTGAAGTACGTCGACGTTTAGATCAGGCCGGTTTATATGGTAAGCGCTCAACGGTTTTTAATGGGACTTTGAGTGAACAGCAGTTTTCTGATTACCTCTTCAATGTGATTGTTGTGAATACGCCATTGAATGAATTAAAAATAGAAGATGCAGGTATTGAATTCTTACGTATACTTTCTCCCTCAGGAGGACGCCTGATACTATCCAAAAGTAATACCTCGGATGCTATTGAGCGATTGCTTGAAGCCTGCAACCAGCAGTTAACACTTATTGATGACCAGAAGGCCTGGGTGCTCAAAAGAAAAGCTTTACCGCAAAGTGGTGAATGGACCCATTTATATGCCAATGCCGCCAATACAGTTAGTACAACAGATGCTTATGCTTCAGATACGGTTCGGCCGCTATGGTTTGGACAGCCCGGACCGCGTGAGATGTCAGATCGTCATCATAGGGCGGCTGCGCCATTATTTAAGAATGGTATCATGTTCGTACCTGGTGATAACGGGGTATTAGGGGCGGATGCCTACAACGGAACCATGCTTTGGAAAAGGGAAATACCGCATTTTCGACGGATAAAAATAGCCCGGGATGCCGGTAATGTGGCACTTGATGATGAGCGGGTATATGCCGTGGCTGATAACTTCTGTTATGTCTTGGATCAGTCTACTGGTGAAGAGAAGAAAGTAATCAGGGTGCCACAGATAAAATATGGCGGAATGGATGCCCATTGGGGCTATCTGGCAAGCGTTGATCAGATGCTCATCGGAAGTGGTCGAAAACCAACAGCCATCTTTAATCAATACAGTCGCCTGGACTGGGGAGAATACAGTGAGTTGGTGACAAGTGATTATTTGTTTGGATTGAATAAAAGCACAGCTCAGAATAAATGGTTTTATAAAGGCGGAGCCATTCTTACTGCTTCCATCTGTATTGGTGAAGGAAAAATATTTTTTGTCGAGAGTAGGAGTGAAAAAGCCCTGAAGGATGCCGATGGATTGATAGCCTTCAGTGCTATGCGCGATAAATTATTTGTGGTGGCTATTGATATGCATACTGGTAAAGCCCTTTGGAAAACGCCGTTTGACGATACGCTGGTTGAGCATTATCTCTTTGGTAGCTATGCTGATGGTAAACTGATAATGGCTGGTTCAGGCAATGTTAAAGGTAGTCTTTGGTATGGCACTTATGCTTTTGATAGTGATAGCGGTCAGAAAGCGTGGAAAAACAGTCAGATGCATCTGACCTGGACCAATGGTTCACATGGCGAACAATGTCATCGGGCATTAATCATGGATGGTGTAGTATATACCGAGCCTTTTGCCTATGATTTGGCCACTGGTGAAAAGAAGGCAGACTGGAAACTCAATCGTAATGGTCATTCTTGCGGTACGCTGTCGGGGGCTGATGGTGTATTGTTTTTCAGAGGTGCAAATCCGGCCGCTTGTGTGCCCGCTGAAACAGATCAGGGTAAGCAACTCAACAATACTACAAGGCCTGGATGTTGGATTAATATGATTCCGGCAGGTGGATTGCTGATGATCCCGGAAGCTAGCTCTGGCTGTTCATGTAATTTTCCTTTACAGATGACAATTGTCTATCAACCTCTTAAAAAGAGCTCATTATGATGAGGTGGATAGTTATTCTTTTGGTTGTCTATGGATTTATGACACCAGCAACCGGATGCAGATATACAATCAGGGAAATTGGATATAGTGAACTGATATTGGGACAGTACAAACTTGCTATGGAAGTAGACACAGCTGTTTATACTGATCAGGTTAAGCAGTTTGTCAACCTGGCTTATGTCTTTGCTATGGATGCTAACATTGAGTATGAAATTAAATATCAGGAACAAAAGTCGCCCGTTATTATTTATCAGAATTATGATGGTCTGGAGATTGATCGACAGGAGGTAATGTCATTATCGGAGATTAAAACGGCCTTAGAGAATTTTATGAATTCGCCATTGCGTTGTTTTATAGGTGATAAGGTAGGTGAGTCATTTGCCTTTATCGTATGTTTTAGCGCTAAAAAAGATCAATCTCATGTCAAGAGCATAGTTGATGAGGCGTTAGTGCAGTTTAGCCGAATTTCTGACCACCTGGATAAGGAAGTACGGGAAGTACTTGTACCCATATTTATTAATGAAGAAGGTATAAAAAAGGAAGTGCTGTTACTTAAATCACTTGGGGTGGATGCCAATAGCCACGATCCGGTTTGTTTGGTCGTATATGGAAGAGGACGTCTTGCTGGGCCGCCTATGATAGGAGAGGTGCTAACCACAAAAGAAATGCTAAAGCAGTTGGTAACGATTGGAACTGATTGTGAGTGTGGCATTGACTTAAATCCGATACTAAAGACTACCATACCCTTTATCTGGAATGAGCAACGGCGACAGACAGTGGCGGTAATGCTTGGTTTTGATGTGGATCACCCTATGGTACTGTCAGAGATGGCTATGATATTATCTAAGACTAATAGTAATAAGATCAATACGTCCGCAAATATATCGCCCGTGCTGGAGTTGAATAACGATTTGGATTCAATAAAAGACAATGTAAAGATCAAGGATTCGGTTAATGAGGGAAAGTCAATTCTCTGGATGATTGCTTTCAGTGTTTTGCTGATCATTGGTGTTGGACTATTCTTATTTTATCGTGGTAGACAATAGCGTATATTATAATATGGAGGTAGACTTATGAAGAACAGTGCGTCTAGGATAGGGCTGATTATATTGATGATTGTATTGGGAGTGCAAGTATTTGCCTGCCGTTATACTGTGCGTGAAATTGGTTTTTCTACCCTGTCGCGCGATATTTATACACTGGTAATCATAGACGCCGATATGAAAAGTGACGATTCGTATTGGATGAATGTCAGGAAACGATTGAATGATAGTAATATTAATCTTTTGGTGCTGGATACAATAGCTGACCACCAGCACCCGATTATTAAGAAATATAAGGAGCGAGCAGATGCTTTACCGGCTAAATGGCTGATTGCACCCGATGGCAGGGAGTTAGATGTCAGTGATTATGCACTCGAAGAGGCTTTGGATTTTATCCTGGATTCACAGGCCAGAATGCGTATGAAGGAAGAGTTTCCACATGTATTTTCAGTAATACTGATGCTGGAAGGAAAAGACCAGGAGGATAACCGGAGGGTGAGCACGGCAATTGATCAGGCCAGTGAACAGATCGAAAATATTATGCCACATATGCCTAAACAGGTCAGGCAAGGACCAATAACTGTTAGTTTAAGTGCGGATGAGCAGCTGTGCGAGAGCGTTTTACTGTGGTCATTAGGGCTAGATCATCTCCCAGATACGGCGATGGTATTTGTTATTTATGGCAGAGGGCGTATTATGGGTGATCGCTTGTCAGAGGATGATATCTTATCAGGGCGTTTGTACGAGCATCTGGCCATGATTGGAGCCGACTGTGAATGCGGTCTTGATCGAAAGTGGATGCTGGGCAGACAGATACCATTGTTATGGAATGCCGAAAATAGGAAAAGGCTGCTGAATGAAGTGGGTTTTGATGTGGATAACCCGATGATATTAGCCGAGATGACCCGTATACTGGCCAAAGAAAATAATCAGGAGATGGACGGTGAGCTCAGCTTCGGTCCAGAAGAAATAGATTTGAATAAAACCTTTTTTAATACACAGGAAAAAGAAGGGACTGAAACAGATAAGGAGGTTAATAGACATTGGCCATGGTGGATAGCTGTAGTCTTATTGATAGGCATTATTATTAGTGGCTTTGAGATTGCCAGACGAAATAGGAAGTCATAGTATTGTCAGTCAATTGATAGGACTGACTGTATTGAGCGAATCGATTATAAAACATTTATAGATCGTGTGGATTGTACTTGACGTCTAGCATACATGCTAATAGTACCCAACTCAGAATAACTAGCTGGATAGCAACCACAAGTTTTGTGATGTTTGAAAGTGCCATAGGCATAGTCAAACATCACCTTTTTTTGGAACAGTACTCATCTTAGATCGTGATCCTTTAAGGATGGAGAAATGTAAATAAAAAAGTCTGTAAGAAGATATCTTACAGACTTTTAGTGATCTCGGCAGGACTCGAACCTGCAACCTCCTCGGCCGTAACGAGGTGCTCTATCCAATTAAGCTACGAAACCGTTTCATTGAGTATTTCTCTCAAATGCGGTGCAAAGAAAGGGTATTCGCTTCAATATTCCAAAAAAAATGTACCATTTTTTTGCTGTGTTTTTTCAATGTTACAGCATGTCAGAATTTTAGCGATAAAAATAAAGCCTTGCGTACTTGCAAGGCTTTAACAGTATGACTTAATCGTACTATTAATTAGTAGGCAGTTCTCTTAATTTAAGACGATCACCAGCGTCTTTTACAATTGTTTTGTAATACTCTTCAGAGTAACCGGGGAACTTCGCATGAGCAGGATTTCCATGCTCGTTACGCAAGAATTTACCATCAACTTCTTCGTGTAGGTTACCATCGTTGTATTTCACCAATAGAAACTGACCTAGTTCGCGCCATCTTTCAGTTACTAATTCAGCTTGATTCATCGAGAAATCGGTAAGGAATTGTCGAGCTAATTCAGGATTTAAATCGTAAAGTGCTTTAGCTGATTGATCAATGGCTGAGGTATATGTGATAAGATTATCTTCCAATTCGGTTTGAACTTTTTTAATGTCCTTAATCATATGATTGTAACGACCATAAGCTTGGTTGCTAACAAACGTAAAGACCCAAAATGAAGCATCCCATGAGAAGTTTAATAAATCACCATTTCCTTGAGCCAAACATTTAGGAACGTCAGTCATTCCGGCGTACATTGGCATATATACACTTGATGCAGCGTCATCAACACCAAACCATAGTATTCCACCAATATGAGCAGGTAACCAAGATCTCATTTGAGCAACAAAAGAGAAACCGGTTTGCTGTGTAGCAATGGCACGCTCGTTAAAATATTTCTCGCCATCTACTTCCCAGGTTAATGGACGAAATCGATATGGTTTACCATAAGGGCCAGCACCTGCGTCTTTTGTCATGTCAAGAGGCGTACCTTCATAATGGTCGCGCATGATGTTCATTACATCTTTGTGTGAAATCTTACGGTTTGGTTTAATGTATAAAGGCATACGTTTAAGGGTATTGCCTTGTGCATACTCAACATATTCTCCCATTTCTTCTGGATTCATAATGTTGAAAGCACTCCAAACACGAGCATCGCAAAAGCGAACTGCACCAAAATCAAGTGGTGCATAGGCATCAGCAAAACTGAAGTCTTTGTTCTTTCCATTGAAATAACCTTTTTCACGAGCAAACGAGATTACATCTTCGGAATATAGGCAGTTTTCCTTATCCTTTAAAGGAAATTGCGTTATACGTGCTTGATTAGCATGTGCAGATACATATCCATCAGGAATTTTAACAGCTACCCAAACAGCTCCTTTATTATTTTCACCTTTACCAATCAATTCCATTACCCATACTTCGTCTTTATCAGCAATAGAAAATGATTCGCCCGAACTGTAATAGCCATATTTGGCAACTAAGTCAGTCATTATCTTTATTGCTTCACGAGCCGATTTAGCACGTTGAAGAGTAATATAAATTAGACTACCATAATCAATTAAACCATTTTTATCGCGTAATTCTGATCGACCCCCAAAGGTTGTTTCCCCTATAGATAATTGATGTTCATTCATGTTACCTATAACGGTATAGGTAGAAGCTACTTGCTCAATTTCACCAAGGTATTTACCAGTATCCCACTCATTCACTTTAAGCATTGTTCCTGGTTCATAAGTGGCAGCAGGCCAGAAGTAAAGTTCACCATATAAATCATGTGAATCTGCTGCATAGGATATCATTGTAGAGCCATCAACTGATGCATTTTTTGTTACCAAAATATTGGTGCAAGCACTTGTAGGAGCAAGATTAAAAAGCATTAAAGCAACGCCTAAAAGAGCCGTTAATTTTTTGATCATATCAATATTATTAAGTGAAAAATTTTGTTTTGACACAAATATATAAAATACGTGTTATTAGAAGATGAGTTTTAGCATGTTGTTATCTATTTTAAAATTTAGACTTCATTTTTAATCAAGTGCATACAAGCGTTAATCACATATCTTACGATATTCTTGCCATTTACAATCAATTTCACGTATTTGCATTAATTCATAATTGGGGATTTTATGGATGTAAAAGAGGAATTATTAAGAGCTTTAGAGTTTTCTGAAAGCATAGTTGTTTTAACAGATGCGCGTGGATTTATTCGCTATGTTAATAATAGCTTTGTGAAAAAATACGGGTACTCCAAGTCGGAAGCTATAGGTCAGCGTCCTAGTCTCTTAAGAACAGAATATCATGATGCACTATACTATTCAAATTTATGGCAAACCATAGCTAATGGTGACACTTGGCGAGGCATGTTTAAAAATAAAACCAAAGAGGGGGAAATTATTTGGGAAAAGGCAACCATAAGCCCTGTTTTAAATGGAGATGGAGCGAAGACAGGATATATTGCAGTAAAAGAAGATATTACACAACAACGAGAGTTGGAGTTTCAAAAGGATAATGAAAAATACTTTCTGGATGAATTATTTGATAACTCT
>Ga0209692_10004806_pt1 | contig 11966 bp, 10 predicted proteins | sample tdDd472_FD_187129 | JGI IMG/M metagenome (GOLD analysis project Ga0209692, IMG submission 187129) | Marine sediment microbial communities from the Atlantic coast under amendment with organic carbon and nitrate - tdDd47.2 (SPAdes)... | ecosystem: Environmental > Aquatic > Marine > Coastal >...
ATGACCTCGATATCGGCAAGCGGCTGCGGCGCACCGATCAGCTCTATCCCGATCTGGTGGAACTGGCGCAGCCGGCCCTTCTGCGGCCGCTCGTAGCGGAACATCGGGCCGCCATAGAAATACCGGACCGGGGCATGCTGGGCGAGGCCGTTTGACATATAGGCCCGGCAGACGCCGGCGGTGTTTTCCGGCCGAAGGGTAACCTCGTCCCCGCCCTTGTCGGTGAAGGTATACATCTCCTTCGTGACGACATCCGACGTATCGCCCAGGGTGCGCTTGAACACCTGGGTGAATTCGAAAATCGGCGTCGACATGAATTCGTAGCCATACAGGGCCGACACCGCGGCCGCGCGGTCGATGACATGGCGGTGACGCCGGTGGTCTTCGGGCAAGAGGTCATGCGTGCCGCGGACAGGCTGTAACGCCGCCATTCCAGTACTCCAACTCGGTTTCGACTATTCCGCCGCGGCCGCTTCCTGCCGCTCTTTCTCGATTTCCGCCGCCTTGGCCTCGACCAGCCCGACCAGATGGTCGACGATGTCCTGGTCCTTCAGGCGGTGGGCCGGTTGCCCGGCGATATAGACCTGATGCGTACCCTTGCCGCCGCCTGTGAAGCCGATATCGGTTTCACGCGCCTCGCCCGGGCCGTTGACGACGCAGCCGATTACGGAAACCGTCATCGGCGTGGTGATATGGGTGAGCCGTTCTTCCAGCACCCGCACGGTTTCGATCACATCGAATTGCTGGCGGGCGCAGGACGGGCAGGAAATCACGTTGACGCCGCGGTAGCGCAGGCCCAGCGACTTCAGGATATCGAAGCCAACCTTCACTTCCTCGACCGGATCGGCGGAAAGCGAAACCCGGATCGTATCGCCGATACCGGCCCAGAGCAGGGAGCCGATCCCGATGGAACTCTTGATCGTCCCGGTCCGAAGGCCGCCCGCTTCCGTGACGCCGAGATGCAGCGGGTAATCGCAGGCCTCCGCCAGGCCTTGATAGGCGGCGGCGGCCAGGAAGACGTCGGAGGCCTTCACGCTGATCTTGAAATCGAAGAAATCGTTGTCTTCGAGAATCTTGGCATGCTCCAGCGCGCTTTCCACCATCGCTTCCGGCACGGGCTCGCCGTATTTCTCCAGCAGGTGGCGCTCCAGCGAGCCGGCATTGACGCCGATCCGCATGCTGCAGCCGTGATCCTTCGCCGCCTTGACGACTTCGCGCACGCGCTCGGCGCTGCCGATATTGCCGGGATTGATCCGCAGGCAGGCGGCGCCGGCCTTGGCGGCCTCGATCGCGCGTTTGTAGTGGAAATGGATATCCGCGACGACCGGCACCGTGACTTGCGGGATGATCTTGGCAAGGCCTTCGGTCGAGGCTTCGTCGGGACAGGAAATCCTGATGATGTCGACGCCCGCCTCCTCGCATCGGCGAACCTGCGCGACCGTCGCATCGACATCCGCGGTGAGCGTGTTGGTCATGGTCTGCACGGTGATCGGCGCGTCGCCGCCAACAGGCACGGACCCGACCATGATCTGACGGGATTTGCGGCGATAGATGTCGCGATAGGGACGCACACTCATAGCGCTGACCTGTTCGGTGATGCTCTGGCCCGGATGTCCCGCCGCCGATGACCTGCCGGCGCGGGAAAAACCCTGCACAGGCGACTGTCGGCCGGCCGGACCGGACGGTGGGGAAAATGCGTGCAAGCCCTCGAAAGATCAAGGGCCGTGACGATCCGCCGTGCTATTGCGCCTTCAGAAGCGCGTCGGGCTCCAGAAGAACATCGCGGCGCACGTCGCCCACCTCGCCAATCCGCGGGGCGAGCTTGCCGTCGACGGTGAATTCCAGCCCGCCGGCGCTGCCGGTGACGAGCTTGATGCCGGGTTGGTCCGGCACGCGGAACGTATCGCCGGTGCGCAGCAGGCGGTTCAACAGGACCGTGCCGTCGGCGGCGGTGATTTCCACCCATGACGGCGAGGTCGCCCGGATGACGATCCGCGACGCTCCCGCTTCCGTCCCGAAGGCGGCGGGCTGCGTGCCGCTGACCTGCGGCAGCGCGGTTTCGGCCTCCCGAACACCCGCTTGCGCCACGGGTTCCGAAACGGCGGGGGCCGGTTCTTCGCTTGCGGCCGGCGCGGCCGCCGTTGCCGCAGCCGTTTCGGCGGCCGGTGCGGGCACGGCCAATGCGGGGGCAGTCGGGGCGGGCACGGCCGTCTCGTTTGCGGCTGCGGTCGCGGATTCGACCTGTTCCGCGGCGGTTTCCTGGGTTTCGGCCGAAACAACGGCGGCGGCTTCCACCGCGGGTTCTTCCGCCGTAACCGTGGCGGCTTCTTCCGCGGCGGTCGCGGCGGCTTCCACCGTTTCGGTTGCGCTGGCTTCAACCGAGGCAGCGGCCTGGGACCCGGCTTCCTGAACGGTTTCGGATGTGGCTTCCGGCGCTGTCGCGGCGGAGGCGATCGTTTCGTTCACGATCGTCGGCTGGACCGCCGGTTCGGTGGCGGCGCCGGACGGCGCGCTTTCGGCAACGGGGGCTGCGAGCGGCGCGGGTTGCTCGGCGGCCGGCGCGGGAACGGCCTCCGCAGGCGCTTGGCCGTCTGTCGCCTGCGACAGCAGCTTGGTCAGCGCTTCCGGCAGGGGCGGCACCAATTCTATCGTGTCACGGTCCTTGTTGGAGACATAGAGCCAGCCGCCATAGGCGCCGGCCAGCATCAGGATCGCGATCACGATGACCGATGCGGTCGGACCGCGGCTTCCGGGCATTGGTTCCGGGAAGACCAGCTGGGTCCGGTCTTCGAAATCGGCAGCTTCCTGTTTGAATTTCGAGACGATCTTGGGAACGTCCAGGCCCATCAGTTCCGCATAGGTGCGAACGAAGCCGATCGCGTAGGTCGATCCCGGCAAATCGCCCAGACGACCCTCTTCAATCGCTTCGATATAGGTGCGCCTGATCCGGAGTTGTTCGGCGACGCCGGCATAGTCCATGCCGCGGGCGATGCGCGCCTCGGACAGGATCTCCCCGACGGTGCGATTATCCACGACCGTCTTCAGTTCCGTTCTACCGGTATCGTTCGCAGCTTCTTTCGCCGCGCCGCCTCTAGCCATCGTCCTATCCAATCGTCGGACCGACGAACGGCCGTCTTTGGATCGATCCTTGCTTATCGCAAAGGATAACCAAGTCGTCGTCGGTGATTATCAAGATGTCGTCAGTACAAACTTAAACCGCTGTTGACCGTTCACACGGTCAACCACTAACACAAAGAGTTTATTAAAAGCAACGCGCTAAATGTTAACATTAAATTTGAATCTTATGGTCCTTGGCGTAGGAGGCCAAGTAACTGCGCAAAGAATGGTGATGGCTATTCATTACGCTGTCGATGAAATCGGTCAGTTTTTCGCACTGAACACTACGAACCATTGCGCGGACGGGCCCCACGGAACTTGCATTCATTGACAGCCGCCTGAAACCGAGACCGATCAGGGCCAGCGCCTCCAGCGGCGACCCCGCCATTTCGCCGCAAATCGAGATCGGCACGTCGGCGGCGACACAGGCATCGACGACGGTCTTCAACATCAGAAGCATGCCTGGGGCGAGCGGATCGTATCTGCCGTCCAGTTTCGGGTTGCCCCGGTCGCTGGCGAACAGAAACTGCTGCAGGTCGTTCGACCCGACGGAAATGAAATCCACGCGCGAGAGCAGCGCCGGCAGCTGAAACAGCAGCGCGGGCACCTCCAGCATCGTCCCGACGGCCAACTGCGACGGCGGCTCGACGCCTTTTTCAACGGCCCTGTTGAGCTCCAGGTCGAAGATCGCCCGGGCAGCGTCGAATTCGGCGACTTCCGCGACCATCGGGAACATCACGTGCAGCGGCCGGCCCGACGATGCGACGATCAAGGCGCGAAGCTGCTGGCGAAGCATATAGGGACGGTCCAGGCCGATCCGCAGCGCGCGCCAGCCGAGCGCGGGGTTCTCCTCCTCCGACTCGCGGACATAGGACGGGACCTTGTCGCCGCCGATGTCCAGCGTTCTGAAAACCACGGGTTTGGGTCCGGCCTGGTTCAGGATGTTCTGGTAGAGCTTTTTCTGTTCGTCGACATTGGGAAAGCCGGAGCGGACCATGAACGGAACCTCGGTCCTGTACAGGCCGATCCCGACCGCGCCGCTTTCCTCCAGATGCGGCACATCGATCAGCAGGCCCGCATTGATGAAAAGCTCCACATCGACGCCGTCCAGGGTGACCGACGGTTTGCCGCGGTCGCGCGCATAGGCCGCGCGCTGCTCGGCATAGAGGTCCATGGATTCCGAAAAGACGCGCTGGAAATCCTCGCCCGGGCGAATGAAACAAACGCCGTTCTGGCCGTCGACGACGATCCGGTCGAGCGGTTCGATGCGCGACACCGCCCCGCGCACGCGCCCGACGACGGGGATATCCAGCGCCCGTGCGACAATCGCCACATGGGAGACGACGGACCCCTCCTCCAGCACCACGCCGCGCAGCTTGGTATGGTCGTAGTCCAGCAGTTCGGCCGGCCCCATTTGCCGCGCGACGAGGATCGCGTTGTCCGGCAGGTCGATCCCGGACGGCCCCATATCGCCCGACAGGTGCTGCTGCAGCCGGTTCGTCAGGTCCTCGAAATCCGCCAGACGTTCCCGGATATAGGGGTCCTGAATAACGGCCATCCGCGCGCGGGTGTCGTTTTGCACGCGCGCCACCGCCGCTTCCGCGGTCAACCCCGTGCCGATCGCTTCGCGGATCCGCCGAATCCAGCCCCTGTCCTCCGCCACCATCTTGAAGGTGCGCAGGATGTCGAGATGGTCGCTCGCCGTTTCCCCATCGAACCGCGCGATCATCAGATCGAGCGCGGAATGCATTTCCGACATCGCCTCGTCGATGCGCTGCAGTTCGACGCCTTCATCCTCGGCGATCGGGTCGGTGATCGTTATCGTCGGCTGATGCAGGACGGCGCTGCCGAGCGCCAGGCCGGGGGAAATGCGGATCCCTTCCAACCGCAAGGGTTTCAGGGCGAGGCCGTCGACCGGCTGCTGCTCCTGCGCGCTGATCACCTCCCCGGTCGCCAGCATCTCCGCCACGACCATGCCCACGGTCTCTAAGGTTTCGATCTCCTCCTCGGCATATTCGCGCTGGGTCCGGTTCTGAATGGCCAGCACGCCGAGCACACGGCCGCCCCGCAGGATCGGGACGCCGAGCATGGATTGGTAGATTTCTTCCCCGGTTTCCGGGCGATAGGCGAAGTTGGGGTGCTTCTGGGCTTCCGCCAGGGCGATCGGCCGGGCCGAGGCCGCGACCACGCCGACGATACCTTCACCGAAGCGGAACCTGATCTTGTGCACCGCGTCCGGATGCAGACCCTCCGTCGCGAACAGTTCGATGACATCGCCCGCGCGGCGGACATAGATGGAGCACACTTCGGCGACCATGTCGCGGGCGATGATCTGGGCGATAAGGTCAAGGCGCTCCTGTGCGCTGCCGGACCCCGCCATGACGTCCCGCAATCGCCGCAGCAACAGGCGTGACCCCGCCCATGTCGCCCTCTGCCCCATTCAGCCCTCCAAACGATGCCCGGAATGGAACCATCGCCCCTGTTCAATAGCCGGAATCTTGCCCGGAATCTTGCCCATATTCGTGCACTGAAACATGCCCGGAAACATGTATGGGATCATGCTCCGGACCGGGTTCGGAATCACGCATGACGGCGCGTGGCCGGTTCGTCCCGCCGTTGCCCGTCCCCGCCGGTCATTTTCGGCCCAATTTGCCTTGGCCCAATTTGCCTTGGCCCACTTTGCGTTGGCCCACTTTGTTTCGGCCCGGCGCCTTTTCGCGCGCCGGTGCGACGCCTTGTCCGATGTAAGCGCCTATCACGCCTATTGTGCGTCCAACCCATACGCGGTGTGGAGCGCGCGCAAGGCAAGCTCGGTATAATCCTCGGAAATCAACGTGGAGATCTTGATCTCGCTGGTCGAGATGACCTGGATGTTGATGCCCTTTTCGGACAGCGTCCGGAACATCGTCTGCGCGACGCCGGCATGGCTGCGCATGCCGACCCCGATGACCGAGATCTTCACGACATTGTCGTCCGACAGCAGGTTTTCATAGCCGATATCCGCCCGGTTGGCTTCCAGGATGCCGAGGGCGCGGCCCAAATCCGTCTTGCTGACGGTGAAGGTCATGTCGGTCCGCTCGCCATCGGGCGAAACGGACTGAACGATCATGTCCACATTGATCGAGCCGTCTGAAAGCGGCCCGAAAATGGCGGCCGCGACGCCCGGCTTGTCGTTGACCCGGACGAGCGTGATCTTCGCCTCATCCCTGCTGTATGCGATTCCGCTAACGACCTGCTGTTCCACGATTTCGTCCTCGTCCACCACCATTGTGCCAGGAGTGTCCTCAAAGCTGCTGCGCACCTGCAGCTTCACCCCGTGGTTCATTGCAACTTCAACCGACCGCGTCTGCAGGACCTTCGCCCCCTGGGACGCCATTTCGAGCATTTCCTCGAAGGTGATCATGTTGATCTTCTTCGCCTTCGAGACGATGCGCGGGTCCGTCGTATAGACGCCGTCGACATCGGTATAGATATCGCACCGGTCCGCCTTGAACGCCGCCGCCAGCGCGACCGCCGTCGTATCGCTGCCGCCGCGGCCCAGCGTCGTGATCCGGTTCCGCGGGCTCAACCCCTGGAAACCTGCGACGACGGCGACCTGACCTTCGCCGAAGCGCTCAATGATCAGATCGGTCGAGATATCCTCGATCCGCGCCTTGCCATGCACTTCATTGGTCTTGATCGGGATTTGCCAGCCCAGCCAGGAGCGCGCCGAAATACCCATCGCCTGCAGGCGCAGGGCCATCAGGCCCGCGGTGATCTGCTCGCCGCTGGACACGATGGTGTCGTATTCGCGCGCATCATACATCTTGCTGGTCTGATCGACATAGCCGACCAGTTGATTGGTCACGCCGGCCATGGCGGAAACGGTGACGATCACTTCGTTTCCCGCCTCAACCTCGCGGCGGACGCGTTCGGCCGCATTCGCGATGCGGTCCAAATCGGCAACCGACGTGCCGCCGAATTTCATGACGATCCGGGCCATAACAACCTTCGTACCTTCAAGGAGACCGACACTGTTTCACGGCGCCGCCGCCAAGCCCGCGACGGACTTTGCCGGTGAAACCGCTTCTCTCGGCCGCCGGGTCGGATGCCCCATGCTTGGACACGGGCATTGTCCCCGGGGGCCAGGGCGCGCTATCCATACTCGGACAGAAACAGGCACGCAAGCTGAGGAAACACCCGGCCATGGCACAGCCCGCAGAAACGCTCTCTTCAAGCGGCTATATGGACAAGGAAACTCCGAAACCTCTCCCCAACCCCAAAGGGGGAACCGTCGATGATGCGGAAATCGCGAAATTCGCGGCCATGGCGGAGGAATGGTGGGACCCGGACGGCAAGTTCAAGCCGCTGCACAAGTTCAATCCGGTCCGCATCGCCTTCATCCGCGACCGGCTTTGCGCCCATTTCGGCCGCGATCCTCTGGCGCCGGAACCGCTGAAAGGGTTGTCGATCCTGGATATCGGCTGTGGCGGCGGCTTGCTGTGCGAGCCCTTGGCGCGGCTCGGTGCCTCGGTCACCGGCATCGACGCCACGGAACGGTCGGTTCATGTCGCCGCAGCGCATGCGGAACAGATGGGGCTGGCGATCGACTACCGGTTCACCACGGTGGAGGCCCTGGCCGAGGACGACAAGCGCTACGACGCCGTGATGAACATGGAGGTCGTCGAACATGTCGCCAACGCGGACACTTTCCTTGCCGCATCGGCGGATCTCGTGACTCCGGACGGAATGATGTTCCTGGCAACGCTGAACCGGACGCCGAAATCCTTCGCGCTCGCCATCGTCGGGGCGGAATATATCCTCGGCTGGCTGCCGCGCGGGACGCATGACTGGAAGAAATTCGTCAAACCGTCCGAACTCGCCGCCGCGCTGCGCCCGGCCGGCATGGAACTGATCGAATTGACGGGCGTCGCCTACAACCCCTTCCGCGACGAATGGACCCTTTCCCCGCGCGACCTTGCGGTCAACTATATGGGGATCGCCAAACGGTCTTAGTGTTCGCTGGTCTCTTCGATCCAGGGGATGGGGGCGACGGGGATTCCTTCTTCGGCCAGTTCCTTGGCTTCGTCGAGGGTGGATTCGCCGTAGATGCCGCGCTCTTCCGTTTCGCCGTAGTGGATCTTGCGGGCTTCCTCCGCGAAGTCGGACCCGACATAGTCGCAGTTGTCCTTCACGTAGCTGCGCATCTTGGCCAGCATGACCTTCTTTTCCTCGGCGGCCTTCAGCATTTTTTCACGACGGGCGGCGTCACGGGATTCGCCGGTCGCGATATTCGGCGCGCTCAGCGCCCTCTGAACCTTGCGGCTGGCGCAGACGGGGCATTCGATACGCTTTTTGGCGCATTGTTCGTCGAATTCGGCACTGTTCGGGAACCAGCCTTCGAATTCGTGATCGTTCTTGCAGATCAGATTGAACGAGATCATCTCAGTCCAAACCCTTATTCTTCAGACGCCGCCGCGGATACGCGCGAACCAACGCCAATCGACCGTTTAACCAATGTTCTAGCAGCTTGGGCACAAGAGCGCCAAACACGATATACATAGGCACATGTGCCGCAAACGCAAGAAAGCCGGAACCATAAGGGGTATCGATGACGGCAGACCAAAAAAACCAAGCGCACAGCCCAAATCCCCCGATGGACTGGATCGCCGCGCGGGCGGCGATCGCCGAGCCTGGCCAAACCGTGCTGGACCTGGCCTGCGGCGGCGGCCGTCACGGCCGCGCCTTCCTGGCGCGCGGATGCCGGGTGACCTTCGTGGACATCGACACAGCGGGCGTCGCCGACCTTGCGGCCAATCCGGATTGCGACATCCTGCAGGCAGATCTTGAACACGCGCCTTGGCCGCTGGGCAGCAGAGTGTTCGATCTGGTCGTCGTCACCAATTACCTGTGGCGGCCTCTCCTGCCCGATATATTCAAGGCCGTGGCGAATGACGGCGACCTGCTCTACCAGACTTTCGCGCTCGGGAACGAACGGTTCGGCCGGCCGAGAAACCCCGATTTCCTGCTGAAACCGGGCGAATTGCGGGCGGCCGCCGAAGCGGCCGGTTTCACCGTCTTGGAGAGTTTCGAGGGAGAGGTGTCCGAGCCGAAACCCGCCGTCATCCAGCGGCTTCGCGCGCGAAAGGACGCCTAGCCGGCCCTATTCGCCGGCCTCGGCCAGGTCCAGCGGCACGGGCGGCGCATAGTCGCGCCCGTTCTTGAGGCTGGGCACCATGCCACGCACCTCGTCGACACGGGCGAGATCGAGATCGGCCAGCACGATCCCCTCATCGGGCCCGGCATCGGCGAGCACCTCGCCCCAGGGATCGACGATCAGGGAATGGCCGTAGGTCTTCCGCCCGTCCTCATGCTCGCCGCACTGCGCGGCGGCAATGACGAAACAGCCGTTTTCGATGGCGCGGGCCCGCAGCAGCACATGCCAATGGGCCCTGCCCGTCGGTTGCGTGAAACAGGCCGGCATGGTCAGGATCTTGGCCCCCGCCCCGGCCAAGTCCCGGAACAGCGCCGGAAAGCGGACATCGTAGCAGACGCCCATGCCGTACCCGCCCCAAGGCGTCTGGGCCAGCACCGCGCGGTCGCCCGGACGATAGGAGAAGGATTCGCGATAGGATTCGGCGTTTTTCAGATCCACGTCGAACATGTGGATCTTGTCGTATTTTGCCCGGATCGACCCGTCCGGCGCGATCAGGAACCCGCGATTGGCGAGTCGGTCGCCTTCATCGGGCTTGATCGCGAGGGAGCCCGCATGGATCCAGATGCCCAATTCCTTGGCCAGGGCGCGGAAAGCGGCCAGCGCCGGATCCTCGGCCTCGGTCCGGATGGCCTTGCGCTGTTCCTCGCGGTTCTTCTGAACCAGATTGCAGATTTCGGGCAGGCAAACCAAGTCCGCGCCTTTGGCCGCGGCTTCCCGGATCATCGGATCCATGAGCGCGATATTGTCCTCGATCCGGGGTTTGCCCGTGATCTGGATGCAGGCGGCGCGGAGCGTATCGGTCAAGCGGCCTGTCCCTTCAGCAATTCGTCGAGCTTGCCTTGCTCGTCCAGCTCCATCAGGTCCGTGCAGCCGCCGACATGGATGTCGTTGACGAAGATTTGCGGCACCGTGCGCCCGCCCTTGGAGCGTTCCGTCATCTCGTCCTTCCGGCCGGCATCGGTCCAGATGTTGTATTCGGTATAACTGACGCCCTTCTTGTCGAGCAGCTTCTTCGCCTGATAGCAGAAGCCGCACATCGGGCGGGTATAGAGTTCAATCTTAGCCATTACGACTTTTCCGTCCTTTCATGCGGAACGCGGGCGCGGCGGCGATTTCGGCCGCATCCGCCCGGCACCAATCTCTTTGCTGACCTGAGATATGGACCATCGGCCTCGAGAATCAAAGATGCGTGCTATTCACAGGTTCATCAACCGGAACGAAAGGGCTGGTTTCCCCCTCCCTCCCACCGACGTCCCTCAACGCCGGGGCCGCAGGACGCGGGCGACGGTGACGACGTCGACCGCGCCGGCCCCCGCCCGATGCAGGACACGGGCGCATTCCTCGACCGTCGCGCCGGTCGTGAAAACATCGTCCACCAGCAGCACGCACTTGCCCGCCAGCCCGTCGCGATATTTCGGCCTGACCGCGAAAGCGCCGCGCACGTTCCGCGCCCGCGCCAAGGGCGACAGATGCCCTTGTGACGGCGTCGCGCGTATGCGCTCCAACAGGTCCAGCACGGGGCGATGACCGGTGCCCTTCGTCATATCCGACGCCAGCAAGGCGGCCTGGTTGAACCGGCGGCGGAACAGCCGGCTGCGATGCATCGGCACCGGCGCGACAATGTCCGCCCCCTCCAGAAGGTCGCCCCCGGCCCGCCGCAGCCAACGCCCCAACAGCGGCGCGAGGTCGGTCCGGTCTCCGTGTTTCAAGTTCAGCAGCAGGGACCTGCTGAAATCGTCATAGGCAAGAACGGCGCGGGCCCGGCCGTATCGCGGGGCAGCGGCCTCGCATGCCGCGCAGAGGGTGTCTGCCGGCAGGTCGATATCGAAAGGGAGCCCGCAGCAGGCGCAGCACGGCCCGGCCAGGAAATGCAAATTGCGCCAGGCTTCCGCCGACATGCCGGACGCGCCCGCGATCAGCGCGCCCGTTTCCGGACAGCGGGGCGGCAGGAGCAGATCGAGCCCGGCCCCTGCCGTTTTCAGGAGGGCCGTTTTCAGGAGGGCCGTTTTCAGGAGGGCCGCATTAAAGCGGGTCGATGACAATCCGCGCGCGATGAGGGGAGCGGCCCCGGCGGGCGGGGCGCCAGACAGACCTGGCTCCATCCGCCACGCCATGCCGTCACCCCGCCGGGAATTGCGGGAAGACCAAGGTCCGGTCCCGTTCCAGCTGTTCCACCAGGGCGACCTCCCAGTCGAGATAGGCTTTCATCGCCTGTTCGATACCGTGATCGCGGTCGTAGGGCCGGAAATAGAGATCTTCCGCCGGCAGCGGCGCGACCGCGCTTTCCAATCCGACATCCAGCGCGCCGCCGGCATCGACCCAGGCGTCGTGCCCGCCGTCGAGCACCCGAACGTCTTTCACCCCCAACGCCATCAGATCGGCGGCGGCAAGCTTGGACAGGGCGCCGTTCCGGCTGCTCACGACGACGGGGCTGCCGCCGACCGAGGCCAGATCGATATCCCGCGCCAACGTGCTGCGGACCGCCCATTTCGACCCGGGAATGTGTCCCCTGCGGTGCTGCACGCTGGTCGACAGGTCGAGCACCAGGGCGCCGTCGAGCGCCTTCAACGCCGCCGCCGAGACCGACGGAACCGAGACCGCATCGGCCTCCGGCACGGCGGCTTCGTCCGGACCGGTTTCAAACGGGCCGTCG
>Ga0209692_10004807_pt1 | contig 11966 bp, 12 predicted proteins | sample tdDd472_FD_187129 | JGI IMG/M metagenome (GOLD analysis project Ga0209692, IMG submission 187129) | Marine sediment microbial communities from the Atlantic coast under amendment with organic carbon and nitrate - tdDd47.2 (SPAdes)... | ecosystem: Environmental > Aquatic > Marine > Coastal >...
TTTTAATGAGTAAGAAATATCGCGTGTTGAATGCCGTTTTTTTTGAGTGAAGAAGGTGTGTGTTATGGGTTGTGGGTGTTTTTGGAGACGAGGCTGTTGGTAGCTGTCAGAGGCGAGGAGGGGCAGGTGCCGTTTGGAAACCGGACACCAACGGCATAGTGGGGAGAGCCAAGGCCCTTCATCTTGATTGATATTTTAATTCCTATTTCTTACTCCTCCAATGCTTGTGCCCAATCCGCAATCAAATCATCCACATGCTCTAATCCTACCGATATACGTAATAAATTATCCGGTGTTGGGCTCGTTGGACCTTCAATGGATTTGCGGTGTTCTACCAAGCTTTCCACCCCACCCAGGCTCGTTGCGGTAGTAAATAATTGAAGCTTACCAGTAAAGGCCAGGGCACTCGCCGCATCGCCTCTCAGTTGAACCGAGAGCATACCACCAAAGCCATTTTTCATCTGTTGTTTAGCTATGTCATGCTGTGGGTGTTCAGGTAAACCTGGGTAATTGACTTGTTCGATTTTTGGATGTTGGGCCAGGTATTCGGCTAGTTTTGCGGCACTGCTGCTTTGTGCTTTTACCCGTAGTGAAAGCGTTTTGATGCCTCGGGTAACCAGCCAGCATTCAAAAGGGGAGGGGACGGCACCGGTTAGGACTTGTACTTTGCGAAGCTGTTCAGACCATTCCCCCGCTTCCTTGACTACTAAGCACCCTCCCAATACATCGCTGTGCCCGCCAAAGTATTTAGTGGTGGAATGCATGACGATATCGGCTCCTAACAATAAAGGTTGTTGTAGAACGGGAGAAGGCCAGGTATTATCTACGGCACAGCGCGCTCCGACGCTATGCGCTAGCTTGGCGATGGCTTGAATATCAGTAATGGCTAGTTGTGGATTGGAAGGCGTTTCTACCCAAATCAAGGCGGTTTCGGGGCGAATAGCCTGCTGTACTTGCGCCAAGTCCGTCATAACTACTTCACTAATGCTAATCCCTTTGTCTCCAAAGATCGTTTTGGCCAAATCATTGGTGGAGTAGTAAGCATCATGTGGAAGGATAAGATGACTGCCCACCGGAAGTGTTTGAAATAAAGCCGTTGTTGCCGCCATACCGGAGGCGAAGGCCAAGCCGACGGCTCCTTGTTCAAGTAGTGCAATGCTTTTTTCCAAGAGTTGCCGGTTGGGGTTATCCATTCGAGAATAGATATAACCACTGGCATAAGATCCATCCGCTTCACGTTCGAAGGTGGTGCTCATAAAAATCGGTGTACTGACGGCTTTGGTGTCGGCATCGGGCAAATGGGTACTTTGGATTGCAAGGGTCTCGAAGTGCAGCTTATTGGGCATCTGGCTATAGTTCAATGAGGGTGAAGGAAAATATCAGTTTTGTAGGTCGGCAAAGTAAGGAATGGCCCTGAGGTAGGCAAATTAATGAGGTTAGATTATAGGTATTGCGCGTTACTTGGCGTAGCAGTTTGTGACTGGGTAAGCCATCCCATCATGGCCCGTTTGTTTTTCAGTCTAAGGAAGGGCATAAGAAGTACAATCAAGCGATAAGGAATGGTTAAGGGATGGAATCCGCTATTCTGTTTTTCGTTTCAACTTGATTTGAATGCCCGACTGAGATCCCTGTCCGTCCTGTAATAGAGAAAGAATAGAAAGATGTCCTTCTTTATCCACATTGATGGAAAAGGAGGCCTCATCAACTTCGTAATTATAATGACTGGTATCGACATGACTGATACTTCGGGCAATATTTTCGATCAAGGTAGTAAGCTTACCTTGAAAGTCATAAGGTGTCATCTTGACGGTTTGGTCTCCAGTCGCTTGGCCGGAGGTGCCATTTGCAGACATTGTTATTTTGTCCACAAGAAAAGTAAGCTTATCCATATGAATGAGTACTTAATCTTGTTTTCTCATACATACTCCGCAGTCAAGACCTAGCTAATGCCGGCCCTTTATGTGAGTACATAGTGTTTTGAATTTGGCGATCGAACGATTCTATACTGACACTAGTGGTTTGGAAATCCCCTATCCACGAGCGAGCAAGTATAAGTTGAAAGTACCACTTTCCCCGCTAACATACAAATACAGTTAGCCTGCTTTGAAGTTTTGTAATTAGTGTTTACTCCCTATATTGGCTTTGTAGCGATTTAGGAAACCCAAACCCGCTCCAGTACCAATAAATTTTTACGGATTGGCGTAAGGAAGGCGATCGAATAATCATGTTACGCATGCAATTGTTTAAATTTAGGCAGATTCTCTGTACACTTAAGCTTAGAGCACTATACTTTACCTTATAAATCCTTCTGTTATGAAAAGAGCCATTACACTCCTTATTGTTTTGTTCCCTCTATTAGTATCAGCTCAAAGAAATTTCACTGCGGGTCAAATTATCACCAGAGCGGGTGAAATTATTACCGGAGAAATTGACTACCGAGAATGGAATGTTAATCCCCGTCAAATTAGATTTAGGAAAGGGGGAGAAATAAACACTTATGAAGCGACTGAATTGAGAAGCTTCAAGATTGATGCAAAACATGAGATTTATGAAAGCGCCGTGGTGCTCTACAATACAGAAGAGCTAGATTGGGAAGGGATGCCACAGTTTCAAACCTATCGAGATATAGATAAGGCTATCCAGATGCAGCAGGATACCGTATTCCTGATGGTGCTGGTACGAGGAAAAATGAATTTGTACCAGCTGATCGATAAGGAAAAGAGAATGCATTTCTATTATCGAAAAGGGAATGGACCATACGAACCATTGATATACCGGATCATCAAGATCATGCGCCCCGGTGAGATATTGATGAATAATGTCTTGCAAGAAAATAACCTCCCACGAAGTATCGTCTTCGAGGATTACAAAGGACAGTTGAAATATGCCATGCTAGACTGTGGAAATATGGATAGTGGTATTGATAAATTGACTTACTCTCGGTCAATCATGGATGTCGTTAGGCGTTATAATGAATGTGCGGGTCAATTGATCTATCTCAAACCTAAAGACCGGGCCAGTAAATTTCTATATGGGTTTGTAGGAAGAGCACAGTCCAGCTTTGAAATTCAGGATGCCAATAACGAGGCAGCTACAAGCCTACCTAGCACCTGGTCTACAACCTTTGGTGTGGGGATCGAATTAGGCATTCCGCGTACTAAAGGAAAATTCAGTTGGATCGTAGAAGCCTTGTATATGCGCGCCAACTCCACGATTACTACTATAGAAGAACCACTTGATTTGGGAAGCAGAGATTTTTCTTACACCCTTGATGTAAGGGGCTTTCGGTTTAATGGCTTATTGAAATATACGCTACTAACGGGTAGGGTTCAGCCCTACATAAAAGCAGGCTTGGGGACTTCAAATTATACTCGGCGCGATTTTCTCGTTAAAGACCTTAGCACGATCCAGACAGATCGACAATCCCTCTTAAAAACAGAGCCCTTTCTGATTGCTTCCTTCGGAATCAAGGCGTATAATGTCTTCCTGGAAGGCCGCTACATGACTGGAAATGATATCAATCGAGTGACAGGATTTGATACTTCTATGCGGCGAATGTCTATTCTGTTGGGTTATTCTTTACCCCTGTAAGAACATGTTTAAGTTTTGCACCTAGTGGCTACTGGATAGAAACTGAAAATAGTATCAAGTATAAGGAACTACCCGATGCCATTCAGAAAGCCATTGAAGATCAATTCGATAAGGATGACATTACAGAGATTGAACGGGTAGAGCACTACCAGAAGGGACTTTTCTATGATGTGGAATTCAAGCGGAAAGGCAAAAACAAAGATATTGAGTTCAATGCCAATGGGCAGATCATTGGTACGGAAGGCTAGCGCCGCTGGGAAATAATTACCGCTTACATTTTTGCAGGCAATGAAGTTGTTTAAAAATGATTGATTGGCTGCAATTTGAGAGAACAAGAACTTGAAAACAGCTTTTTTCTTTACCGTAGCGCTGCTATGCTAAAGAAAAAACCAGTTCCCAAAACCTCAGTCCTTCAAATTTCGCCTCAAAAAATCATTCTTAAACAACTTCCATTAATTTGAGTTATACATCAATGGAGCTCCAATTGGTAAAGGTGAACAGCCATGTCGCAAGCCTATTTTTGTGCTAAACCTAACCCCAAACTGTGTTTGCTCTAATCTGTATCTGATGCCCACCAAAGGGCAACAGAAAGGCATCTTACCTTTCAAGGTGTAGGGTAATTATTCCGAATTAAATCAGACCCATGCAGATAAAAAGTAGGTTTCTTCTTCTTTGCTTATGTTGTGTTTGTGGATATGTTTCCGGCCAAAATAGTTATCGCTATACTTCCTTGGAAGAAGCGCTAGAAAATCCAGAAAAAGTAAGATGGCTTGACCTTTCCGGTAAAAAACTGATAGATTTTGATGAAAAAATAAAAAGGCTTAAGAATGTAAAAGTGCTATTTCTAAGCGACTGTAATCTCAAGAAATTACCAATAGGGATCAAGCACCTAAAGCAGTTGGAGTTGCTGAAGGTCCAAAATAATCAACTCTCTACTTTACCCTCCTATTTGAAGCACTTAAATCAGCTATCGGTGGTTAATATGGCAGGAAACTCTTTTAGGCGATTTCCTCGAGTGCTGGCACATTTGCCCCATCTACGGGAAATCGATCTGACGGATAACCGCAGTTTAGACTTGTCGAAAGCTACTCGACACTTGATGAAAATCAAGCAATTGGATTACCTCTATCTTAATAGAAATAATTTATCGACTTTACCCCCTAACATGGCCCAACTTGCGACTTTAGAGGAAATACATTTAGAGTATAACCCGCAGCTTGAGCTAAGTCAAGCATCCAAGGTTTTGGCCCAATTACCCTCCTTGAAGATCGTAAACCTAGCTAATAGTGACCTGAAGCGTTTGCCTACTGAAATAGCCTTAGTGCAACTAAGGGGCTTAGTCTTAGATCATAACCATAATCTTAAGTTAGGGCCAGCCTTAGATGTTATTGGTCAATTAGAAACCTTAGAGGTTTTACTTTTGAGAAACAACAAGCTGACGGTCCTTCCGCAAAAACTGGAAGGTCTAGCCAAGTTGAAAGTGCTGGAATTAAGTGGCAATAATTTTTCAGCCGCAGAAAAAGAACGGATTCAAAGCGCTCTAACACAAACCAGGGTAGTATTCTAAATATGGGTTGGAGCATCGTTCGCCATACCAGATTTGGGTGAACCAGCTTTAATTCAAAAACGCCTGCATGAGCTGCGCAATCTCCTCGGGCTTATCCTCCTGCAAAAAGTGACCACAATCCGGCAGCACATGCACACTAGCCTGTGGTAAATCCTGCTGAACCCTCGCCATTGTCTTCGCTACATGAGGCAGTATTTTATCATTTTCACCATAGATCAACTGAACGGGAATATCGAATTGGGATAGTTTCTCTGCTATCTCATGATAGTATTTGGGGTTCAATCGCTGTATGGTTTTCAATAATACTTTTCTGGCTTCCTTCGATTGGAAAGGACGCTGGTATTGCTTAATATCAGCTGGGCTGAGCTTGTTTTTATTGTGCACTCCGAATCGCATAGCAGCTGCAAGCCCTTTAGGACTAGTTAGCCATTGTTTGACTAAAGGGGTGAAGGTAGCCAGGCCGAAGAGCTTGACAGCCCAGGAGAACTCGGGATAAACAAGGGTATTGAGTAAAGTAATTCGAAGTACTTTTTCGGGATGTCGAACGGCCCAGAATAAACCCAATGGGCCACCTAGGTCATGGACGGCTAAATTGACCTTTTCAATATTCAATTGTCCCAAAAAGTTGTCGATCATTTTGCGTTGATAATCAAAGCTAAAGGAATCACTCAAGCGTTTATCCGATCGTCCAAATCCGGGTAAATCCAAGGCTATGACTCTGTTTTTTTTAGCTAAGATTGGGATGAGGTTTCGCCAAAGGAAGGAAGAGGTGGGCCAACCGTGAAGCAAAAGAAGCGGTTCGCCTGCGCCCATTTCCAGGTAATGTAGTTTTAGGTGATCCACCTTGATGAAACTACTCTTGATCTGTTCATTCATATGATTGTTTTCAGTCTTTGCTGCAAAGTTTGCAGCGTGGGTAATTTTCAAACAAGATAGGAAAAGAAAGGAGGGCAGATCATAAAACGGGTTTAATAAAACGATTAAAGAACGAATAAGGAGTTAAATAAGCGAACAGAAGGTTAATGGTTTACTTATACTAGATCGGGAATCCTAACTTGGCTACCCAGGGTAAGTCATGGATTAAAGATATGAAGAACATAGGCGCGTTATTGAAATATTATGTGGATGTATCCCTCTATAACTTGGGGGCTTCTTTCATCGTAAGTTTATATGGCTCGATATTATGGGGGCTTTTCATCTACTGTACAATTGGCGTAGGTATTGGCTTGCTCTGTTTCCAATATTTCAAAAAGAAGGAGTACTACTTTTATTATAACCTGGGGTGGACCAGGTGGCAATTGGCTGCTTGGGTTGGCGGGCTTAATATAATAATAGCTATTCCTATTTTACTCATTAGCGCATTACTTTTATGGCTCATTTGAAGATAGAAGCGGTATCAAAAACCTTTGGAGCCAAGCGATTATTTATCGATGCTTCATTGAGGATTAAAACAGGGGAAATATTGGGCGTATTTGGCCGGAATGGTAGTGGTAAATCTACTTTACTTCAAATCTTATTTGGAACAGTACGAGCAGATCGGATCGTGGGGGTTCTCAATGCTGAAGTTTTTGATCCCCGAAAAGTCATAACTCGGCAACAAATCGGCTATCTACCCCAATTTTCATTTTTGCCGCAGTTTCAAAAAGTCAGGCAAGTAATCCCATTATTTTTAGAGACTGGAGAGCTGCAAGACAAGGTGTTTTACGCACCACGCATCGCTAAAATTGAAAACCAACGAGTTGGGCAATTGTCAATAGGGGAGAGGCGGTATTTGGAATTGTTATTGTTAGCCTATGCTCCACACCCTTTTCTCTTATTGGATGAGCCCTTCTCTATGATTGAACCCCTGTACAAGGATATTATTCAGGCTCTCTTATTGGATCTTAAACCCCGCAAAGGAATTATTTTGACGGATCATTACTTTCGAGATGTACTACCTCTCACCGACCGGAACATACTATTAAAGCATGAATCCTTTCTGCCCATATTGGGAGAGGAAGATTTAGCAAGGCTGGGTTATTTAGTAATGATCAAAAAATAACTTCCCGATTTTGCATATGATCTTTTGGCGCTATACTGCGTTATTTTTTTCAGCGATAGCGCTGCTATCCCTTCAAAAAATACCTTGTCTATCACCAAAATCTCTATCTCAAAATGCGGAACTTATTCTTTGGCCATTACTTACCCAAAAAGTAGGTATGATGGCGCAATTTGTTATTTCATTCTACCCAAGTCTCTTTATTGCTTGACTTGTGACTCGTAAATGTCGATCCACTCCTGGACGGTCAGTTTGGTTGCAAGCTCGCCGATCAAATCATAGGGGATGGTCTTCATATTCTTGAAACGAATACAGCTTTTACCCATATTGAGTTTCGTTTTTACCCGTTTGCCATATTCTTCCTGAAACCAGTGTAATAAATCTTCATTGGCGTAAACGCCGGAATGATAAACGGCAATAAAGTTTTTTTGTGAGGCGAGGTTCATGAAGGGGAGGGGGAGCTTGGTGTCGCAGTGATAGCCGTCTGGATAAATAGAGTGGGGAACAACATATCCTAGCATGCCATAATTCATGCACTCTTCAAATCCTTCTGGCAAATTATCGAGGATCACCTGACGAAGTTTTCCCATGGCTTCTTTCCGCTCTTCCGGGAGTTCTGCCATGTAGTCTGCTGGGGTAGTAGCGCTTGATTGCATATTTGTTGAAGTTTTAAGCTTGAGTTTGAAAGATCGCTATTTCTCTAGAAAATTGCAATTCTTGTGCCAAGCTTCTTACACAATGGAATAAAGGCAATGATGAATTCGTCTTCGTATTCAATGGTTGCCGGAAGTTCGCGATCCACTATCTTTTCGAAGGGACTTTTTTGGGCCAATTTCTCAGCCTTTTGCTTCAGGTAGGATGCTGATTGTGCGGTGCTCATGAAGGGGAGGATTAGTAAGAACAGGAAAGAGATGGATAATTTCATAGTCGGATATTTTTTGAGTTTAGACTTCTGAAGTTTTCATAGGCCAGGACTAAGGAAACTTCTGAAGTCTTAGCTTAGCTCTTTCGCAAACAGATAAAATGGTATTGCCACAAATTACGTCGCAGGGCAGGATATTGATATCGCAATCCCTTGTGATGGTTATCAGCAAAATAACTCACCTTGGGATGGAATAGCCGATAGCCAGCGGAGAGTACGGTTAAAAATAATGAGCCATAGAACATCCGCCACGAAGATTTGCGAATAGCGGAGGTAATATTCTCGGTTTTGAGGACTTCGAATCCCGTTTGCTTCGCCACTGAAGTCAGCTGTTCAAGTGTACTTAAGTCATGTATCGCCCAGGCATCCAACCAGCGATGGAAAATTCGTCTATTCCGCTCTTTCATCGGCTGTGAAGACTTAATGTATTCACCCATGACTAATCGACCGCCAGGACGTAGCAAGCGGTAGGCTTCTTTGAAGAAATCCACCTTTTCAGGATCATATACCGCACTTTCTAAAGCCCAAACCACATCAAAAGTCTCATCCGGAAAAGGAGTAGCCCGATAATCAGCCTGTTCAAACCGAGTAAGCGTTTGTAGGTTCTTTGTTACGGCATGGCTTCTGGCGGTTTCTACTTGTTGCTGGCTTAAGCTAATCCCCGTCACTGAACAGCCAAGTGTATCTGCCAAGAAAATGGTAGTGCCGCCGATGCCGCAGCCAGCATCTAAGATGTTATCCATTTGGGTAAGCTCACCGAAAGTGGCCAAAGCTTCATTCATTCGACGGAGGGAGGCGCGGAAAGTAGTGGCTTTTTCATCCCAATAGCCATAGTGCATGGCCAAGCTATGTCGGAGGTCCCAGCCCCGCTCATAGTGAACCTGCGTGGTATCGTAATAAGCCGCTATTTCTTCATTGGTGTAAGCTTTCATCGGAGCTGCTTCATCTGGGAAGGCGGAAGGTCGAAATCGGAAGGCGGAACCGAAGCTGGTTTAGGCCTGTTTCCCAATTCCCGGTTTCTGGCTTTTCAAATATCGGTTGGCTCATTTTTTTGCATTTTCAATCCTAAACACCCTTATTTACTAGCTGCTATCCAATTGTTGATCTTATCTTCTAATAGAGCCAAGGGAACACAACCTGTTTCCAACACTTGATTATGGAATTGGCGAATGTCAAATTGCTCACCTAGTGCCTGTTTGGCCTTTTCACGCAATTCTCTAATCTTTAGTTGCCCAATTTTATAGGATAGGGCTTGCCCTGGATTAGCCATATAACGTTCGATCTCCGAAGTAATACCTGCTTCGCTTTCCGCTTCATTGTCTAGCGAGTATTGGATGGCTTTTTTTCTTGACCAACCCTTGGAGTGTATGCCCGTATCCACGACCAAGCGAATGGCTCGATGCATTTCAGCCCCTAGCATACCAAAGTATTGATAGGGGTCGGTATAAAGTCCTAGTTCTTTACCCAAAGACTCGGTATACAGGGCCCAACCTTCACCATAACCACTATACCAAAGCGTTTTCCTGAATTTCGGTAAGACCTCACTTTCTTGTGTGAGTGAAATTTGATAATGGTGGCCGGGTATAGCTTCATGTAAGAATAGCGACTCATCGGAGTAGGTATTGTATTTTGTCGCATCTGGAATTGGTGTATAGAAAATTCCCGGACGTGTGCCGTCTAATGAGCCGGGGTTATATTCTGCACTGGCAGCGTTTTCTCTAAAAGCTTCGGTACGACGTACCTCAAATGGCGTTTTAGGTTTTAGGTCAAATAATTTCTCCAGTTGGGGCTTCATCTTTTCATGAATCGCATTGAAATTATCAAGCACTTCTTGTGGATCCTCAAAGGGCATGAGTTGCTTATTGTTTCTAACATAGTCAAAAAAAGATTTTAAATCACCCGTATAACCTACTTCTGCTTTTACCTTCTCCATCTCACTCGAAATCCTAGCTACTTCACTCAAGCCCAGTTGATGGATCTCATCCGCTGTCATATTGGTGGTGGTATAGGTTTTGATTTGGTGTTTGTAATAAGCTTCACCATCTGGAATGGCATCAATACCACTGGAGGATCGACCTGCCTTTAGGTATTCTGTGCTCATAAAATCATATAGACTTTGATAAGCAGGTACAATCTTATCACGGATCATCTCGGTATAGGCTGCCTTGAGTGATTCCCGATCTACATCCGAAAATCCATCCGGGAAATTCTTGATTGGACTATAAAACAAATGTTGCTCAATGTTCTCGCCCGTTAGCGCTTCCAGTTGTGGAACGACCTTGACGGTAAGCGATTTGGGCAATACATAGCCTAGTTCAATACCGGCTTTCATTTTGTTCTCGGCTGACTCCATCCAGGCTAAATATCCCTCTAATCGTTCCAACCAATCATTGTAATTCTTTACCGTTTTGAAAGGCTGTGCGCTGGCTCCACTGGCTAGTTGCCCCATCATCAGATTAACCGACCACATTTGGTCTATAGGAAACAAATCCTGGCGATAACTTAATCGGGCGAGATTAATGTCACATTCCCATTTGAGAATAGCCTTACTCATTTGCTCGCTTTCACTCAAGTCTTCCTCCCTGAATTGTTCCAGCCTGTTTAAGAAATTGCTATAGTAGGCTTTGACAGCGGCTTGGTATTCATCGGATAAGCTATTGGGAAAGCTATTATTATAGCGATTATCCCCCGCCATGGTGGCTTTCAGTGGATTCAGCTTTAAATCTTCCTCATAATAATCTTCCAACATTTGATTAAAAGAGGAGCTGATTTCATTGTTGGCGTCACTGCTTACATCTTTGGCTGTATCTGCTGTACAGGCTGTAAATAGCAGGGACAAGCCCGCACATAATACAAGAAGTCGATTCATTAGTCTTAATTTAAGTCTTTTAGATTTACATGACGGCATTTAGGTGCATGCCTCCATCTACTGGAATGACTGTACCATTCAGGAAAGAACCTGCCGCTGAAGCCAGGAAGACGGCGATGCCACCCATGTCTCCTGGAACGCCGATTCGGCGCATCGGATTCGCTTTTTCCACATGTTGCTGAAAGGTGTTGAGCATGGACTCTGTCATTTTACTTGGAAATGGGCCAGGTGCAATAGCATTTACCGTGATCCCTTTTCCGGCCATTTTTATGGCGAGAATTTTGGTGAGATGATGAACAGCGGCTTTACTCACCCCATAAGCCGAATTATCCATGGTAGAAACACGAATGCCATCAATCGACCCAACATTGATAATACGGGCTGGTGTCTCTAAAGAAGCACTTTTCATCAATAAAGGCAAAAGCTCTTTGCTCAGAAAAAAGATGGACTTGACATTTAAATCCATCACCTTATCATAACCGGATTCTGGGTATTCGCCAAAGGGCGCCCCCCAATTGGCTCCGGCATTATTGATTAAAACATCGAGTGAATCCTCGTCGGTATTCAATCTACTCACTAGCGTATTTCTACCTTCCGCCGTTGACAGGTCGGCAGGAATGGCAATGCAGGTTCCCTTTTGTGATAGCGCTTCTGCGACCGCTTCGCATACGGCTGCTTTACGAGAAGATATATATACTTTGGCACCGTTTTCTACAAAGGTTTCAGCAATCATTAAGCCGATTCCTCTAGAGCCACCAGTGACTAATACGGTTTTCTCTTTGACGGAAAATAGGTTGTTGATTTGTAGTGAAGACATATGGAATGGGTAATGGGTAATTAATAATGGATGATGGATAATGAATAACAGATAATGAATAATGAATAACGAGTAATTGGAAACGAATAATGAGTGGATTAGGATCTATGTTGTATCCATTCAAGTATATCCTGCATCACTTTTTCCTTTTCTACCTCATTG
>Ga0209692_10004808_pt1 | contig 11963 bp, 12 predicted proteins | sample tdDd472_FD_187129 | JGI IMG/M metagenome (GOLD analysis project Ga0209692, IMG submission 187129) | Marine sediment microbial communities from the Atlantic coast under amendment with organic carbon and nitrate - tdDd47.2 (SPAdes)... | ecosystem: Environmental > Aquatic > Marine > Coastal >...
CAAGGGATTACTTCTTTGAGCTCTTCTTTTATGACTTGAGCCTATCCCAACTTGTAAGGATTAATTAATGGTCAGAATTGGAAGAAAAAATAGATATAAAAAAAAGCCACCCGTAATGGATGGCTTCTAGTTGCTCCCCCTCTAGGACTTGAACCTATCCCGAAGTTTCGGGACTGATTAACAGTCTGAAATTATCTTTTCTAAAAGGTCTTTAAATATTATATCACCCTTAGTTGGTTCTAATAGTTTTTCGATGAACTTTCGACTTTTCATGTTTTTTATTTTGCGTTCCATTTTTAAGGCAAAGGTTTTGTTGTTTCCCACTTCAAATGACTTTTTAAGTTCCCAGGGTAGGTGTTTTGAAGTGTATTTATTATCGATTGGGTTGTTGTGCATGAAAACACGCTTAGGTACATCTTCCGAGTATCCCACATAATATTTATCTGAAGAAAGAGAATATAAAATGTAAATAAAAAACATGTATCTAATTTAGGGAAATCAGAATTGGAAGAAAAATATAAATAAAAAAAAGCCACCCGTAATGGATGGCTTCTAGTTGCTCCCCCTCTAGGACTTGAACCTAGGACCCCCTGATTAACAGTCAGGTGCTCTAACCAGCTGAGCTAAGGAGGAGTATAAACTCCTAATGATATTTTACAACCGTTTAGGTCGGTTTTTATTGCTCCCCCTCTAGGACTTGAACCTAGGACCCCCTGATTAACAGTCAGGTGCTCTAACCAGCTGAGCTAAGGAGGAGTATAAACTCCTAATGATGTTTTGTAACCGAATAGGTCGGTTTTTATTGCTCCCCCTCTAGGACTTGAACCTAGGACCCCCTGATTAACAGTCAGGTGCTCTAACCAGCTGAGCTAAGGAGGAGTATAAACTCCTTAATTTTCTTCTGTAGCTCACATTTGAACTACGTTCTTGATGAAAATTGCGATGCAAAACTAACAGGTTTTACTCAATAATCCAACAGCTATTTCAAAATATTTTCAAAAAAGATCATTTTTTTTTCATCGATAAGAATGAGTTATTCTCTAAAATAAGACCTATGTATCTGTTTATCAATATTGATGATGTCTTAAAGGGTGTTTAGTAATTTTAGAGGGATTTTTAACAATTAGCAGTAAGGATTACTGGTAAGATGAAAAAAAGGTATATAAAAAACAGTTTATCACTTCAGGACAAGACAAATTTTATTGTAATTTTGGATTGGAAATTTCAAATGAAATAAACATCTAAAACAACAATACACATGTACGGAAAATTCAAAGACTATCTTGCAGAAGAGATTCAAGGCATTAAAGATGCTGGTTTGTACAAAAACGAAAGAGTAATTACTACTCCTCAGGGAGCGGAAATTAAAGTTAATACTGGTGAAAGCGTATTGAATTTTTGCGCGAATAACTATTTAGGTTTATCGTCTCATTCGCGTGTTATGGAAGGTGCTAAAAAAGCATTGGATTCTCACGGATATGGAATGTCATCAGTTCGTTTTATTTGTGGTACAACTGATATCCACAAAGAACTGGAAGAGAAAATTGCAAAATTCTTCGGAATGGAAGATACCATTCTATATGCTGCTGCTTTCGATGCAAATGGTGGTGTTTTTGAACCATTATTCACAAAAGATGACGCAATCATCTCTGATGAGTTGAATCACGCTTCTATTATTGATGGAGTTCGTTTGTGTAAAGCTGCTCGCTACCGTTACAAGCACGCTGATATGGCTGATTTGGAAGAACAATTAAAAGTTTCTCAAGCTCAGCGTTTCCGTATCATCGTTACCGATGGTGTTTTCTCTATGGATGGTGACATTGCTCGTTTGAACGAGATTTGTGACTTGGCAGATAAGTACAATGCATTGGTAATGGTTGACGATAGCCACGCTTCTGGATTTATTGGAAAAACGGGTCGTGGAACTCACGAGTATCACAACTGTATGGATCGTGTTGATATCATTACTTCAACATTAGGAAAAGCATTGGGTGGAGCACTTGGTGGATTTACAACTGGTAAGGCAGAAGTAATTGATATGTTACGTCAGCGTTCTCGTCCATATTTGTTCTCAAATTCATTGTCTCCGGTAATTGTAGGTGCTTCTATTGCAGTATTCGATATGTTGACAGAGTCAACGGAATTGCGCGATAAGGTAATTTCTAATGCACAATATTTTAAAGAAGGATTATTGAAAGCTGGTTTTGATGTTAAGCCATCTGATTCTGCTATTAATGCTTTGATGCTTTACGATGCGGTATTGTCTCAGCAATTTGCTGCTAAATTATTAGATGAAGGAATTTATGTAATTGGATTCTATTATCCGGTTGTACCAAAAGGACAAGCTAGAATTCGTATTCAACTTTCTGCAGCTCACGAACAAGCTCATTTGGATAAGGCTTTAGCTGCTTTCATTAAGATTGGAAAAGAATTGAAAGTAATTGAGTAAGAGATATTTCTATAGATTTAATGAGGTGTCAGTTATTTTGTAACTTTTACCTCATTTTTTTACATCATATTCTATTGTCATGAGAAACTTTGTTCTAATTCTGTGTTTTTCTATTCTTTCGGTATCAGGATATTCACAATATTATAAAGATCAAACTTATTTTATTGGAGCATCTTTAGGCTATCAATATCCATTGGGAGATTTTGGTGATCAGGCGAAAGCTGGTCCTTCTTTTCGTTTAACTGCTCAAAAAATGTTGAACAAGAAATTAAGTGTTGGAGCAGAATTATCCTATAGTTTATTGGGACAGGATAAGTTTTGGGATGGAAGTCATTTGGGAAAATATAATGTCGATTACAATATTGGTTCGGCTCTGCTACGAGCTTCGTATTATTTCGACAGTTGGGATCGAGATTTCAGACCCTATGCATCATTGGCGTTTGGATACTACTATTATCGAAATAAGATCGATTTTACGGCTACTTCAGGTGGAACAAGCAATCAGGATAGAACGATAACAGAAAACAAGGTAGGATTGGCTCCTAACGTGGGATTTTTATATCATTTATCAGATAGCTGGAGCTTTGATATGAATTTGAGATTTACCTACATTCCTAATTTCCCAGATTCGGTTTCGGCAAAGGATGAGTACGGAGAGACCTATCAATATTTCTTAGGTTTTGATAAAATATCTCTCCCTGAATTGTCAGTAGGACTGTTCTATCGCTTTTAGAACAATCCGTGAATTTTTGCTTCTACTTTATCAACAATGCTGTTTAAATCTGCAGGATTGTCAAGGAAATCAATATTATCTGCATCAATAATCAGAAGGTTTCCGTGCGTGTATTCGCTAATCCATTTTTCATATCGGTCATTTAGATTTTTAAGATAATCCAAACGAATGGTTTCCTCATAATCGCGACCACGTTTTTGAATCTGACTTACTAAAGTTGGGACCGACGATTTTAAATAAATCAATAAATCTGGAGCTTGAACCATTGAGCCCATCAATTTGAACAAATTGCAATAGTTTTGAAAATCACGCTCCGACATTAAGCCCATATCGTAAAGATTGGGAGCAAAAATCATTGCATCTTCGTAGATTGTACGATCTTGTACAACATTTTTACCAGAGTTACGAATTTCCATAATCTGGTTAAACCTACTTTTTAGAAAATAGATTTGAAGATTGAACGACCATCTTTGCATGTCATCATAGAAATCGTTCAAGTAAGGATTTTCATCCACATCTTCGTAATGTGCATTCCATCCGTATTGTTTGGCTAATAGTTCTGTTAATGTTGTTTTTCCGGATCCAATATTACCGGCTACTGCAATATGCATAATTGAATATTATTTGGGCGACTCAAGGTCGATAAACACATTTGTTATTTAAATAAACCGTGAAGTTGAGCATCAATTTTTGTGATTACCTCACTCATGTCTTTAGGGTTTTTAAGGAAATCAATATTATCTACATCGATAATTAAGAGTTTTCCATTAGTGTATCCGTTAATCCAGGCTTCGTAACGCTCGTTTAAGCGCTTCAAATAGTCTAAACGTATGGTTTCTTCATAATCGCGACCACGAGCCTGAATATGTTCAACCAAAGTTGGTATTGAGGCACGCAAATAAATCAATAAATCTGGTGGTTGAATTAGAGAACTCATGATGTCGAAAAGAGAAAGATAATTGTCAAAATCTCTTTTAGGCATAAGACTCATTGACTCCAAATTTGGAGCAAATATATAAGCGTCTTCGTATATTGTTCTGTCCTGAATAATGTCTTTACCAGACTCACGTAAAGCCAAAACCTGATTAAATCGACTATTTAAGAAATGGATTTGAAGGGCAAACGACCAACGTTTCATATCTTCATAAAAATCGTTCAAATACGGATTGTCATCAACATCTTCGAAATGAGCTTCCCAGCCGTAATGTTTAGCCAATAATCCAGCCAGAGTGGTCTTTCCGGCACCTATGTTTCCTGCAACTGCAATGTGCATATTTATGTTTAATTTTATTGGAAAATGCAACTAAAATTAGTAATATTTTTCGGGATATCAATCCCTTAGGATAGATGCTTGAATACAGTTTCTTTTGAATCAGAAACTTAGCTTTTTTATTGATATTGAATTTTCATTAGAGAGGTAAATTCTGTCACTGAGAATTCTTAAACTTTTAGGAGTAACATTATTGAAACGATAAATTTCGGTATCCCTTCTTGAGTATTGTTCATAACGAAAAATACCGATTGAGTTCCAATAAAATATTTCATTTTTAATGAGATTAAAATCAGTAATGTTGGGCAATAGGATTTTACGATCATATTGCCCATTTTGATCTAATTTTAAAATTCCTTTTTCGGGGAAAAGAAGATACAAATCACCATTGTATTCATAAAAATCAGTTGCGGTATGGTTAGTAAAGAATGTACTTAATAGCATACTTTCGGTCAAAATTTCACCGGTATTCGAAATTTGAATGCACTGATTATCGATTTCGTTATAGGTCCAAAATCCACCACTTTGAGAGGAACAAACCAAATCTGTTTCGTTATCCGAGAAATCGTATAAATCTATTTCATTGCCAATTTTGACAAGATTTCTATCTAAAAAAAGGATGGTGTTGAAATCCTTGTAAAAAACCAGAATTCTTAAGGGATCTGATACATCAATTGAACTTATTGCTCCCAAAGATTGATCGGAATAATTGTATAATTTATTCCCATTTGAATCAAATTTGGTCAATTCAGCCTCTTGAACTGTATAAATATAATTCAGATGATCAACCTCGAAAAAATCGTGTGGTGTATTTATTTCATTGATATCCGGGTTAGGAATCAATAGTTTGAACCAAATAAGTAGAGCGATCATATTCTGATTAGAAATTTTCCTTTAAAAGTTCCTCTAAGATATCACGATTATTCGATAATCGGGGAACTTTATTTTGTCCGCCTAATTTGCCTTTAGATTTTAGCCAATTGTAGAATAAACCTTGTTTGGCAATAGTGACAATTGGTTTTTCTAAGGTGATATTTTTGTAACGTTTGGCTTCGTAATCAGAATTTAAGCTCATTAAGGCATTATCGAGAACAAAGTTGAACTCCTCTATGTTATTGGGTGCCTTTTCAAATTCAATTAGCCATTGGTGAGTTCCTTTTTGATCCTTACCCATAAAAACTGGAGCAGCAGTGTACTCTTTGATGACTGAATTTGTTTTTTCATAGGCAATTTTCATTGCTTTTTCAGCATTGTCGATAATTATCTCTTCTCCAAAAGCATTCATGTACAGCTTTGTTCGTCCCGATATTTTAAATTTAAATGGCTCTTTTGAGGTAAAATGTATTGTATCTCCAATTTGATATCTCCAAAGTCCGCCATTTGTTGTAATCAACATGGCGTAATTTTCAAAAAGTTCTACTTCTTCAAGGCTTAGTGCTTTAGGATGTTCATCATTGATTTTATCTAAAGGAATAAATTCGTAATAAATACCATAGTCGAGCATCAATAACATAGCATCATCATGTGGATTATCCTGAATGCCAAAGAATCCTTCAGAAGCATTGTAGGTTTCCAGATAATTCATATTTGAAGAGGGTAGTATTTCTTTAAACTGCTCTCTGTAAGGCGTAAAACTTACACCACCATGGACAAATAATTCAAGATTAGGCCAAATTTCGTGAATGTGATTCTTTCCAGAAACTTTTAAAATGTGTTTTAACAAAACCAAAAACCACGATGGCACGCCGGAAAGACTGGTTACATTCTCGTTGAGAGTAGCTTCCGTCATCTTTTTTAGTTTTTCTTCCCACTCATCTAAAAGAACTATCGATGTATCAGGCGTTCTTATAAAATCAGCCCAAAAAGGTAGGTTTTGAATGATGATTGCGGAAAGATCGCCGTAGTAGGAATCATTCTGAATATTGTTGATTTGATGGCTGCCACCTAAAGTTAAACCTTTACCATACAAGATACCTGTATCAGGAAATTGTGAGGTGTAAATTGCAAGAATATCTTTTCCTCCTCTAAAATGACAATCTTCTAAGGCCTCTTTACTAACAGGTATAAATTTACTTTTAGAATTTGTTGTGCCTGATGATTTTGCAAACCACTTTATTTCTGAGGGCCAAAATATATTTTGTTCTCCCTTTCTTAATCTATCAATGTAGTTTTCAATATCTTCATAAGAATGCACTGGAAGACGATTTTTAAAATCACTTAAAGTTTGGATCGATTTAAAATCATATTTTCTTCCCCATTCCGTACTAGACGCCTGATCAAGCAATTGAGTTAAAGTTTCCCTCTGAACCTCAATAGGATGATCTTTAAAGAAATCGATTTGCGATAGTCTTTTGGTATTAAACCAGCCGACAAGAGAATTAATAAAAGCCATGTTTGTAGTTTTAACTGTTCTAAATATAATTAAATTTTAAAAGGCAAATGCTTTCAAATCTGTATAAATTACTGCTATTATGTTGGTTTTTGTTATATTTGATGATCATTACATATTTTAGCTAACCCACAATGAATATACTCGACATTTTAATAGGATTACCACTTCTCTGGGCAATTTATAAAGGATTTACCAAAGGATTAATAATTGAAGTAGCTACCTTATTGGCTTTAATTCTTGGAATTTACGGAGCAATTCATTTCTCCGATTTTACAGCAGATTTTATACAAAATAAATTTGATTATCATTCTCAATATATGAAGCAGATTGCATTTGTGGTAACATTCTTATTAATTGTTATCATTTTAAATGTGTTAGGAAAAATGTTGAATACTTTGGTTGAGGCTGTTGCTTTAGGTATGATTAATCGAATACTTGGTGTAGTTTTTGGCTTGCTTAAAGGAATTATTATTTTGAGTATAGTGGTGTATTTTGTTAATTACCTGGATAAAAAGATCAACTTTATTTCGGAGGAGAAAAAGGAAAATAGTATTCTTTATCAGCCTATGGTAATGATTTCGGAAACATTGTTTGACATTTTCGATTCTGATTTTGCAGGAGCAACAGATAAGATAAAAGAAGAAGTTAAAAAGCAAGTTCCTATTGAAGTGTAATGAAGCAAACCATAAAGAAGTACCTAAACAAACTACCCAAAAGAAGAGTCAGACATTTTGAAGGATTTTGTCCCAATTGTGAATTTCCGGTTAACGGGCAATTTTGTTCAAATTGTGGTCAATCAACAAAAAGTTTTCATCGACCTTTCTGGACGGTTGTAACTGAATCTTTAGGTGATGCCTTATCATTAGATAACAGATTAATACATACTCTGTTTCCTTTATTTTTTAACCCGGGATATCTTACCCGTGAATTTATGCGAGGCAGGAGAGCCAGGTATACACCTCCTTTTCGTCTTTATTTATTTCTAACATTTTTTGCTTTTTTATTGCTTGCCTATAATCATAAGCCAGAAAGTGATATGACCAAGAATCTGTCTTTAGAAAATCAAGATGGAAACAAGTTGGATATGGTTTCTTTTCTTGAAGAAATGGTTAGTAAGAATGAGGCTGAATTAGATAGTTTGGTATCTGATACTGTGGTACAGAATCAGTTGAAAAATGGAATTATTTCTTTTAATTCAGAAAAAAGTATTGATTTATTTCAAGATTCAATTGAAAATAAAGAGGCTGAAGATAATGGGAGAGAGTTAATTGAGGATAGTAAAGTTAGAGAGTTAATCGAAATGTGGAAATTAAATCCATCTATGATGATGGATAATGCTTTCAAGAAATTGTCTCAAACCTTATTAGTAATATTACCATTGTTTGCATTGTCTTTGGCATTAATGTATCTAAGAAGAAGACGTTACATGCTTGAGCATTTGTTGATTTCTTTGAATTTTCACTCGTTTATTTTTGTATTGGTTATTGTAAGTGAATTAATATTGTTGATGAATGTATCCTATCTAAACTCTTTCGCTTTATACTTGTATTTTTTGATACCAATTCAATTGTTTTTAACCATGAAGTTTTATTACAAACAGTCGTGGATTAAGACTTTTTTCAAGTTTATTATCGTTTCCGTTATTTATAATATTTTACTTTTTACAGGCGTGATAATTAGCTTGATTGCGATGATCGCTTAAGAACCAAATTTATAGACTTGAGGAAAGAACAAATTTCTTATCTTTGTCAGTCAAAAATTAGATAAGTATATCCTAATCAGGAAAAAAATAGAACAAATGAATTTTATAGAAGAACTCCAATGGCGTGGCATGATCCACGATATGATGCCGGGAATAGAAGAACAACTTGCAAAAGAACTTACATCGGCTTATGTGGGAATTGATCCAACAGCGGATTCTTTGCATATTGGTCACCTTGTAGGTGTTATGATGTTGAAACATTTTCAGGTTGCAGGTCACAAGCCAATTGTTTTGGTGGGTGGTGCTACTGGTATGATTGGAGATCCATCAGGCAAATCTCAGGAAAGAAATTTATTGGATGAAAAAACACTTCGTCACAATCAGGAGTGTTTGCGTGCTCAGTTATCAAAATTTATGGATTTTGATTCGGATGCTGAAAATGCTGCCGAAATGGTGAACAATTACGATTGGATGAAAGATTTTTCTTTCCTTGATTTTATTCGTGATATTGGTAAGCACATTACCGTAAATTATATGATGAGTAAGGATTCTGTAAAGAAAAGATTGAGTGCTGATTCAAAATCAGGAATGTCATTTACAGAGTTTACTTACCAATTGGTTCAGGGAACTGACTTTTTGGAATTATATCGTTCTAAGAACTGTAAATTGCAAATGGGTGGTTCCGATCAGTGGGGAAATATCACAACAGGAACTGAATTAATCAGAAGAAAAGAAGGTGGTACTGCATGGGCAATTACTTGTCCATTGATTACTAAAGCTGATGGTGGAAAATTTGGTAAAACTGAATCAGGAAACATTTGGTTGGATCCAAAGCGTACTTCTCCATATAAATTTTACCAGTTTTGGTTGAATACATCAGATTCAGATGCTGAAAAGTATATTAAGATATTTACATTAATTCCAGGTGAAGAGATCGCAGCTTTAGTTGAAGAGCACAAGGAAGCTCCTCATTTGAGAAAACTTCAACAGCGATTGGCTAAAGAGGTAACTATCATGATTCACTCCGAAGAGGATTACAATACAGCTGTAGAAGCTTCTCAAATTCTATTTGGGAAAGCCACTGCTGATGCTTTAAGAAAACTTGATGAGGATACATTCCTATCTGTTTTTGAAGGTGTTCCTCAGTTTCAGGTTGCAAAATCAGAATTTGAAGCGGGTGTAGATATTGTAGAACTTTTAGCTGTTAAAGCTGAAGTGTTTCCATCGAAAGGAGAATTGAGAAGATTGTTTAAGGGTAATGCGATAAGTATCAATAAGGAAAAGGTACAAAATGCTGAAATGGAAATTACCACAGAACAGCTAATAGCAGATAAATATCTTCTTGTTCAAAAAGGGAAAAAGAATTATTTTCTGATAGTAGCTTGTTAATTTGCTGTTTATCTCTTAATTTTAGAAGATATTGTCAAGTATAAAACCAAATCATAACCAAAAAGAAAAACTATGAAAATTTTAAAGTACGCCTTGATTGTATTATTCTCTGCCGGAATGATGAGCTGTGGTGGCGGCGGGAGTGATGATCCTGTCGATGAAAAAAAACCAGAGGCTAATATAACAAGTTCAGCTGAAGTTAATGCGGGAGAGAACTATGTTGTTTCTTTTACTGCTAGTGATGATATGGAATTGGAATCTTACAGAGTTCAAATTACATTTCTTAACGCAACAGGAATGTCTACAAAAAGTTATTTGGATTTTAGTTTTGATTCAAATGTTGATTTAGATGCTAATGGAAATGCAACTCCAAGTATTGACGGCAAAAAAACTGCAAGCGTTAGTTTTCCAGTTGCTACAGATTTTGGAAATAATTCTGTAGCTAAAAAAGGTATGTATAAGTTAGCAATAACTCTTATAGATGCTTCAGGAAAATCAAATTCTGTTGACAAAACATTCCAAATTAAATAATCTGGATTTAGAATATATTGAAAAGGATCGGTTAGCCGATCCTTTTTTTTATGCTTTAAATTCTATGCCAAATAGTGAAATGTCATCAACTACAGCTTTATTTTTCTTTCCTAAATCGATATGCTTTCGCAATTCTAAGAATGTATTTTGAAGTGTTTTATCAGTTGAGAATAGGTTTTTTATGAATTGAACAGCAACTTCCATTTTTTCACCTTGTTCCAATTCAACCAAACCATCGGTATAGCAAAGTAATTTAGAATGATCATTAATTACTGTTTCGCCAACGGTTATTAGTGGAATTTCATCGAGCATGCCCAAGCCAATACAACCTTTTTTTAGTAAAGTTGTTTCTTTTGTTTTGTAGTTATACAAAATAGGAGGATGATGACTAGCATTTACATACCTGAGCTTGCGAGTTGTAAAATTGTATACACCTATAAAGAAAGTTAGAAATTTCTCATCGCTAGAGTTGTCGCATACTTTTTCATTCAACTTTGTCATTAGTTCATCCAGTGGGATTTCCGGGTTAAAAAGAGCACGTAATGTTGCCTGAAAGTTCGACATGATTAATGCTGCAGGAATACCTTTTCCCGAAACATCTCCAATACAGAAACCTAATTCCTGATCGTTGAAATTTATGAAATCGTAATAATCTCCGCCAATTTCAAAATGAGGTTGATAAAATCCCTGGGTACTTACATATTCGTTTTGAGGCAGTGAATTTTGATTTGGAATAAGTAAATTTTGAATTTTAGAAGCCAGTTCCATTTCCTTTTTTAGAGCCTCCTGAGCAAGCAATTGCTTATACATGCGTTTGTTCTCCATCGCAACAATTATAATGTTGGAGATGGTTTGAATAAAGTTGAGATGCTTAATTGCAGGACTCATTCCTTCCATCTCTTCATCTAAATCTCCAATAAGGATATAGGCTAAAACCGAATTTTTGTGATATACCGGAATTAGGAAATCAAAACTTCGTAAATGATTAGGAAAATCATTAGATATGTAGGTAATTTCGGAATGACAGCTTAAATCTCTCTCTATTTTTATTTGATTGATAAGATCGTTTGAAATTCCGGAAATTAATAGTTTTTCCCATTTTGAATTGAATTTGAAAACTACAATTTTCCCAATCTTTAACTCTTCAAATAATATTTTTTCGTATTGTGTAAGAAGTTCTTCAACGGATAAATTCTCATTTATGGCTTGAGTGATTTTTAAAATGAGATTTAGTTTGAATTTACTATTAACGGCTTGTTGCTTAATCACTGTAGTGGGATTTAGGGATTCAGGTTTTAGCTAATTTAGTAAATATCGATTCATCAGGCAATTGCTTAGGTAGGAATAAAAAAAGGATTCCACTAAGAATCCTTTTTTTATGATGAGTTTACCAATATTAAGCTTTTACACGCTCAACATAGCTGTGATCACGAGTATCAACTTTAATTATATCGCCAGTATTAATGAATAATGGAACCATAATGGTTGCACCTGTCT
>Ga0209692_10004815_pt1 | contig 11950 bp, 8 predicted proteins | sample tdDd472_FD_187129 | JGI IMG/M metagenome (GOLD analysis project Ga0209692, IMG submission 187129) | Marine sediment microbial communities from the Atlantic coast under amendment with organic carbon and nitrate - tdDd47.2 (SPAdes)... | ecosystem: Environmental > Aquatic > Marine > Coastal >...
AAACTGGCCAAAGAATACAGCGAGGACAAGGCTACCAAAACCCATGGCGGTGATGTGGGCTACTTTGCCAGAACCGAGGATGGTGGCAGCAGGCTGAAAGAGTTTTCCGATGCCGTTTTCAAGATGGGCAAAATCAATGATATTTCAGGCCCGATCCGCACTAAGCTTGGTTTCCACATTGTTCGTTTAACCGGAAAACGTGATAAGATTGAACGCAGTTACGAGCAGGTCAGAACCCAGATTCAGCATCGTCTGTTCAAGGAAAACCGCACCAAGATGTTCGACGATTTTATCAGTCAGCTGAATAAAAAAGCCAAGATTAACATCAATGAAAAATTGCTGGACTCCTATAACCCTATTGGCAACGACAAGAATCCGCTGAAAAACAATACAGCCGGAAAAACGAAAAAAGCGAAAGCACCTAAAGCCACCGACAAAAAAAGTGATGTGAAAAAGAAATAGCTCATAGCAGCACAGATGGCAGGTTGTTTGCCATCAGAATAGAAAAAGAAATAATGAAAAAGTACTCCCACATTTTAATGACGATTCTTTTTGTAGCTGTGATTTCTTTAACAGCTTGCAGAGAGAGTGCCGAAACCAGCGATGATGACTGGGTTGCACGAGTGGGGGTTGCTGTTATTACTCTTGAAGATATCGAATTTGAGTTGGCTGCTCTTGCCAAGGGTGGATTGCTGCCAGAAGAAGGCAGCCCGGAACTTTTAGAGGTTAAGCAGTCTGTTCTTGATGAATTGATAGAGACGAAACTGCTTCTGGCAGAGGCGAAGCGCCGACAGATTGTGGTTTCCCCGGATGAAATTTCCGAGAGTCTGGAGCTTGCCTATGGCAGCAGCGAATCTGATAAACTGGATGAAGTGAAAGAAACCACCGGTTTGGATGCTGCCAGACTAAGGGAAAAAGTTTCTGATGCTCTCTATATTGAAAAACTCTTCACCCGGGATATTTATCCCCGGATACTGATGTCTGACGAGGAGTTGAAAAAAGAGTACGAGAGCAATCTTGAAAGTTATTATTTATCAGAGCGTGTCAAGGTTAGACAGATTGTGCTTGCCACAGAAGAGGAAGCGACCGCTGCTTTAAGGCGAATCTGGCGCGGAGAGTCCTTTGCTGCACTTGCCAACGAGCTTTCGATAATGCCTGAAAAAAGCAAGGGCGGTGATTTAGGCTGGATCAAAAAAGGTGAGTATCCAGAGCCTTTGGACGAGCTTTTTTTCACATTGCCCAAAAGAACGTACAACAGACCGGTTAAAAGCAGTTTTGGTTATCACATTATTCATATTACCAATCATAAAAGAGCTACGCAGCTTTCTTTTGAAGACGCTGAAAGGCTCGTTGAAAAAAGTTTATACCGAAAGAAAAAACAACTGGCAGGAGAAGACCTTATTGAGAGTCTTACTGCGAGATACAAGGTTATAATCAATCCGAAAAAATCCATCGTGGAGAGTAAAAAGTGAAAACATACAAAAGATCTGCAATGTGGATCATTTTTTTAATCGTAATATGTTTGTTTGCAAATACTGCTGCTGCAAAAGTGGTAGAGCGCATTGCTGCTATTGTTAACAATGAAATTATTCTGCTTTCAGAGCTTGAGATGGCCGCTCAAAGCTGGCGCAGTATGCTTATCGGTATTCGCAACCCCGAAGAAAAATTATCCAAACAGCGTGAGATTAATATGAAGGTTTTAAATACGCTGATTGAAGATAAACTTCTGGAACAGCAAATTGAAGAGCTTAAAGTGGATGTAGGCGAAAAGGAAGTGGACGAGGCGATAAACCGGGTGATGCGCCAGAACAAGGTTCCTGATCTTGCCACCTTGAAAATGGCTCTCAGTCGTCAGGGAATCAAGTGGGACGACTATAAGGACGAAGTTAGAAGGCAGCTTAGAAAATGGAAGTTTATCAATGCCAAGTTTTCTTCCAGAGTTAAAATTTCTGATGAAGAGATTGAGGCCGAGTTTGAAAAACAGAAAGTGAAAAAAGAGCAGAAATTCGAATATCGTGCTAGCCATATTCTTTTCAGGTCTATTGAAGAGGATAGCCAGGAAATGCAGGAAGCCAAAGTTGCCAAGGCCGAAGCGATTCTCTCAAGGATTCGATCCGGAGAAGATTTTGCCAAGTTGGCCAGAGAGTTTTCAGAGGGGCCGACTTCCAAATATGCCGGCGATCTGGGTTATTTCAGAGAAGGTGTGATGGTTGAGTCATTTGAAAACGCGGTCAAGATGCTGAAAGTTGGAGAAATTACTGATGTTGTCAGAACTCCTTTCGGATTGCACATAATTAAATTGACGGACAAAAGAGCTGTGGAGTCTGAGAGCGAAGATAATGTAAGAAACGAAATAAGAGCCAAGCTTAGAGAAGACGCTATGAAGCGAGAGATGGCTGTCTGGTTGAATCAGATTCGTAACAAGGCCTACATTGATATTAAAATAGAGCAGCCTGAAAAACAACTTACGAACTAAAAGGACAGACTTATGACTGAAAATAGTCGACTCCCGGTTATTGCACTGACGATGGGTGACCCCGCCGGAATTGGCCCGGAGATAGTTTTAAAGGCTCTGGCAGACAAGACGTTGTTTGATTCTTGTATTCCGGTGATTTTTGGTGATGCGAAGGTCATGAAAAAAGCCAGGCGCGTTGTAGGCTTTCTCGGTGATTTTAACATTATCAAAAAAGTTTCAGAAGCTGAAGCCGGTAAAGTAAACTTGCTGGTGCTCTCCAGTATAAACATGGATGATTTTGAATTCGGTAAAGCCAGCACCGACCTTGGTCTTGTTTCTACCTTCTATATTCTGAAAGCAGCCGAAGCTGCCATGACGGATGAAGTTGATGCCATTGTCACCGCTCCCATAAACAAAGCAATGCTGCGCGAAGCCGGCTACGACTATTCAAGCCAAAGCGACATGCTGCGTTCTGTGGCTCAGGTGGATAATACTGCAGTGATGCTGGTTGGTGAAAAGATGCGCATAACCCGTGTGACAAGCCATATGCCTTTAAGAAAGGTTGCAGAGGTTTTAACCGTGGATAAGGTTTTTGAGGCTATCCGTTCTACCGTGGCAATGTTGAAGGACGCATTCAGAATACAAAACCCGCATATTGCTGTTTGTGGGCTTAATCCCCACGCGGGAGAAATTGGCCTGTTTGGTACTGAAGAGGAAGAGATTATTCTTCCGGCTATTTTCAAAGCCAGAACCGAGGGCATTCGCGTAACAGACCCTCTGGCTGCGCATCGAGTTTTCCCACGAGTTAAAGACGGTGAGTTTGATGCGACAATCTGCATGTATCACGATCAGGGTCATATCGCCTTTCAGTTAATTAATGAAACCGTAGGCGTTAATGTAACCCTCGGTTTGCCTATTATCAGAACTTCTCCCGATCATGGATGCGCCTACAGTCTTGCCGGAAAAGGCTATGCATCTGAAAAAGGCTTTGTCCATGCCGTTAAGCAGGCTTTGGTTCTGATTGAAAATTGTCGCGCAACTGATTGAAAATCCTTAACTGCTGACAAATGACATTGCCGGAAAATTCAGGACGTACTAGTCTCTGTTGTTGCCAATTTTGAACTATATCTCCTTTTGACATCTGGAACTCAATATGGCTGAAAATAAAATTGTTATAAGAGGGGCGCGCCAGCATAACCTGCAAAATATTAATCTGAGTCTTCCCCGAAACAAGCTGATTGTCATTACCGGTTTATCCGGTTCCGGCAAGTCTTCACTGGCTTTCGATACCCTTTATGCAGAAGGGCAGAGACGCTATGTTGAGTCGCTTTCGGCTTATGCCAGACAGTTTTTAGAGCAAATGAACAAGCCCGATGTGGACTCCATTGACGGGCTTTCACCTGCCATATCAATTGAACAGAAAACATCCAGTAAAAATCCTCGCTCTACAGTTGCCACGGTAACAGAAATATATGATCACCTGCGCCTGCTTTTTGCAAGGCTTGGAACGCCACACTGCTATTCTTGCGGAAAGCCGATAGAAAAACTGACTGTGCAGCAAATGGTGGATCAGGTTATGCAACTGCCTGAGAAAACGAAGTTTACTTTAATGGCTCCGGTTGTTCGGGGGCGCAAGGGAGAATATCGGAAAGAATTCGAGCAGTTCAGAAAAGACGGTCATATCAGAATTCGAATAGATGGCAAAATGGTTGATTTGTCGGTTGAAGAACCAAAGCTTAACCGCAAATTAAAGCATACCATAGAAGTTCTGATAGATCGCCTGATGGTCAAGCCCGGCCTTGAAAACCGTTTAGCCGAAGGCTTCGAGATGGCCCTTGGTATGGCTGATGGCTTGGCACTTATCGAAACTACCGATGGGGAACAAATCAACTTTTCCGAGCATTTCGGTTGCGTGGACTGCTCCATCAGCTACCCTGAAATTACACCCAGATTGTTTTCTTTCAACAATCCCTATGGTGCTTGTCCGGACTGTCATGGTCTTGGGATAAAGATGTATTTTGACAAAGAGCTGGTGGTGCCGGACGAAAGCCGTTCTGTAGCCGAGGGAGCAATTCTGCCCTGGAACTCGAAAAACGGTTTTTATTACTACATGATGCTTAGTACTGTTGTGGAAGAATATGGTGCTTCGGTGAATACACCCTTTGCCAAGTTGCCGGCCAAGGTAAAGAAGGTTTTGCTCTATGGTTCCGGCAACAGAGTGCTGGACTTCAGGCTGGAAAATTCCGAGGGCAGACAGCATCATTTTAGCAGAGAGTTTGAAGGTGTAATTCCCAATCTTGAAAGACGTTACAAAGAAACCCAATCCATGGGAATGCGTGAAGAGCTTGAAAAATATATGAACTACCAGATCTGCCCTTCCTGCAAAGGCGATCGCTTAAGACCTGAAGCTTTGAACATTTTCATAGATGGTCAGAATATTATCGGTCTTACTCGGCATACCATAGAAAGTTCCCTCGAGTTTTTCAACACGCTTAAATTAAGTGATAGAGAGTTGCATATAGCCGAAAGGCTTTTAAAAGAGATCAGGGAACGCTTAGGTTTTCTGGTCAATGTTGGTCTTGATTATCTTACCCTTGACAGAAGTTCAGCAACCTTGAGTGGTGGTGAAAGTCAACGTATCAGGCTGGCCACTCAAATAGGTTCTTCGCTGGTTGGAGTTTTGTATATTTTGGATGAACCATCTATTGGTTTGCATCAGAGAGATAACGACAGACTGCTTGCAACTTTAAAGAGAATGCGTGACCTTGGCAACACCGTAATTGTTGTGGAACATGATGAGGACACCATACTGGCGGCAGACTATGTTGTGGATATTGGCCCCGGTGCAGGTATTCATGGCGGCAAGGTTGTAGCGGCCGGCACTCCAAAACAGATTCTAAGAAGCAAAAAAAGTCTTACTGGAAGGTATCTTAAAGGCGAGTTAAGTATTCCTCTTCCTGCTGCAAGACGTGAAAACGGCAGCAGAAAACTTGTTTTGAAATCATGCAGTGCCAACAACCTGAAAAACATTGATGTTACTGTTCCTCTTGGACAACTGATTTGTGTTACAGGTGTGTCCGGTTCTGGTAAATCATCGCTGGTGATGGATACGCTTAAGCCGAGCCTTAAAAGAAAACTTTCCAGAAAAACGAAGCTAAAAAATTGCAAGAGCCTTAGTGGTTCTCAGCATGTGGATAAAATTATTGCGATTGACCAGTCACCCATTGGCAGAACACCCAGAAGTAATCCCGCAACTTATGTGCAGGTTTTTACACCGATCAGGGAATTGTTTTCGCAACTGCCTGAGTCCAAAGCCAGAGGATACAAGGCCGGACGTTTTTCTTTCAATGTTAAAGGTGGTCGCTGCGAGGCTTGCGAAGGTGCCGGTGTCAATCGAATTGAGATGCATTTCTTACCGGATATTTTTGTGCAGTGCGAGCAATGTGCCGGAGCCAGATATAACAGGGAAACCCTGGAAGTCAAATACAAGGGCAAAACAATTTCCGATGTTTTGGGCATGACGGTCAATCAGGCCTTTGACTTTTTCGAGCATATCCCCTCTATTTATAACAAACTCAAAACGCTGCGTCAGGTTGGTCTTGGTTATATCAGGCTGGGGCAGGCCGCCACTACGCTTTCCGGCGGTGAAGCACAGCGTATTAAGCTGGCCAAGGAACTTTCCAAACGTTCGACCGGAAAAACCATTTATATTTTGGATGAACCTACCACTGGTTTGCATTTTGATGATATTAACAAGTTGCTGGACGTATTAAACAAGCTGGTAGAGTCCGGCAACAGCGTGATAGTTATTGAGCATAATCTGGATGTAATCAAAACTGCCGATCACATAATCGACCTGGGGCCGGAAGGTGGCGATAAGGGCGGAACCATAGTGGCACAAGGCGTTCCCGAAGAAATTGCTGCCGTAAAACAATCCTATACCGGGCAGTTTTTAAAACGCAAACTATCACTTTCGTAAACTGTAAGAAAACGCAATAAAAAAGCCGATTAATTATCGAGTAATTGGGGGCAAACATTGGACTTTAGAAGTCAAAAGCAGTAAACTGCCTTCGATCTTCATCATGGTTATTACATAAGATAGCTTAGTTCTGAAACCACTTATTGGGAGAGAAAATCATGGGAACTGAAAAACCGCAAGCCATATTTCTGAAAGATTACATGCCACCAGCATATCTGGTCGAAAAAATAAACTTGCAGGTAGAACTCGGTGAGGAAGTCACCAAAGTCGAGTCCACTATAAATTTGTTTGCCAATGAGAAATATCCTGAAAAGGGAGCAGCACTTACTCTTGCAGGTTCGGATATGAAACTGGTTTCAGTTGCGATCAATGGCGAAACCCTTAGTGCCGAGCAATATACACTTACGGACGAAAGCCTTACTATTGCCAAGGTTCCTGAAAAATTTACTTTGGTAATCAACAACGAAATTAAACCGCAGGAGAATACTTCACTGGAAGGTTTGTACAAGTCCAGCGGAAATTTCTGCACCCAGTGTGAGCCTGAAGGATTCAGAAAAATCACCTACTATCTGGATCAGCCGGATGTTATGGCAAGCTTTACCACCAAAATTATTGCGGATAAAGAAAAATACCCTGTGCTGCTGTCAAACGGTAACATGATTGATAGTGGCGATCTTGATGGCAATATGCATTTTGCTACCTGGGAAGACCCCTTTAAAAAGCCCAGCTATCTGTTTGCACTGGTTGCAGGAGATCTGGTTTATATTGAAGACAGCTTCACCACCATGCGAAACAGAGAAATTCCTCTTCGCATCTATGTCCAAAAACGCAACATTGATAAATGCCAGCACGCCATGGAATCGCTTAAACGCTCCATGAAATGGGACGAAGAGGCATTTGGCAGAGAGTATGACCTTGATTTATTCATGATTGTTTCCGTTGATGATTTCAATATGGGCGCGATGGAAAACAAAGGTCTCAATATTTTCAACTCGGCATTGGTTTTGGCCAAACCCGAAACCGCAACAGATATGGATTTCGATCGTATCGAAGGCGTGATTGGTCATGAGTATTTCCATAACTGGTCCGGAAACAGAGTCACCTGCCGCGACTGGTTCCAGCTTTCACTTAAAGAAGGTTTCACCGTTTTCAGAGATCAGAGTTTTTCGGCAGATATGACTTCTCATGCGGTAAAACGTATTCAGGATGTCAGTATTTTACGCACCCATCAGTTCAGAGAAGACGGCGGGCCGCTTTCGCATCCTGTCAGACCCGCATCATATGTGGAGATAAACAACTTTTACACTTTGACCGTTTACAACAAAGGCGCAGAAGTTGTCAGAATGTACAATACCTTGCTTGGCAGGGAAAAATTCCGCAAAGGAACAGACCTGTATTTCGATCGTCATGACGGCAATGCTGTCACTACCGATGATTTCAGAAAAGCTATGGAAGATGCCAATGATGTGGACTTGACGCAGTTCGAGCGTTGGTACTCGCAGGCCGGAACACCGGTACTGAAGGTTACAACAGCATACGATGAAGCTGCCAAAAAATATACCATTACCATGGCACAAAGTTGTCCGGCCACACCTGGTCAGGATACCAAAGAACCTTTCCATATTCCTGTTGCGGTTGGACTGCTTGGTGCTGACGGTGCTGATTTACCGATGCAGCTTGAGGGTGAGACAGAAGCCTACGCCGGTAACAGCAGGGTGCTGGAGCTTAAAGAGTCCGAGCATAATTTTGTTTTTGTTAACGTTAATGAAAAGCCAGTTCCCTCCATGTTGAGAGGATTTTCTGCTCCGGTGAAACTTGAGTATGAATACACCGAAAACGAGTTGGCCTTTTTGATGGCTAACGAAAGTGATGACTTTAATCGCTGGGATGCCGGACAGAGACTGTCTCTCATTGTTATGAAGTCTCTGATTGAAGATTACAAGGCTGGCAAAGAGCTGAAAATGAATGAAGCCTATGCCAACGCTTTTGGTAAAACTCTGGCCGATGCAACTTTGGATAAACGTCTGGTTGCCGAAGCTTTGATTCTGCCTGAAGAGTCCTATCTGGCCGAGCTGATCAAGGATGTTGATCCCGATGCCGTTCATGCGGTGAGAAGTTTTGTCAGAAAATCGCTAGCCACCAAACACAGACAGCTTTTACTCGATACCTATAAGGCCAATGTGATTGATGGCGAGTACGCCATTGATGGTGAGTCTATCGGCAAGCGCAGCCTGAAAAATATCAGCTTGGGTTACCTGATGGATCTTGGTGAGCAGGAAATAATTGACATTGCCATGAAGCAGTTTAAGGGTGGCAACAACATGACAGACGTAATGGCCGCACTGACGACACTGGCCAATTGCGATTGCCCCGAAAAGGATGAGGCACTTCAGGCCTTCTATGAAAAATGGAAAGACGAACCTCTGGTTATGGACAAATGGCTGCTTATTCAAGCCACCTCCAGCCTGCCCGATACCTTGGAAAACGTTATTAAGCTTACCGAACATCCGGTGTTTACCATGAGCAACCCCAACAAGGTTCGTTCGCTGATAGCCGCTTTCTGCATGAGAAACCCGGTGCGCTTCCACGAAGCCAGTGGTAAAGGTTACGAGTTTTTGGCCGACAAGGTGCTGTACCTTAACAAGCACAACCCGCTGATGGGAGCCCGTATGCTGAACCCGCTCAGTAGCTGGCGCAAGTACGAAGAAAACCGCCGTCAACTGATGTGCGCACAATTGGATAGAGTTTTGGCCGAGCCGGAACTATCCAAGGACGTATACGAAATTGCCTCCAAAAGCCGTGGCGAAAAATAATAGCGATATTTGAAAGTAAATAAAGCCGGATGAGTATAAAAACTTATCCGGCTTTTTTGCATTTATGGGGCATTGGTGGTATTTTATTGGGCGTGTGATAGAAATCTTACAGCACTAATGAGGGAAACGTTGTTATGAAGTATATACATATATTTGTAGCTATAATGATTTTATTGTTATCGTTTTCGGCCTGTGATTCAGGCGACTCAGATATTCCAGATGGTGATGATGAAGTGGCCATTGATGGCGATATGGATGAAGATTTAGCAGATACTAATGATTCAGAGCCTGAAACCAATGTCTGTCTTGATGTAGATGGGGACTATGAAACCCCAGAACTTAGTGATACAGAAAATGAAGTAGTATGCTCTTACGAAGGGTTTAAAAAAATTCCTATAAAGGGCGTATATTGCCAAGGCGTAAATATTTGTTTACTTAATTACGATGATCAATGGAATGTAATATATTGTTCTGAATTTTGTGGCACACTTGTAATAGCATGTGAATCAGATAAAGAATATGATATGTATGAAGACAAGTGTGTATGTTCCAGGCATGTTAAAGATGATAAATTTAACGGTGAGTGTAACCCTGAATCAGACGGAAATATTTGTAATGGGAACCATCTTTGTCGCTGCTATCCTACCGGTAGCCAAACCTATCCCGGCATATGGCAAGCCTATGATTGCAAAGAATACTGCGACTATTTAGGGAAAGTTACCTGTGGATGCATTGATGGAAGGGCAACTCTGCAAGAAGCGTGCATTTGCAGGTAAATTTAATTGGTATATCTTTTAAATATTTTGGTAGGTTGGGTCTTAAGCAATATAAAATCCCGTCATACCTGCGAAAGCAGGTATCCAGAATTTGGAAATATTGAAAAAAGGATTAAAGTATTTGGAGCTTGCCATTGAAAAGGTGGGCAAGATAATTGGCCATCATACATAATTAAATATGTGGTATTTTGTAAAGTGTGGTGTAGCAATCTTACAGCACTAATGAGGGAAACGTTGTTATGAAATATAGACATATATTTGTAGCTATAATGATTTTATTATTTTCGTTTTCGGCCTGTGATTCAGGCGACTCAGACATTCCAGATGGTGATGATGATTTGGCCATTGATGGCGATATGGATGAGGTCTCGGTTGATGGCGATGAAGATAATACAGAATATAATATCTGTTCTGATGGTGATTGGGAATTAGAGACAAGTGAAGACTCTAAGGCCGATAAGGAGTTGGAGTGTTCTGGATATTGTCGTACAGATAACACTATGGATAGTGCATTTTGCTCGGGGATGTTTGGATGTACCTGTTCTGAGAAAGATGATCCTGAGGGGAATAAATGGCGTCTCTGGGATTGCCATGAAATTTGTAACGAAGAAGGTTCCTTTGCTATCGATTGTGATTATAAAGGAGAGTTGCCTTTTTCTAGAATGTGCGTATGTGCAAGTTGGACAACAGATGAACGTTATACAGGTGAATGTGACCCTGGGGTTGAGAATACTGTGTGTAGCGGAAATAAACTTTGTCGCTGCGTCCCTACAGCTGATCCACAATATCCAGGTTTTTGGAGTGTAGTAGATTGCAAAGAATACTGCGACTATTTAGGGAAAGTTACCTGTGGATGTATTGATGGAAGGGCAACTCTGCAAGAAGCGTGTATTTGCAGGTAAATTTAATTGGTATATCTTTTAAATGTTTTGGTAGGTTGGGTCTTAAGCAATATAAAATCCCGTCATACCTGCTTTCGCAGGTATGACGATTCAAACTGTAAATACTACTTGGATATATCTCGATAAAGATCAAGCCATTTAGGATTAGACTTCTCAATCAATTCAATTTTCCTTCCCCTTTTCCATTTTTTCATTTGTCTTTCTCTGTTGATAGCATTTTCTGAGTCATTATACTTTTCATAATATACCAAATTATTAACTGCATGTTTCTTTGTAAAGCCATCGACCAAACCTTCTTTATGTTGCCATACACGTTTTACAAGGTCTGAAGTCATACCAATATATAAAGTGCTATTTGGTTTGCTTGCCAGAATGTAAATGTAGAATTCTTTTTCCACTGTTCTTGTTCCACTCCCACCCCCGCTACCGTGTCAATAAATCCTGTTTTTTTAATTCCTTAATTTCGTCTCTCATGCGGGCGGCTTTTTCAAACTCCAGCTTCTCGGCAAACTTGAGCATCTTGTTTGAGAGTATTTTAATCTGCTTTTGCAGCTCCTTGGTGCCCATTTTCTTGATGTCTACCTTTTTAGGCAAGTCACGAGTGATGGTGTAATCGCCTTCGCCGTATATATTGGCACTGGCTATGGCCTTTTTAATACTTTGCGGTGTAATGTTATGTTTCTTGTTATAGGCTTGCTGAATCTTTCTGCGGCGATTAGTTTCACCGATAGCCTTTTTCATGGATTTGGTCATCTTGTCGGCATAGAGAATTGCTTTGCCTTCCAGATGTCTGGCGGCACGTCCCATGGTTTGTATCAAAGATCGCTCAGAGCGCAAAAAGCCTTCTTTGTCAGCGTCTAAGATAGCCACCAGCGAAACCTCCGGGATATCCAGCCCCTCACGCAAAAGGTTGATACCAATCAAAACATCAAACTCGCCAAGGCGCAAATCACGAATGATTTTCATGCGATCCAGCGTGTCGATATCGGAATGCAAATATTTAACACGAACTTTCAGGTCCTGAT
>Ga0209692_10004819_pt1 | contig 11942 bp, 12 predicted proteins | sample tdDd472_FD_187129 | JGI IMG/M metagenome (GOLD analysis project Ga0209692, IMG submission 187129) | Marine sediment microbial communities from the Atlantic coast under amendment with organic carbon and nitrate - tdDd47.2 (SPAdes)... | ecosystem: Environmental > Aquatic > Marine > Coastal >...
TGGACCTATAGAATTTTATCAGATTGATGGTGATGAACTCCGTGTCACCGCTTCTGTAGAGGGATTTACATCTCATGTAATGGGATCGAGAAACCTTGATATGGTAGCGGCAGGAGACTTTGACGGTGATGAAAGACCGGAAATAATAGTCCCTACTTACGATAGAAGAATGCTGGGAGCTATTCAGCGGACTGAATCGGGAGCTGAAGTGAAATATGCCCTTGATCTTGGAGCGCGTCTGGCTACCAATTTGTCGGCATTTCGATACGAAGACGGTACGATCAGTCTGGCGGCAGGTCTCGATAATAGTGTCCTCAGAGTATGGCTGCCCGTAGAACCAGTAATGCCTGAAGTATCAGTAGAGTCTGAAGAATCTGAAGAACAAGTTGAATCAGTAGAAATGGAAGAAGAAGTAGAACCCGTCGAATCAGTTGAGTAAGGATAAGAAAATATTTCTGAATTCTTCCAGCGGTTCGACAGACTGATACAATTTCCCCTGAATCAATGCTCCTTCCCACCCGGATATGATAAAACGGGCCAGGACTTCAGGTGTCTGGTTTAAATGGATGAGCTCTCTCTCCTCAGCTTCAATCAGAGCATCTCTGAACAGGTTTTTCCATGATTCAAATATCCTGGCCAGTTCCTCTCTGAATTGAGGATCGCTATCGGTAATTTCCTGGGATAACTTTCCGAACAGGCAATTACAGCTGCACGGGCTTCCTCCGTAGTGATTTATCTGTTCACCGAAGAAGTTCTCAATCCTCTCCATCGGTGGAATGTCTTTGTCAAAATATTGGTTTATAGATGAGAAAAAAGATTCAGCTGCGTAGTTTATCAGTTGAATCCCGAAATCGGTTTTACTGTTGAAATAATAATAGAAGGAGCCTTTGGGCACGGAAGCTGATTTTAATATTTCGCTTATACCGGTGTTCTTAAAACCTTTCTCAGAAACAAGAATAATCCCTTTTTCCAGGATATACTCCTTCATATTATTATTTTTCAAATTTAGCTCCCCTGGTTGCCGGCGAGTTTATTATCTTCCAGCTGAACTGTATCCATCCGGGGAATATCAATTCCCAAAGCTTCTTTTATAACCTCTTCCACTGTTGATACAGGTTTGAAAACAAGCTGTGTCTTTATCTCATCGGGTATATCTTCCAGATCTTTTTTATTCTCTATGGGTATTAAGATCTTTTCTATACCAGCTCTATGTGCAGCCAATACTTTTTCTTTTAGTCCGCCGATTGGAGTAACAGAACCCCGAAGGGTAATCTCTCCGGTCATGGCCAGTTTGGGATTTACTTTTCTCCCCGTAACCAGTGAGGCAAGAGATGTAAATAATGCGATACCCGCCGATGGTCCGTCTTTGGGAACTGATCCCGACGGAACGTGTATGTGCAGGTCATTCTCATTGAAAACAAAACCGGAGGAAAACAATGGCAGCCTCGATCTTATCAGGCTTCTGGAGATCTGTGCTGATTCTTTCATCACATCACCCAGCTGTCCTGTAAGAGTCAACTGACCGGTTCCGGGCATATTGGTGCTCTCAATAAAGAGGATTTCACCACCTACAGGAGTCCACGCCAATCCTGTGACAACTCCCGGAGGATTATCGGCTTCCGCTATGGCATGGCGCACTCTTTCCCTTCCCAGGAATTCTTCAACCAGTTCGGCATTTATATGGTATGGCAGTTCCTCTTTCCCGGATATGACTTTTTCAGAGGAGATTCTTGCCAGAGCGGCGATCTGTCTTTGCAGATTTCTCACCCCTGCTTCCCTGGTATAGTTTTCTATCACTTCTGTCAGGGCATCATCTTCAATAGTCAGTTTTTCACTGTCCAGCCCATGATCTTCGAGAACTCTCGGTATTAGGTGTTCTTTTCCGATATGAAATTTTTCCTGATTTGTATAACCGGAGATGGTCAGAACTTCCATTCTGTCGAGCAGTGGACCCGGTATGCTTTCAATTGAGTTTGCCGTTGCTATAAAAAACACATCTGACAAATCATAGGGAACTTCCAGATAATGGTCGGCAAAAGTATTGTTCTGTTCGGGATCGAGCACTTCCAGAAGGGCACTGGCCGGATCACCGCTGAAACCTCTCATCAGTTTATCCACTTCATCGAGAACGAAAACGGGATTTCTGGTTCCTGCCTTTTTCATCCCCTGAATAATTCTACCGGGTAAAGCTCCTACATAGGTTCTTCTATGTCCGCGGATATCAGCTTCATCGCGGATTCCACCGAGGCTAACTCTTATAAACTGTCTATCGAGAGCACCGGCAATGCTTTTCCCCAGACTGGTTTTACCAGTTCCCGGAGGTCCGACAAGTAGTAAAATGGTCCCTTTTTTACCTTTTTTGAGTTTCATAACGGCCAGATGCTGAATAATTCTCTCTTTAACTTTATCAAGACCGTAATGGTCCTTGTCAAGAATGGAACGGGCCAGTTCAATATCAATATCTTTCTCTTCTCCAGTGGTCCATGGCAGAGATACAAGCAGATCGAGATAATTTCTGATAACATGACTGTCAGAGCCATTTGGCCCCTGTGCTTCCAGCTTTTCAAACTCTTCCAGTGCCATTTCCCGGACATCTTCGGGCATATCTGAAGAATCTATCTTCTCTTTCAGAGTTTTGCTTTTCCCGGGTTTCCCCTCGTTCAGTTCTTCCTGAATAGATTTTAACTGTTCTCTCAGAATATTTTCTCGGTAACTTTTGCTGGCTTTGTCAGAGAATTTCTGTGCCATTTCCGCCTGAATCTTAATGGACTCTTTTTGTCTGATCAGGTAATCGAGGAATTTCATCCCTCTTTCTCTTACAGACTGAATCTCCAGTAATTCCTGTTTTTCAGAACGTGAGATATTGAGATAGGGAGCGATGTAATACATCAGTCCCGAAGGATCTTCAAACTCATCAATTTTTTTGATTATACCTTCTGAACCTTCAAAGTATTGTGCCGTTTCCCGCGAAGTATCTTTGATGTATGTCAAAAGATCGTGACGATTGTTTTTTTCCATATCCATCTCATCGAGAAGGAGGGTGAAATTAGCATGATAGTAATCATCATCTTTTTTAATATTGTTAATCTGAACTCTCTCGATTCCATGTGTGAGGATTTTATGCCCATCATTTGTTTTTTCACTTTTAATAACTTTGACCAGTGTTCCCACTTTATAAAAGTCATCTTCTTCGAGTTCTTTCAGATTGAAGTTCTTTCTCATGGACAGAGCAATGGCATAAACATCTTTCTGATCTTCTTTTTTATCAAATAAATCTCCGAGATCTAAACCATTGATTCTTATATGGTTATCGCTTCCGGGGAATATAACTGAACCTTTTACAGGTATCAGGGGTAATTCGTCTGGTATTAATCCGTAATTTATCATAACTGTAACCTCTCGGAATTAAAATAATAATAGACCGGTCGTATAGTAAAGTAAAAAGGTGAATAATATTTCTTGTTCTGATGAGAAATCCGGTTTATTTTTAAAAGATGAATGAAATGACAGTTATGGAAATGCAGAAATTAATGACCAGCGGAGAACTAAGCTCAGTCAAACTGCTCAGATATTATCTGAAGAAAATTGAAGAGATTGATAGAAATGGATCTCAGTTGAATTCAGTCCTGGAACTCAATCCCGATGCTCTCCATATCGCGGAAATTCTCGATAAAGAGAGAGCTGAAAAAGGTGTCAGGTCAATAATGCATGGAATCCCTGTTTTGTTGAAGGGGAATATCGATACAGCAGATAAAATGGAAACAAATGCCGGATCTCTGGCACTCAAAGGGCACATAGCGGGAAAGGATGCTTTCATCGTTTCACAACTCCGTGATGCCGGTGCAGTCATTCTCGGCAAAACGAATCTCAGTGAATGGGCTAACTTCAGGTCCACCAGGTCATCGAGTGGTTGGAGCAGTGTTGGCGGACAGACAAAAAATCCCTATATAACCGATAGAAGCCCCTGCGGCTCCAGTTCCGGTTCGGCTGTCGCCGTTTCAGCCAACTTATGTGCTGTCGCAGTAGGGACCGAGACAGATGGTTCGGTCGTCTGCCCCTCTCATATAAATGGAATTGTAGGGATAAAACCCACATTGGGTTTAGTCAGCAGAAGCGGTATCATTCCCATTGCTCACAGCCAGGATACTGCCGGCCCTATGGGCAGAACCGTTACCGACGCTGTCGCGCTTCTTCAGTCTCTCACAGGATATGATGCAGATGACGGGATAACCGAATCCTGTAAGAGTCATAAGCAGATCGATTACCTTCAATTTCTGAATAAAGATGCTTTAAAAGGAGTCCGCATAGGAGTTCCCAAAGGTTTCACAGGTTTTCATGAAAAAGTCGACGAAGTAATGGAACAGGCAATCGCCCATATGAAAAAGCAGGGGGCTATCATAGTAGATTCAATTGAAATTGAAACTAAAGGTAAATACGATGATGAAGAATTCGAAGTACTGTTGTATGAGTTTAAGGAAGATCTGAATAAATATCTGTCCAATACCGACGGATCGGTGAAATCCCTGAAAGAAGTGATTGAATTCAATAAAAGAGAAAAAGACAAAACTATGCCCTTTTTTCAGCAGGAGTTGCTCGAGAAAGCCCAGGCAAAAGGTCCCTTGACTGAAAAGAAGTATTTGAAAGCTCTTAAAAAATGCAGAATATTATCTCGTGACAAAGGTATCGATCTCATCTTGAAGAAGAACAACCTCAAAGCTCTCATCGCCCCTACGGGCGGTCCCGCATGGAAAATAGACCTGATCAACGGAGACCACTTCGGTGGAGGCAGCAGTTCTCAGGCTTCGGCTGTTTCCGGTTATCCCAATATCACGGTTCCCGCCGGTTTTGTTTCCGGCCTGCCAATCGGAATCTCTTTTATAGGGGCAGCTTTTTCAGAACCTGACCTTATTGGCTATGCATATGCCTTTGAGCAGAGCAGTAAAAGCAGAAGGGAACCGGAGTTCAAAGAGGGAAGTGTCACTGATTAAAACAGGGCGATTGGAATTTCATGAACTGTGTATTATATTGGTCTCAATGAAAACAAAGTTAATCTCAATATTGGGGCTTGCAGTTTTTTTTCTGTTAATTCCCGCAAATATACAATCACAGTCAGTCAGTCTCGATGTCCCATTTTATAAGCAGGGTAAAAATGCGCCCTGGGCTAATGATCTGCTCGGCAACAAATCATCTCTGACCATCGGGACTCATGGTTGTGCCTTGACCTGCATCTCTATGACATCTTCGTTTTTCAGTGACAATACTCTGACTCCATCGGATATGAATAACTGGTTGAAAAGGAATGACGGATTTCAAGACGGTTGGGAGGGAAATACATATCTCGGAGAAGTCAACCTGAACTGGCCGGCTATGACAAGCTTCGAAGAGGGTTATGTCTACACGCGTTTTGACTGGAAAGTCCAGCCGGCGGACCTGGTTCTTATCCGTTATTATCTGGAGAAGAGAATCCCCGTTATCACTGAAGTTCTCTATCGGGGAGCTCCCCATTATGTGGTTCTCACAGGTTATGACAAAGATGGATTTTTAATGAATGATCCCGAATTTCCTGATGAGCATCGCTTTGATAACGTGTACAATATTTCTGATAAATGGGGTTCGGGACCTTCTCGAAATATTTATGGTATCAGGGTGCTTTATCCTGCTCCGTAAACAGTCCTGATGTATCAGTAGTTCTGTCTGGATTCCAAATACTTCCATAAAATGTTTAAAGTAGTGGAAATTACTTCCGGTTCAATAGTATCCGCCTTATCGTCAATACTGTGGTAGACCATATCTTTTCGAATGGCTCCTGTCGGCATAGCTATAATAGACGTTGATCTGATTCCCTTTCTGGCGCTTTCCCCTGCATCAGTTCCTCCACCGCCGAAAATCATCTTAAAGGGCTTCAGCTCGATATTCAATTCCTTTGCAATGTCTACCAGTTCGTCCACCATTGTGTCGTCAAGTTTTATGATATTGTTAATGTCAGACTTAAGAATCTGCAGTTCTTTTTCATTGTATAAACAATCCATGTTCAGATGAAAAGTCTCAGTTCCTGTAAACTTTTCATTATGCTCATTAAAATATGCTCTTGCACCACGTAATCCCGCTTCTTCTCCATCAAAACTGGCTATAATTATTCTGGTATGCTTTAAAAAATCGGGATTTTTCACCTTGTTCTGTGAAATTATTCTGCCCACTTCAATAGATACAACAGATGAAATCATATTATCTCCGGCTCCAGGTGATCCCTTTTTCATATTGACGGCGAAAAATTGAATGAAAACCAGAGGTAATCCGCTTATGAGGGTGATCAGAGACCAGAGTGGCAACTCTGAGATCCCCGAAACTATGGAATATAGAAAAAGTCCTATTGCAAAAAGATAATAAGCATAGACAGTAAAAAATATAATAACCAGATATGGATCGATATATTTGTTGTTAAAACCGGTTAATGGTGCGCTATCATGATGTCCCGAAAGTATAATCTGTTCCTTTACTTCACCGGTCGGTTCAATTTCTCCAATCACATTGTAGGCTGTTTTCTTTTTATATAACCTATCAAAAAAAGTTCTGTATACACCGAATTGTACAATCATCATGACTATACCCAGAATTAATCCGATAAGCGGAATTATCCGCCAGAAGGGGGGGAGGAAAAATGTAATAAGGGCTGATAGATAAAAAGGTGCGAATAGTTTCAAATACCCGTAAAATGAATCGGGATAAATCGTAAAAGGATGAATGAAAGAATTACAACAGAATTCCCTGATCTCATCATGGAGAGCATTAGCGCTGAGTTTACATTCTTCAGAGCCGCTTAGACGAGATGGAAACTCTTCTGTCAAACGAGCCGTTTTTTCGATACAAAGCTTACTTAAGGTTTTAAAATCAGGTTTATTCATAGTTTTAAGTTTAATGTACAAAAGTATTAAATGTGAAAATGGATTCCAAATTGCAGAAAGTCGTTGTCAGTTGGTAAACATTTTTTTGACAAAATAGTACATATGGAGTATTTTTGTATTAGATTTATGAGTCATGGAGGCAAAAAAATGAGTCAGATTACTCTCAGACAAATTCCTGAAGCACTCGATAAACAATTGAGAAGTCTTGCCGGCAAAAACAATACCAGTCTGAATAAGGTCGTACTGTCTCTATTGATGAAGAGCCTGGGAATATCAGCCGATTCAGCTAAAAAACGGGATTTGTCAGGTTTATGCGGTACATGGAATGAAGGTGAATATGATGAATTCCGGAAAAATACAGAAAATTTTAACCAGATTGATCAGGAAATCTGGAAATGAAACTGTGTCTTGATACAAATGCTTATTCTGCTTTTAAGAATGGGAACCACAATGTAATGAATATACTGGAAAATGCTGATGAAGTTTTTGTTCCCGTTACTGTTCTGGGAGAACTGTATTCTGGATTTCAGATTGGCAGTCTGACAGAAAAGAACCTGTTGGAACTGGATGAGTTCCTCTCAAAACCAGGAATTTCTATTATTGATATTGATAAGGATATTTCATTCCGATATGGGTTTATTGTTAAAGATCTCCGGAAACTGGGAACTCCTATACCGACAAATGATATCTGGATAGCAGCATCAAATATGGAGAAAGGAGCTCTTCTTTTAAGCCGGGATAAACATTTTACAAATATTCCCGGTTTGATGGTGTTGGATTTTTAGGTTTAATATTGGGGAGTCTGATGTATGCACCTGTTCTATCTTCGGCAGATATACGGGAACAGAGCCATTCAATTTTAACAGATGAGCTGAAACTACTGAATAACCCTTTTTATGAATTCTATCATCACCCCGACAGCTTTCTCAAAGTGCTCACCTTTGTATATATCAAAATGCCCGATGGGGTAGGTATGCAACTGAACCCGGTCTCCAAGCCGCTCAACGGCTATTTCATGTGATCCGGGAGCTATCAGTTCATCATTTTCACATACGAGCAGCAGTACGGGACATGTGACATCTACTATGCGGTTTACAGCCTGATCAGCCTGTTTCATCAGCATGATTCGCGGACAAATCTCATTTTTGAATAGAGAGTTTTTATGAACTATACCGGCATAACCTTTAAGCCCCCCCGGAGCATTGAGCATCGAAGTCGAATAGGGTTCTCCCAATAATGGGATAGTATGGGGTGATAAATTGAAACGGGATCTTCCCTTATCTCTTTGTGCATGGGCAATCAGCCGGAACATAAAACCGATGCCCTCTCTTTTCATAATGAGCTTGTCGTCTTTTTTGTGATCCCATGCGGAGCATTGAGATATGACTCCGCAGATTTCATGATCATCAGCGGCAATATTTATCCCGTAACCACCTCCCGCTGAAGTTCCCCATATTAAAATTTTAGATGAGTCTATTTCTTTTAATGAACGGGCAAATTGGACAGATGCCTGGATATCTTCCAGCTGTCCTGTAGAAGAGTAAAACTGTCTCGGCTGTCCATCACTTTCACCATAATGGCGATACTCCAATGCAATTGAAGCAATCCCTTCATCTGCAAAACGCTTTGCATATTGTTCGAGGATAATATCTTTTGTACCACCGAAACCGTTGCAGAGTATGACACAGGGGTAAGGTCCGTCTGTTTTCTCCGGTACATACAACCAGGAACGGATAGTTACACCCATCGAAGTGTATTCTACATTCTTTCTGTACGATGGAGCCGCCGGAACATCGCCTAATTCTCCTTCAAAGGATGGAGCTTTTACTTTCAGTACAGGGAAAAAGATAAAAACCACTAGATACACGAATAATAATCCGATAAAACCACCGAAGATTGATAAAAATAACATCATTTGTCCTCCTCTAATAATCCATTGAAAAAGAGATTTCTCATCTGTTTCTGATATTCTCCATAATCATTGAAAGCGTCTTTCCAGATCCCTTCGGTAACCAGTTCGCCGAGTTTTTCTGAAACCATCCAGATCAGTTCCGGGTTGTACTCTTTTCTGATTTCACCCCTTTCCTGAGCTGTGTTTATGTTTTTGATCATTCTGATTTTTATTTTGCTTTTGATATCCTGAAGAGAGAGTATGTCTTCTATGAAATCTCCCTTCATCTGTGAGAAGAATTCCATGCGCCATTGAGTCATCTGATTGACCTTTTCTCTATAACTTATGTCCTGTTCGCATATTAAATCAAACTGGGCAAATCCCTTATCAATAAGAGAATCCCTGATGAATTTAATCAGATCGAGTTTATTCTTATAGTATTTGTAGAAGGTCACTTTGCTGACACTGGCAGTTTTGCATATCTCTTCAATAGAGACTCTTTTGGTGCCGTGTCTAAAAAAAAGAGTTTGTGCTGTTTCTACAATCTGCTTCTGTTTAAGTGTCATTTTCTACTATCCTCAAATCAAATTGTATTTACGTTATATAAGTAAATGAACGAAATATGTATATAATGTAAGTAAGTGTTAACTGTTTGTCAAGAAATTTCTCAAGATCTCTATCAGTACATATCCAGGGAAGCTTTTCTCCTCGACAAATTCTCCAATAATTTGAATGAAAAATATCCGGCAAAGAGATATAGCGAACCGATAAGAAACTCCTGCATTAACAGTTTTAGAAGCACGATCAGATCATATTGAGAAGTGAGCATTCTTGCGGCTTCAACTCCTCTTGTTACTGGTAGAAATCTTGAAAATCCCTGAAGAAATAATGGCAATCTGCTGATGGGAAAACTGGCTCCTGTGAGGATGATCAATAGATATTCCGAGACATTGAGCAGCATATGTATATCTCTGTACACTAATCCAAGACAGGATATCACCTGTCCGATGGCCATGGCACTGTACAAACTGATGAGGATAGCCACTGCAAATAGAAATAGATTGCTCATGGCGATGGAAAAATCAAAAAAAAGAAACCCCACAAGGAGCCCGACGGTTACTGTAATTAAAGCATCAAAAATATGCATAAATCCCCGGCCTGCGAAAATCAGGAAATTACTACCCGGTGAGGCTACAATCAGTTTCAATGTGCCCATATTTCTCTCATCGACAAGGACTTTACCAACACCGTAGATAGCGTTCTTTGTTGATAACAATATGGAATTGCCTATTATCCACGGAGCGATATTGTCTGTTTGAAACACATACTTTGACAAAATAGAAAAAAATAGAATCTGCAATAGAGGATTTATGATTTTAATCAGAAGATAAGCCTCAAGGTTGAGCCACCCGAATAGAGCCTTGAATGATATATAGGACTGGAAAAAAAATCTTTTCATTATATGACCCCCAGAGTAGCATGCTGCCTGGCTTTTATATCTATGACTTTGTAAAAGTGGAGAAATAGTAAAGTGTATAAAAATGTCAGTCCTATCAGCCATAACAGGTGATAGGAAAATAAGTTATAATCCGATATGCCTTTCACGCACATCCTGCCCAGGATGAGGAAGTGGGTTGGTGACAGAATATACGAGAAGGGTATTGTCCATTGGGGCAGTACCGATATGGGGAAAGCTACACCGCAGAGTATGAGTATGGGGTAATCAAGGCAGTTCATCAGTACTGCCGTGCTTCTCGAAATCGTCAGAAGTCCCGAGAGCAGCATGGCAATGGCCGTAAATGATAAAATTCCGATGATAAATATTATTGCAAATAGAAAAGGATCGGCTAAAGTGAAAGGGACTCCGAAACTGACAACTATGAAGACAATACTGATGATCATAGACGCTGTTCCGAGAATCGTGTTTCCGATTACTTTTCCAAGCATTATAATCATAAACCGTGAAGGGGCATTGAATATTATCTCCAGAGCCCCCATAAACCTCTCGCGGTTTATATCTCCGGCAGAGGAGAAACTGATTGTTCCCCATAAGCTCGATACGGCTGATCCGAGCATGACATAAGAGATAATCTGTTCCCTGTCATGGTCTTTGTATAACATGTATAAAGTGAAACCGTAGAGCAGGGGATAGACTACCATGCAGAATTTAAACATTGATCTTGAAAAAGATTGTTTCATCTGGAGAAGGGAACTGGATATAAGAACTCTCAAATCAGCATTCATAATTGTCCCCCATCAATTCCAGGTATACATCTTCGAGAGTATTACTGTTGTATTTGAGCTTCAGATTTTCAGGTGTATCGAGAGCCACCATTTCTCCTTTGGATATGATGCCGATTCTGTCGCATAAATCATCTGCTTCCTGCATATAATGGGTGGTCAGAAGAATCGTTTTTCCTTTTTTCGCCAGATTTTTTATTATATCTCTCAGGACTATAGCTCCTGTAGGATCCAGACCGATTGTCGGCTCATCGAGAAATAAAACCTGGGGATCATTAATCAATCCTCTGGCAATCTGAAGCCTTTGTTTCATTCCTTTTGAGTAAGTCTCAACTTTATGGTGCTGCTTTTCACTTATGCCGACTAATTCCAGAAGAGCGGGAATCCTTTCTCTCTGCGTTTGAATGTCGATTTTGTACAAGTCGGAAAAGTAGCGCAAATTGTCATATGCAGACAGGCGCCAGTAGAGACTTCTTTCTCCGCCGAAAATGAAATTTATTTCCGGTCTAAGGTGCTTTTCATCTCCGAAGGAGGAAAAGCCGAGTACACTGGCCTTTCCTCGTGATGGCGCGAGCAGGGTAGTCAGTATTTTAATCGTTGTAGTTTTCCCTGCTCCGTTTGGGCCTAGCAGTCCGAAAATTTCCCCTTTTCCCACATCAAAGGTAATCCCTTTCAACGCCTCCACATTCTTTTTCTGCTTTCTGATGATTCCAGTTGTGGATGCATAATTTCTGTACAGATCACTCACTACGATAACTTTTTCCATATTACCTCCCAATCTAATTAGATCAACATCTAACTAGGTTGTTCTATGATAATTGTTATAGAAAATTTTACAAGTGAAAACGGTGAAGATTTTACTTAATCAGAAAATTATTGAGATCATTAATATATTTTTTGTAAGAGAT
>Ga0209692_10004820_pt1 | contig 11935 bp, 13 predicted proteins | sample tdDd472_FD_187129 | JGI IMG/M metagenome (GOLD analysis project Ga0209692, IMG submission 187129) | Marine sediment microbial communities from the Atlantic coast under amendment with organic carbon and nitrate - tdDd47.2 (SPAdes)... | ecosystem: Environmental > Aquatic > Marine > Coastal >...
GCTTCATAATAATAAAAACCGAAGCACCAATAATCACATACAAGGAAGTAGAAACCAGATCCGGAATCTTGACCCTCGCAACCTTCAAACCAACTCCAATTCCAGCAAAAAGCCACACAACCCCAAACAAAAGCCATCCAAAAAATCTATCGTCAATCGTCAAAGCAATCGGGGTATAACTAGCCGCAATAAAAATAAAAATCATCGAATGATCAATCTGCTGAAAAATACGCTTAACCAAAGTTTCTCTAGGAAAAAAATGATAAATAGAACTCGCAGCATAAAGCAAAATCAAAGCAATACTAAAAACAGAAAACCCAATTACATGCATCCGCGTCCCAAACAAACAAGCAAACGTAATCAAAAGGGTCGCAGCAGCAGTAGCCAGAAAAATCCCAACCGCATGCGTCATCGAAGCAATCGACTCATTATTCTGATGCAACTCCTTTATAATATTTATTTTCTTAAAATAAACTTTCACCCTGGCACCAAACCTCAAAGATTTAAAAATCCTTCCCAATCAAAAATCTATACGCCCCAATTAGATATACAATAAACTCCTCTGCAACCAACCAGCACATGAGACAGAATGGATCTTTATGGCAGTAGTCTCATGCCACTTCCAGATTAAAATATTGACAAAAAAGCACCAACCATGCAAGATTTTTTTGTACTCTGCCACTATTTTCCCCAAGATTGTAATTAAGGTTCATTTCTCTTGCCATTAGCCTGCGGCATATTTGGCGATATCATAAAAAAACGGCTTACCTTAACTACTTCGGAATTACCTGCCAGAATTACGCTTTCAATGGATATACATCATTTAGTAATTTGGGACAAATGCCTATGCACTATAAAATTGCTGACGGAAAACATTGTGTACATTTTTCCCTCTGACACAATTCTTCCAGTATCAAACTGTGACGGTACTGAGTTTAGAGAGATTTGTTTCATCGTTGAGGTACAATTTTAAGATTTATGCACTGATTCATTGAGCACCCTTTTCTTCGACTAATTTTTCAAGGATAATCCGTGTTGCCCATCTAAAAAAAACTCTGAGGTATTTGCCTCCTGCCAAATACACTCCCCCCAAAAAAACGAGATGAGCTATTACAAACAAAGAAGGACCTCCAATGATTACGAGCTTCGGTTTGTTCCAGTAGATCGACAAAGCACCCAATAATCCTATCGCGGGGAGTCCGAGAATGTAACTGAAACACATGAGAAAAATGCCCACATAGATTTTTGCAGTTGGTTTTTCCTTCATTTCACTGAGGTCCGCTCGGTCATCAATTGCCTTTTTTGCAAACTTCAATTTTGTTATGTAGCTAGCAAATATTCTTAATATCTTCATATTTTGTTCCCCATAATAAGCTAATATTGATATTTAGAAATATTTTCTGTCTCACATACCCGCACATGAGACAGAAAAGTACATATAAGAAGTAACCTGTTGCCTCAACTAAAAAAGTACTCGAAACACCATCAGTATCATTTCACCGGCATGTTAAAATATTGACAAAAAACACCAGTCGTGCAAGGCTTTTTTAATTTTCGAGTAAAAGATAAATTACATAAATTATTTTCACAATACCAAACTGAAGAGAGCCAGCCGTGATATCTGTACATAGCAAATACGAAATAATGATTTCCTTTTTCTCTGGTATTTCTAATATTCCCTCTACTGAACTTTCAAAGCTCACTGATATCTTTAAACCGACACAGATAAAGAAGAACGAGTACTTTATAATTGCTGGTGAAGTTCCAGACAGGGTTGGTTTCAATATCTCAGGATTATTTCGGTATTTTTATATAGATAAAAACGGAAAGGAATACACAAAGTACTTCGAAATGGAGAACGATCTCCTTATTTCTTACTCGGCAAGCCTTCTGAAAGAGAACTCCAGATTCTACATTGAAGCCCTGGAAGATTCAGAAATTCTTGTTTCCCAGTATAAAATGTTTTCTGACCTCATAAACACAAATCCCTGCTGGGAAAAAGTTGCCAGGAAACTGATTGAGTTTCAATATATTAAAAAAGAAAAAAGAGAATATCAGTTTCTTTTCGATGATGCTGAAACCAGATATGATCAGTTCCTAAAGGATTACCCGGGCCTTATAGACCTTGTGAAACATTATCACATTGCCTCCTACCTTGGCATCTCTCCCGTAAGCCTCAGCAGGATAAGGAAAAAAATAATTCTATAAACATATGTTAATGAATCAACTTTCCTTACTGCTTACACTTATTACATGATTCGCTAAGTATGATTAAAGCCAATGTCATTTAACGCCTGTTACACAATGGCTATTCATACACAGACGAATGAATAGAAGTATAACAGGAGGAAGTTATGAAAAACCAAAAGGTCGTTACAGCATTACAGAGAATCGGGATTTTCTCATCAATCGCTTTTCCAGCAATTCTAATTTTTTCATTTTTTATTCATCACATTGGTGAATTTACCATGGCAGATTTATTTACACTGAAGTTCAGGTACATTCAACCCACGCCAGAGCGTTTCATGGAGCTATTCAGGTCAGAATCTGCTATAGATTTCATCATCCCCCATCTCATTATATACTTGGCACTTCCCCTTGTCATTCCAGCTGTTGCTTATCTGGGAAGTTTATTATTTAAAAACAAGCCCTGGCTTTCTATAATCGGCGTTTCTGTATCACTGATTGGAATCGTATTCATGGGAGGAGTTTTCGGTTCGTGGCTTTCTTTCATTGCCATAGGGAATGTCAGTTCAGATCTGGTTGCAGGGGCAATTCCTTTTATTGAAGCGGTTACTAGAAACAATGGTCTGCTCATGTTGACATCATCGCTTGCTGCTTTAAGTCTGATTGGCTTCATGATTATAACTGCAGGATTATTTTTTACCCGTTCAATTGCCAGGTGGCAATCGGTCCTGATATTTTTAGGAAATTTAATTATTATTACCTTCATGGATATAGACAATCTCATGCTAGTTGGTTCACTAATGTGGCTTTTGGGGATTCTGCCTTTTTTAAAAAAACAGAAAAGTCAACCAGAGTGATGTCCGAGATGAAAATTGTAGATATGTTCCCCAGCATTAAGGAATAAAAACAAACTTTACAATCTCTTCATTTGAAGGGATTGTAATTATTCACCTGAATAAGCTTGTCAGCTTAGCTGTGACATTTCACTTACAGTAAATGCTTCAATAGATCCCTCAGTTGCTTCCATGTAACCGTTTAAGTGATCATTATCCATATGCACATGCCATAACTCGCCCCGTGGAAAAACTTCAACTCTCAAGCAGCAACCATCCCCCACCACACAACGGTATCAAGAAATCCACCTTCAAAAAGTTTAAGGGAACCCTCACCTGCCGTCAGCGAAACGACCCCTCAACACTTTTCACTTCAATGTCTATTTTATTAAAAGCAATTGAAGTGCATAATTTAAAATTATTTTGCTCTCAATTAACCAAAATAATTTAACCCAGGAATTCATGGCTGGTAGAGAGGAGCCTATTGAGTATAAGTATTACCAAAAAATTAAATACGGCCAGGTCAATGTAACCCTGAAAACCATTCTAAAACTGAGCAGAAAGCTTAGAGTAGAGCCAAAGGAATTACTGGATTTTGAGTGACAGGAATTTCAGCATATATCCTCCAGAAAATGGCAGAATCTAAGAGGATATATGCTTTGGTCAATTTATTTCCAGTGAAGATAAGGTTTTTCCACGGGACGGGTGCCCGGTTTCAAGTACGGTTGGAATCAAGAGACGTGCACCTTGTCCCTTTTTCCTTGAACCTTTTCCAATATATGCTCAAGTCAATTTTTTCCCAGTGCGGATAAGGCTTTTCCACGAGACAGCCTTTGTAGTTATTGAATAATTCAATTCACTACAAAGACATGAAATGAAGATTCATTGTAATTTAGTTTGCATACTTCTTTGATGTTTTCCTAATTACAAAATATGCTGGGACGGTTGAGAGAATAGTTGTAAAAAGAAAAGTTGTATGTTGCATCTTTGTAAAAAAAGACGCTATTTTTCTTGTTAATATTTCAAACATGGGGCTGCTATCATAGACTCCCAATGATAAAAACAGAGATATAAATATAACTAAAAATACTATGGCACCTGTTCTTACAGCCAGTATGTTTTTATTCACTAGATATTTTCTTATAATAAATATGCAAAAGGTTACCAGTAGACCCATTGCTATTCCTTGATGATTCATCATTGCAAGATTATATGAATACCAGTAATCATGTAAGGTCATTGAAGCATTCTTTCCATAGGCATTGTAAAGCTTGAGGCAGGAGAAAAGGAATTGACCTGCCCAAACAGCTGCAAAAATTGATAAATGCAATATGAAATTTTTCATGACAATTTCTCTATTGCTTCTTTAATAAAGCTGCCAATAGGCAGGTTCTTGGGGCATGCTTTCTCTGTAGCTGTGAAATCCATGGAAAGCAAGTGCATTCTCATATGTTGAGGTATCTCTCTAAATAGATCTTGAGCCTTTTGCTCATCTCCATAGCTGTTGTAATACATGAGATATCTCATTACATCACTCACCACAGGCATATCAGGAATCGCTGAATCACAAAACTCATTACAACCTGAACAATATCCTGAGCACGTTGCTAAGGCATGATCCTGCAGCATCTGCCAATCAGCTTTAGATAGCTTAGTTTTATCAAGAGCTGCGGCTGCATTTGTAGTTATTAATGCTGTATTTTCCATTGTTATACAGGCCGCAGCAAAGCGTTTATCATCTAAAACTGCTTTGAGTTTAGCCTGACCATCAGTATAACCCTTTTTTATGAAATGCTGAGTTAGTTTTTTATCACCATCTGAATAAATGGTCAATCCCATGACCTTCATTGCAATAAGGCCAATGTTAGCTTTATAGCAGGCATCTACAGCTTTTTCCATCGTATCATCCTGCATGAGTCTGAAATTCCATGATGTCATGATTGCGTCTATCCAATCAAGTTTTGAAGCAGCCGTAAGACAGTTTGCCATATTTTTATGAGTACTAAATCCGAAATGTTTTATGAGTTTTCTTTTCTTTGCACTTTCTGCCCATTTCCTTATTTCAGGAGTCAGATCATTGGGGTCACTGAGACCATGAATTCCATAGAATAGATCTATATAATTTGTATTCATCCTTTTTAAGGAGAGCTGCAGCTTCTTTTCCATTTCCTTTGGAGTTTTGGCACTTGAGGCCTTTGATACAATGAAAACATCTTTTCGAACTTCAGGATGCTTCTTCAGATATTTACCAATACCTAATTCACTGTTTCCTCCTGCATAAGAATTAGATGTGTCCCAGTGTTTGATTCCCCATTGAAGACCTTTTTTTAACACTATCTGGTTTTCAACAAGATTATACATGATGCCGTGGGAAAGAACAGGAACCATCTCATCGGTTTTTCCCAGTTTTCTTCGAGGTATTTGAGGATAAGATATTTTACCAGAAGAATCCGCTTTAGCATCAGAGCTCTCTTTGCATCCCACAACAGACAGGGCTGTTGTTAAACCTGTAATTCCTGCTATCTTAAAAAATTCTCTTCTACCCATCTTATCCATGGAAATTCCTCCTTTTTGTTTTTACCACAGAGTCTATCTTTTTAAAAGCATCTTCTTTTTCGGGTCACGGCTTTCACCCTCTGCAGAGATTCTTACAGCCTTGAGACCACCAACTGGACATTCATGCTGACATATACCGCAGCCGATACATTTTTCTATATCCATATATGGTCTTTGAAGTTTAACCTTTATAATAATTACATCATCCTTTTTAATGGTACTGTTTTTGTTTATTGTTACTGAGTCTTTATTATTACTCTTAATTTTAAATGATTCTGCTCCCTTAAATATATAGTAATCTCCTGAACCGAGGCTGTCAAATATAAGGTTACCTTTTTCAAGACTTATTTTTTTGTCTTGAATTGAACTTACTCTATAGCTGCCATCCCTAATGTTTTCAAAATATTCATCAGTATAGATAGCCTTTGGACTCACAGGACAATTTTCCTGACACACAATACATGGAATTTTCTTTGCCCAGGGCAGGCAGCGGTTTCTGTCAAAAAATGCAGTTCCAATTCGAATCGGTCCCTGTTTTTTGTACTCCTTAAGGCCATGTTTTTCATTGAGACCTATTGGCCTGATTGCTCCTGTTGGACAGACCTGACCGCAGGCAGTACAGTTATACTGGCATCCGCTTGAGCCTATCTGAAAATTAAGCTCAGGGGTCCAGAGACTCTCAATGCCCTTAGATAATTTTCCAGGTTGAATTATATTGGTAGGGCAGATGCGCATGCACTGTCCGCATTTGATACATCTCCTGAGAAATTCCTCTTCTTTGCAGGAGCCAGGTGGACGAACAATATCGTACTGCCAGTTTGACTCTAACATACCTGATAATCTAATTGAAGGTGCTAAAAATATTCCGCTGCTAACTGTTATAATAAATGCCTTTCTGGATACCTGAGGGCCAGTGATTTCTCCCCCCTGTGATTTTTCAGTCTGATAGTTTATTGTATCATGAAGGCAATCATCTCTGCAGTTAAAACAAAGAAGACATTCGCTATGCTTGATCTCCTTTCCAGGTTCACATCCCCCTTGACAGTTCTTTTCACAGACATCACAGCTGTGACATTTATTTTCATTATGACCAATTCGAAATATTGCAAATCTGCTCAGTAGAGCCATAAGGGCTCCAAGTGGACAGAGAAATCTACAGAAGAAACGGGGTATTATAAGATTAAGAAGAGTCAATGCAATAAATAATGCAAGAATGATAAATGCGCCCTCATAATATCGTGTAACTGCAGAGGTAAGATTGTGAGTACTGTCCATAATGGGCAATAAAATAATGCTCACAGATCTGGTAAAGAGGGAGATGGGATCAAGTAAACCAGTCTGCACTATACGGGATGTAAAGGGAAGTGCAGCCATAATAAGAAATATTATCAACACTAAATATTTGATTATATGAGCCTTACGGTATCTATTTAATTCTATCTTTTGGTTAACCTTCTTGTTTCTATGAGCCAGCCAGCTCACAATATTATGAAGAGTGCCGAAGGGGCAGAGCCATGAACAGAAAAATCTACCAACAAGTATTGTCCCTAAGATTATTATAACACTCCAGATTAGTCCTTGATAGAGACTATGAGTTGAAAGAATAGTTGCAACTGCAGTGAGGGGATCTATGTTAAGAAAAAAATTGACCGGCCATCCTCTGATTTGCCAGAATGATTCTCCAATTGTATTGACGATTATAAGCCATAAAAAAAGGATCAAAAAGAAACCCTGGCTGATTCTGCGGACAGTAGTAATTTTCACGATAGGCCCTCATTGTAAAATAGAGGTTTCAAAGATTTATAGTCAGTGGTTCCGGCCTGTGCTTTTTCAGCCATCGTCAGGTATGGCAGGTCTTCTATTTTCATACTAAGAAGACTTGCTCCATATGAATCTGCAGCAACCTGATTGGTTGACACAATGATTGTATTTCTTTGTTTAAGATCACTGGTTGATCCCCCTGTTGGTCCATTGGTTACCATAACAAAAAAACCGTCTAGAACAACAAGGGTTGGTTTAATCATCATGGCAAGCTCTGTTATAATTGTATTAATATCCTGATGAAATAGATTTCTTCTTCCGCCTAAGAGTCCATACCAGTTTTTTAATGACATTGAAGCACCGCTTCTGTGATGATTCTTGATTGGAGCAAGACCAATGATCTTAGTGGCATTCTTTAAGGGCTTATAGAGAATGGGCCAGTTTACAATTAGCCTGCCATCTTTAAGAGAAAAGTTTTCAAAGAGATCTTCAGTTGGGAGTATAATGGTTCCTCCAGCCTTTTTAACAGTATCATTTATTCCGCTTAAGAGGTAACAGGCAGCAGGATCATTAATCGGATTGTCAAGAACTCCCACTTCAGATGCTCCGGCCTTTAAACAGAGCTTTATCATAGTTGATACAATTTCAGGATGTGTTGTGGCTCCCAGATCAGGTGAAGTCGCAAAGGCAATATTTGGTTTTAATAAAACTCGGTCACCTTTTTTTATAAAATGATTTATGCCTCCTAGAAGATCAATAGCTTTTTGAAGTGTCTTTGGTCTCTCTGTACCTGTGACTATAGAAATTTCTTTGCCGGCAATTGCTTCAACAGAATAGTCAGGTAGTGAAGATAAAGATTTTTTCTCTGCTACACCGGGAAGAGCTCTGTTGTATAAAAGAGCTCCAGCTGATGATACCGCAATAATTGATACTCCAGCCTTGATTGATCGGTTTATGAATTCACGTCGATCTATAGAATTTCCTTTATCTTTCATTTTTCAATGCACCATTTTTTTTAAGAGTATCAAATAATATCTGAGATGTTTTTTCAGCGAGGTTTTTTGAATCAGCTTCATGCACGCCAGCAATAAAATTCCCTGTTTTGAAAATTGATTCATATGAACCATCATAATTGAGCAATGTAATATCTTTATATTTCAATGTAGTTCTTATTACTTTAGCTCCCTCTTCTTTATAAAATGAGGTGAAGGTTTTCATTATTCTCTTCTGATCATCTTCATTTTTTGTCTCAATGATAAATACTGTGATATATTGACTGTTAACTCTGTATTTAATGCTGAAAACCTTATTGAAATTCATTATACCGAAGGTATTTTTGATATAATATTTAGCACTTTTGAAATCGCTATATCTGTTTTTCAATAAGAATAATTCCTTGATATCTTTAAGGAGTCCTAATTGTTTTCGTATTATATTGCCTGTTCCGTTTATAGCTTTTAAAAGATTTGTGTTTTCTTTTGAACCAACAATTTCAATATAATAATTGTTTCTTATGAAAATCTCAGAGTTCTTTGTTTGATAGCCATATTTGACATTTTTATTATAAGATGCACCTGGCCGTCTCTGTGTGCTGAAAACTGAATAAGCGTTCTTTGTTGAAGCCATGTCGTAGAAATATGTTTCAAACCAGAGGTTTCTATTTCTTTTATTTATATATCTTCGTGTAATGAGTTTTTTGAAACCAGCCTGAAGATATAATGGTGCTTTGCCGTTAATTTTTTCATATAGAGACACTGAATCATATTCTTCTTCATCAGAAAAGAACTTGTAATCTATTGGCAAAATTGCTGCTGTATCTATTTTTTTTGATGCGGTGCCTTGAGCTTGTAATTTGTCAAGAGAGAAACCATATTTGGAGAGATCATAATTTGATTGTGATACTAAAACTCCCATGAAGATTAAAGCAATAAGTATGAGTATAAATAAACTAATTATTTTTTCAATAAGAGGAATACTTCTTTTCATGAAATAACTCCTACTTTAAAGAGAAGATTTAATGAAATTTTACACGGTTAAACTCTTTTGTCAATAAGGAAATAAAGTTCTTTGAATATTTGATTATGAGGAATCAGAAATAGAATATATTATGATCCCTCATATGGGTGAATTATTATACTCGTGCTCCCATTCTACCAAGGTAGCGTTTTAGATCACTTTGTGCATTTAAACCGCGTGCCGTGGAAAAATCTCATCCGTCACGCAGCAACCATTCCCCACCACACAACAGTATCCCAAAAACCATCTTCAAAAAGTTTAAGGGAACTTATGCCTCCCATGAACGAAACGACCCCTCAACATTTTCAACAATAATGTTTCACTTAATTTAGCCAGACAAAATCATAAAATTGAAGTTTGGAATATAAGAGGAGATATGCTTTAGTTAATTTGCTTCCACTGCGGATGGAGTTTTTCCACGGGACGGGTTCAGCAAGACAGCTTCATGATGAAAAAAGACAGGGATTAGATTCCCTGCCTTTTTTTGTACCCGACAAGTCTCTGCAAATCTAAAAGGATATAGTTTTAAAACACACCCCAATCAATAGCTGCATTTAATCATACTAATCAAAAAGAGTTTATCTGGAACAACTTCTCAACTCCCTGTTATATCTCGTTGTTGCACCTCTTCTGCAGCTATCCTGTCCTCTCTGATAATTATTGCACGTGCCCTGATGCCTGTTAAAATTATTAAGAGCTCTGGTTTCACAATCATTTTTCGGAATTTTTATCTTACTACACCACAGATTGAGTTCATTATTGTATTTAATAGATTCTCTCCTTCTACAGTTTATTGCCCTTCTTCCACTATATTTTTCACAATTTGCAAGTCTGCTATCATGTCTATTTTTAGAATCTGCCCTGCACTTCTTTATTGGAGATACCTGCGGTAAGGCAACTGCTTCGGATTGGCAGTTTTTCTTATCCCTAATATATGATGAAGAGGCTCTTCTTCTACAATTTCGGATGACCCTGGAATTACCCAGAGAACTACACCTCCTTTGCTCTACATTATACTTTTCCTGAGCCTTCTCCATACAGTCATTACCAGCCTGAATAGATACCCCTAAACCAGAAACGACCATCGCCATAAAAATTAAATTGAACTTTTTCAAAACATTCTCCTTCAGTTGTTATTTGAATAATCAGGCAGCGGTCTCACTCCACTTCCTCATTAAAGTATTGAATAAATACTACCAGCCTGCAACATTTTTTTATACTTTTATCAGACTACAGCCATCCACCACTATACAACGGTATCCAGGAAGCCATCTTCAAAAAGTTTAAGGCAACAAGCACCTGCTGCCAGCGAAACGACCCCTTAACATTTTCAACAATAAAGTCGAACTTAATTTAGCCAGACAAAATCATAAAATTGAAGTTTGGAATCTAAGAGGATATATGCTTTAGTTAATTTGTTTCCACTGCGGATTAGGGTTTTCCACACTCGGAGTAGGAAGTATTATACCATGAACATCTTGTCAGGAAAAGAAAGCAATTATCCTCTAGCCATGAGTCTTATCGAACGGATTACGTTGAGAGCTTTCTCTTTATCATTTCTTGTATTCTCCCCAGAAAGAACAGTAAACCGTATCAATATTTTCCCCATACCTATAGCACCAATTGTCCGATAAGTGATAGAAGCTTTTTTATTGTCTGTTATGGCAAAATAATATCCCTCAGATCTTCTTCCTTTTATTTCAACTAAAGGAGCCTCTACATCAGTTCCCGTCGTCAGATAATTGCGATCCAGGCTAATGTGGTATCGTATTCTTGATTTTGAATTGAAATTTGGATCAAATTTCACTGATTTGGGCAAATATATAGTCATCAGTAAAAGAAAATCATCTTTATGCTGATTTGTAAACTTCATTTCCTTATAATATCGGTACGGTCTTGCTGGTTCAGAAAACTTCCACCGACATGGAACTTGTAATCTAATGACACCGTGATTCCCTAGAAATACCTGCTGCGTCTTCACAACACCATTTAACTCTCCAAATATCGGCAGAGGAGACAAACTAATATAAAACATCATACACACTACTAATTTTCTTTTAATACACATTAAACTCCTCTAGTTTTAAACCATGCTGTGAAAAAACCTTTTTCGTCAGGGATACACTGTTCAATTCCCTGATGAGGCCTGTATGAATTACAATAAATATACTCAGCTAAAATATTCTTCAACTGCTTTTTATCCATTATCACAAAATAACAGGACACGCCTCGCCTAAAACTCGACCCATCTTGCAACAACCATCCCTCTCCTGCAAGATGAAACCATAAGTTATCTAGAAGCACGGCTTCGGGATATGCTCATCTGGTTTAGTAAGATAGCTTCATGATGAAAAAAAAGGCAGAACTTTTGGTTCTGTCTTTTTTTCAATTAATAGCAAGTTCCCGGTTTTCAAGTCCCGGATGGGATCAGAACACTTGTACCTTGTCCCTTTTACCTTGAACCTTTTCCCATATATGCTTTAGTCAATTTATTTCCAGTGCGGATGATGTTTTTCCACAGGACGTGCTGCATCATGCCGCCAGAATGTTACAATATTGACAGATAGCACCGGTCATGCAAG
>Ga0209692_10004822_pt1 | contig 11933 bp, 8 predicted proteins | sample tdDd472_FD_187129 | JGI IMG/M metagenome (GOLD analysis project Ga0209692, IMG submission 187129) | Marine sediment microbial communities from the Atlantic coast under amendment with organic carbon and nitrate - tdDd47.2 (SPAdes)... | ecosystem: Environmental > Aquatic > Marine > Coastal >...
ATGAATTTTCTGTTGTAATTTAGGAAATAGTATTGATTGGTGCAGCTGAGTTTTAGTGCCTTGCTACTAATTATCGGTCACTGTTTATCGTCCCCACCCTCAGAGTTCATTATTTTCATGATGAATAAAAAAAATGAAAATTACTTTTAACATTAATTACTTAAATATACCACCAGGCTCTTCTTTCGGCTTATTTGTTATTTGTTTGCCGGGGTTAGTTTGAAGCTTTTGAACGTTCCTGGCTCAGAAACTCCTCAATACGTTCTTTGTAAAATAAACCAGCCGGCCCAGCAGTATGGGGAACATAGGGACGAAAGCCTCCGTTGGGGGCTTCTGGAGATACCGAGTCAAAGCGAACCGTTTCGTCCTCATCGATCCACGAGAGTGAATAGTCCAGCATCGGACGCATGGTGGTGATCTTTCCATTTTCGTCTCGTCCAAGCGTTATTGTTTCCCAGCGCCGCATGATTAGGCCCTTATGCCAAAGACCAGTCTCGGCAACATTAGTTATCTTGTCGGTCATTTGGGCAGGTAGTTCAGTTTTATCAAAATCAACATTGTTATCTATGATGATTTCAATTTCAGAACTTCCCTGGATCGACAAATTTGACCATGCATCAAAGTCATCGGTGTCCGACCTGAGGAAATGTTTGCCAGAATCGTTAAAGGTCCATTGGGCATGGCAGGCCTGACATGATACTGAATCATTATGTTCTTTATGGGCGGGGTGTTTCATGAGGGGGATGGGGTGATCTTTTCCATCACGGCCAAGAAGTACATAATTATCCTGTCGTTTCTCAACTCGACCAGGTAAAGAATGTTGCAATTCTTCACGATTGTGACATCCTTTACAGGATGGCTTCTCTCCTCCAGTGTGCATCAATTCCTGACCTGAATGACAATCAATACAAAGCATGCCTCGTAGCTGATGTACATCGGCTTTTAGCTGGTGATATTCGACACCATATGGTCTGAAATGGTCGTTCTTGGTTGTGTAAGGCGTTCGATACTCGACATTAAAGTCATGTTCAAAGCGACCATAATAATCAAACCCGACATAATTGCCGTAGTGGCATGATAGACACTGTGCATCTCCAGGTTTTTGGAAGCTGTGCCCATCGGCTTGCCCATCAGTAAATAACATGTGGCAGGCAGCACAACCGGTACCGTGGGTAACAGACGGGTAACTATCACCAGAACTATAAGGATGACAACGAAAGCATCTGCGTCTCAGCAGGTCGTCTGCAAGTTCGAGCATTGTTTCCGGTGCATCCTTTTTAGGCGTATCAAGGAAACTGGCCAAGTCATTTTGAGCCCCGAATGCTCTTCTGAAAATATTGGTACTGTTATAAAGTGTGAAATGTTTTGAACTATATATCTGCTCTACAATTTCCATATGACAAGGTCCGCATGATACGCGAAGATTATCGGGATGGGAGGGGAGAGGCGTGTAGTCCATGTGTGCGCTGTCTTTATCTTTTGCCAGCGTATTGCCTTTATGACAAGAAATGCAGGACTGTTGATGATTAGCGTCTGTTGCAATGGTATGACAGTCGATACACTGCAGAAGGGAAACAGTTTTAGGCTCTTCGTCTGTACAGGCCGAGAGAATAAAGATAAGTATTATGAGGTAAAAAGCACTTTTCATATTAATAGGATGGATTGCCGATATTACGTAAAATATTGTGTTCTCGGTAGAAAATAGTACACCTAAAGGTGAATTGACCACCTGTGAAATTTACTTCCTAATAATGAAATGCTTATATTTCATAATGGTTGAACTTTCAATGATTACCTGATATATAGGCTGAAATTAGCCGGAGCTTGATATACCGGCATCCTGCAGTATTTTGTCATTATTGCCAGCATAGCTCAGTTGGTAGAGCGGCGCTCTCGTAAAGCGCAGGCCAGCGGTTCGATTCCGCTTGCTGGCTCCATTTATAACGGCCACTTAGGGGTTTTTCTCTGGGTGGCCGTTTCTGTTGGGGGGTGTGCTGGGGGGATGAGATGCGTTGTCAAGACGGTCGTTAATTTCCGTAAATAATTGTACTAATAGACCCCCGTCATGTAGCTGTATTTGTAACATTTAGATTCAAGAAGATGTACGCCAATTTACGTTCTTATTAATATCTTTGTAGGCTTGTCTGACTTCATCATTTATTTATCAATCGGCAGATCGTGGTAGTCAATAGTAGTGTTATGTTTAAGCCAATATCGACAATCTCTCGGTTCTTCCAAAAAAACCATCGATTTGTCCCCGCCACTATTCAAAATATTCTGTTAACATCTCTTGTTGCATCTTAAAAATTGTCGTCCACCTAAGTTACTTGTCAGGGTGACATGTCACCTTAAATATAATTTATATGGCAACTTTGTTTGCGAACAAAAAATGCTTATTATTTAACCATTGATAATTGCGTTAGCTCGCGCTCTACATCAAAGCTATTGGCGTTTTAAAAGAATGATCTGTTCTGAAAGACTTCAAAACAGATTGTTGATGAGATGGATTCTTTTTATATCACCTCTCTTTTGTTTTGAAGAGAAAGGAGGTAGCCAATGAAAAATGTAAAAAGTTGTATTGTGACGATGTTTAGCATATCGCTTCTTTGTACAGCCCCGATCATTTCAATAGCAGAGCAGCGTATGATTACTTATGAAATGGGGGAGAGTGGTCATACAGTTTCATTTCCAATGAGCCAAAAGGAAATTCGGGATGCTGAAAAGATCGATAAAGTCATAAAAATGATCGAACAAAGAAAACGTACCAAACAAAGGATGGTAGAAAGGCATGAGCTGCCCGAAAGCGGCATTACGATTACTTTTCCCATGTCCGATGAAGACATCAGAGAGGCGGAAGTCCAATATCAAGAATCTGTAAATCGCCACAAGAAGATGTCTAAGTTGCGGAAAGAAATGGAAAAGATGTTTGAAGTTTTTGAGGTAGGGGAAAGTGGACAACCGGTTAAATTTTTAAGGAACAGCAGCCAATAACGTAAATTCTCTTACCGTTTTATTGTTCTGATTATTATCAACACTTCATCACTATTAGCTTGCGCTCATCTTTACGGACAAAGATTGACCTCGTTTAATACTATGTAAAACTGTACAGACGGATGTGGTCTTATTGCTGTCGTCGTCATCAAGTAGGATTACAAAGCCGGTTATTTCTGGTTCCCATCTTTCTGCTATCCAGGGACATGAGCCCACGATGAAATTGAGGAGGTCCGGTTCCAAGTCTGTCAGTCCTTTGATGATACGTGACTAGGTATGTCAATGTCTGCCGATATTAGTTCCACACTTTGGGTAAACGCCATAATTCCTTCCATTGATGAACATTGAAATACTATGGAAAAAGCAACTGAATTAAGATAGGTTACAGAGTATTACCTAGGAATGCATCAAGCACAAGAGATCTGGTTCTGCCTAACTTTTTAAAACCTCGCCTCTCTCGGCATTGTTTTGGCATAATACAATTTAAACGACTAAGAGGCCTAAGTATGAAAAATGACCTCCAGAAGCTCATAACAATCTTCGAAGCCATGGCAGACGGTGTTTGTATTGTCAATCAGGACTTAACGATTGAATTTATGAACTCGGTAATGGTGGAAAGGTTTTGCGACGGTGTTGGAGAAAAATGTTACGAGATTTTAGTAAATAGAAGTGAAATCTGTGAATCGTGTGACGCAGCAAAAGTCTTTCGCGGGGAGACGCTTCACCAGGAAGTGTACAATAAAAAATCTGACAAATTCTATGACATCGTCGAGATGCCTCTGAAAAACGACGATGGGACATTGTCTAAATTAAGTATATTTCGGGACATTTCTCACAAAAAAAGCCAGGAAGAAAAGCTGAAAGCTTCAGAAGAGCAATACAGAAGGCTCTTTGAACTTGTTGGGTGCGGCGTATTTATCAGTAGCAAGAAAGGCAAATTTCTCGAAGCTAATTTGGCATTAGTTGATATGCTTGGTTATGCAAAAAGGGAGGATTTCTTTGAAATTGACATTGCCAATGACCTTTATCTAAAACCTGATGACCGTCAGAAATTTATGGAGACCATTGAGCGGGAAGGGAGTGTCATTGATCTTGATGTTGAATTTAAAAAAAAGGACGGTACCCCAATTCCTGCACTTTTAACCGGCCATGTGCGCTATGATAATAAAGGGAATGTAACTGGCTATGAAGGGATCATAGTAGATCAAACACTAAGAAAACAGATGGAAAGGGAGGTAAGGGAGGCTGGCGATTTTCTAAATAATATTATTCATAGTTCAGCCAACGCAATTATGGCGACTGATATGAAAGGGACTATTATCCTCTGGAATCAGTCGGCCGAAGAGATTCTCGGATATAAGACAAAAGATGTTGTTGGCAAGCTCAATATTACCAAAGTATATCCAGAAGGAATGGCTAAAAAAGTAATGGAGAAGCTTCGAACAAGTGAAAACAATCGTAAAGGGATATTAAAATTTTATCCCGTTGTTTTTGTTAAGCAGGATGGGGAAATTGCCGAAGGCAACCTCTCCGCGTCCATTGTTTATGATGAAAACCACAACGAAATTGCTACTGTTGGAATATTTACAGACTTAAAAGAAAGATTGGAGATGGAAAAAAGGCTAAAAACGACTCAAGAACAGCTGCTCCAATCGGAAAAACTTGCGGCAATGGGACGCCTTACCTCGCAAATCGCCCATGAGTTAAACAATCCTTTATACGGAATAATGAACACTCTTGAGCTGATGAAAACCGAAATATCTCCAGATAACAAGAGAAGAAAGTTATTGGAAATGGCGCTTTCTGAAATTGTCCGGCTCAGTGAATTACTCCGTAAAATGCTGACTTTTTCAAAGCCTGACCAGAAAGAAAAACAGCCAGTCGATATCGACATTATACTTGATGAAATGCTTCTTTTGCATAGAAAACAGTTCCGTGAAAACGATATTATAATTTCAATGGATATATCGGGCGGACTGGCCCCTGTCTATGCGTCAAAAAACCAGTTACGACAGGTTTTTCTAAATATTTTCAAAAATGCCAGAGACGCTATGCCCAGTGGCGGGACATTAACTGTAAAGACATACACCAAAGATGAGGAAATTGTTGTTGAAATATCAGACACTGGTGTTGGGATTAAAAAAGAGAATTTAAGTAAAATATTCGATGCCTTCTTTACCACAAAAAGCAGTGTGAAAGGTGTCGGGCTTGGTTTGTCTGTCTGCTATGGTTTTATCATAGAGCATGGTGGAGATATCAAGGTTGAAAGTGAAGAGAGTGTTGGTACAAAATTCATAATCACACTGCCTAGCCACAATCACCCTCTATAATTAGAGCGTTCCATTTCGGCATCATTTGGTTCCCCTGTCCTATTGTCGTTGTAACAATTAGGCACTGCTCTATCCCGAGTTTCCCCCTACCTTCCAGTCAAAGTCAGCATAAGTCTCCACCTTGTCTCAAGTCTGTAAAATCTATAATAACTGTAATAAATAAATATTATAAAAATATTTAAGTTTTTCTGGCCCAGATAAATACCTAAAAATAAAATAAAAAATAAGTAGATACGGTGACATGAACCTTTAGCGCAATAAAAAATCCTTGACTCTGTAAAAAATCTGTAATATCTATAATAATATAAATAACGATACTTATAAACAAAGGAGCTTGTTTTGGAAGACATACTTACAGTTGCAACTGCCAGCGAATATTGTCAGGTCTCTGCCAAGACGATTATTAATTGGGTCGAAGCCGGTCACATAGAAGCCTACAAAACAGTTGGCGGGCACCGTCGTATAAAAAAGAAAAACCTCGAAGCATTTATGGAAAAACAGGGCATTCCTATTCCCCAGACTGAAATAACCGGGACAAGAAAAAGAATACTGGTGGTGGATGATGATCCGATTATTGTTGAGACTATCGTGCTGTCCCTTGAAGAGGACGCATTTGACTATGAAGTCATTTCAGCATCTGACGGGTTCGAGGCAGGCCTTCAGGTCAATCATTTCAAACCCCATCTTCTGATTCTCGACATAATGATGCCGGATATCAAAGGTTATGAGGTTTGCAAAACAGTCAAATCGAATCCCGACACGAAAAATACCAAGATTATCGTCCTCTCAGCATATCTGGATGAAGAAAAGTTTAAGCAAATGAAGGAGAATGGCGCTGATGTCTGTTTTTCAAAGCCTCTGCCATTACCTCAGCTCAAGGAAGAAGTGGCCCGCTTGCTGGAGCTGAAATAAGAACTGGGTTTAATATTTCTCATCAAGTTTTTTCAGGGCCGAAACGTAACCTTCGATATAATCAGGAGGTAAAATGAAGCTTAAAGATGCACTGAAAAAAAATAAATTTATCGTTACTTCCGAAGTCCAGTCACCGGTTGAAGATGATCCGGAAAAGCTCATTAATAATCTGCAGCTCATTCAAGGTCGCGTTGACGGAGTCTCTGTCTCTGAAATAGAAATCGACGGGGTAGTAGGAGACACCATAAAGACCTGCGATCTTCTGAAAAAAAGTAAGTTCGAAGCAATATATCAAACTACAACCCGCCAGAAAAACCGACTGCAGCTACAAAAAGACCTTGTTAATGCCCATGAAGCTGGTGTTGAAAATCTGCTTGTTTTCACAGAAGACTACCGCCTCACTGGAGACAGTCTTCAAGAAATGATGTTTTTTCATGTTGATGCCGGCAAACTATCTTCTGTTCTAAATCACCTGAAAGAAGGTCAGACTATAGAAGGAGATGCGCTTGTCCAAAAAGCTGACTTTTTGCTTGGTTCAGGAGTGGAGTCATCTTGGGGAAAAAATGTCCCTGACCTTGAAATGAAGGAAATGGAGGAGATGACAAAAATCGGTACCGGATATTTTTTAACAACCCCGGTTTTCGATTTAGACTCATTTGAAAAATTTCTGAAAAACGTCAATACTTTCGGGGTTCCCGTCATCGCAGAAGTATTAATCATCAGAAATGCAACCATAGGGCGTTTTCTAAACCGCCATATGAAACCCGGTTTGGTTCCAGACTGGGTCATTGAAAAACTGGCGCGAGCTCCGGAAAAGGAAAAAGCGTCTATTGAGATCTTTGCCGATATTGTTTCGGGCCTAAAAGAAATTTGTCAGGGAGTACACATCATTACAATAGGGGGAGAACATCGGCTGAGGCAGTACATGGATGCAGCCAAGTTAAAATAACGAGCAACCTGCCTAACGTAACGATTACAAAAAGTTATCCAGGTGGGTGTGAAAAATATATTTAACTCAAGATTGTAACTTTTCAGCAGTGCTTCAGAAGTGATCAAGCAGCCTGAAGAGCCATGCTATGTCTACTTTTCAGGTTGACCAGGCACAGTCGGAGTGCTGTAACTTCTGCAGATGAGGAGTCAGCCTCGTGGAAACTATCACTCTCACGATCAACGGTAAAAAGATCAGTAGCGCTGGGGGGATATCCATTCTCCAAGCAGCAGAAGCGTACGGAATAAAAATCCCAAAACTCTGCTATCACCATAGTCTGAAACCTTTTGGTGCCTGCCGGCTCTGCCTTGTAGAAGACGAAAAAACAGGGCGGCTCTTCGCCTCATGCGTCACTCCTGCGGCCCAGGATATGGTACTTCTTTCGGATTCGCCTCAAGTTATCAAACATCGGCGAAATATTGTCTCCCTGATGATGGCCGAACATCCCGAATCGTGCATTGTCTGCAACAAGGGCAATCGATGTCAATTGCGAATGATTGCAGCAGAACTCGGTATCGCTGAAAACCATCTCTATCCCATGCCGAATTTCAAACCGCTGGAACAGGCAAATCCTTTTATCATGCGAGATTTATCCAAATGTATTCTCTGTGGTAAATGCATTCGAGCAGATCACGAGCTGGTTTGTGCAGGTGCTATTGACTATAACTCAAGAGGTTTTAATTCCAGACCAGCGACGCTTCATGAACTCCCTTTAGAAAAATCAACCTGTACCTTCTGCGGTACATGTGTGTCAATGTGTCCTACAGGTGCATTATCAGCAAAAGATGACTTTGTTGGAACACCGGAGCGAGAATCGAATTCGATTTGCGGTTTTTGCGGTGTTGGCTGCAATTTAACATTAGGCGTTGCAGGAAATCAAATTGTAACTGTTAACCCCTCGCAAATTGAAAATAGCGTTAATGATGCGACGCTTTGCGTCCGGGGACATTTTGGCCATGATTTTCTAAACTCCGCACAAAGAATCACCCAGCCCCATGTTCGAAAGGAAAATGAACTCGCCATTGCCTCTTGGGACGAGGCATTGGAGACCACTGCAAAGAAGCTTTTAGATATCAAAGACCTGCATGGGCCAGATAGTATTGCGTTTCTCGGATCATCAAAGTGCACAAACGAAGAAAACTACCTGTTTCAAAAAATTGCCAGAACGATCATAGAAACGAACAATGTGGACAACGGCGGATATATGTCCGGGAGACAGTTTCTCGATCTGGTAGAAAAAAGAACAGACAAGGCAGGCCGTTTTAATTTTTTTGCGGGCCCCCTTTCAGGACTCGAACAGGCAGAGGTCATTTTCATATTAGGAGCAGAGCCAGCTCAGACTGCACCGGTTGTGGACTATTACCTAAAAAGAAGTGCTAAAAAGGGCATACCTCTCATTGTGGCAAATCCAAGAAAAACGGATCTGGTTGGCAGCGCATCTGTATGGATTCACCCATACGCCTCCCCGATTAGGGAACGGAGTTTTTCGGACCTGTTTTATCTTGAACTTATAAACTCGATTTCAGCCCAGCTTCTGGCAAGAGAAGTGGCAGATAGTTCTTTTATTTCTCGTTTCACCAGCGGTTACGAGGTATTTACAACAGATCTTTTCTCAATGGATAAGGAAACCTCTGCCCCAAAAGCACATTTAGACATCCGGGCGATAGAAGACGCCGTCGACCTCTTAGCAGGCAAAAAGATAACCTTTGTGGTCGGAGACGATTTGATGCTGCAGCGATATGGCAAAGAGACCATGGAGGCACTGCTCAATCTGGCATTAATGACAGGATCCATCGGATACAAAGGTGCGGGTTTTCATATTCTGGCAAGAGATAACAATCTTGTGGGATCATGGGATATGGGAACAGTTCCGGAAACCCTTCCGGGGCGACTAATGATCAGTGAAGAGAATGATCGAAACGTATGGGGAAAGGCATGGAAAAAGAAGATCCCGAATACCAAAGGGTTAGACCTGTTTCAAATGATGGAAAAAGCTGAGGAAGGAAGTCTCAAAGCAATATATATTATGGGAGAAAACCCCCTCCGGAGCCTGCCTCAGCCCGACCGCCTTTTAAAATCACTTGAATCCCTGGAATTTGTTGTCGCCCAGGAAATCCTCTTTAATGAAACAGTTAATATTGCAGATGTAGTGCTGCCAGGCGCTCCATTTTCCGAAAAAGCAGGAAGTTTCACTAATATGGAAGGCAAGATTCAGTGCTTTACTCCTGCCTTAGCCCCCCCTGGGAATGCCAAACCTGATTTGGAAATTTTAGGTCTCCTTGCTGAAAAAATGGGAGTCCCTGAATACAAGGGCTCTCACGAAGATATCAGAAAGGAGATCAGCACTGCTATCTCCGCCTATTCAGAAACATCGACCTGCAAGCACCCGGTATGGATAAGGGAGAGAACTCACAAACAGGGCAGCTCAGCTGAAGAGCTGATCCATTTTTCACCCGTAACCTCGAGCCAAGAAACTACGCTCACTGATGATTATCCATTTACCGCATTATTCGGATCTCTTCGGTTCCATTTAGGAAGCGGCACGAGGACTGAACAATCCGCCCGAATAATAGCTTGTCAGTCTCAAGGAGAAATTGAAATCTCTCCAGTTGACGCAGAAAAAATGAATCTGATTCAAGATGACCTGATCAAAGTCACCTCTGTAACGGGAGAAATAGAGAGAAAGATCAAGATAAACAGAACTATTCAGAATGGTTACATCCATATCCCCACTGCCTTTAATAATAATGATGCGAGATACCTTATTCAAATGGCGCCCCTTCTCGACGCCAGCTCAAGCGGCTGGGACTCTTGCAGGGTAACTGTTGAAAAGGTTGAGCCCCTGTAAACATAAAGAAAGCCGGGATAAGTACCTTCACGAAATTCATTTGAATTTCTAAGGTACTAAATAGCATGATGTAAAACAGAGGAAGGTGAACAATGAATGCACCGGAAATGGACTGGGATAAATTTTCTGCAATAATAGAAAATCATCAAAAGGAAAAGTGGGGGCTGATTCCTCTACTTCAGAAGGTTCAGGAGAGTTTTGGGTATATTCCTCCTGAAGCTATTGAGGCAATTGCCGAGGCTCAGGGGCTCCCTCCAAGCCACGTCCAGGGCGTCCTTACATTTTACGCAGGGTTTTCAACAGAGCCAAAAGGAAAGTGCGTTCTTAAAGTATGCCGAGGGACAGCCTGTCACGTAAAAGGAGGCAAGTCCATTCTGCGGCTCATCAAAAAAGACCTTGACCTGGAAGAAGGTGAAACAAGTCCGGACTATCAGTTCACCCTTGAAACTGCGGCCTGCCTGGGGGCCTGTTTTCTGGCACCTGCTATGATGGTTGATCGCGAATATTACGGCAAATTGAATCCGATAAAGATAACTAGTGTTCTCGGTGAGCACCGTAAGGAAAAGGGAGAAGATTAGGTCATGGAGAAACTTTTATCGATTGGACAATTCGAGTGGCTCCGGAACAGAATTCTTTCAAAAACCACAAAGGAAAAATCTGTGGTGCATGTCTGTATGACCGGGTGCCGAGCCCACGGTTCTGCTTCAGTTAAGGATGCGCTTGAGGAAGAAGTAAAAAAGCATGGCCTTTCCGAAACTGTTGAAATCCGATCAACCGGATGCCATGGATTATGCGCCAAAGCACCTGTTGTTGGCTTAGAACCCTTAGGCATACAATATCAAGAGGTGGCTCCCGAAGACGCGTCCGAAATTGCGACCCAGACCCTTAAAAAAAATAAACTCATCGAAAGACTGGCTTATAAGGATCCTAAAACCAAAGCGCCGATTTTCCATGTAGACCAGATCCCATTTTACGCCAAACAGGAAAAAAGAGTTCTGAAACGGTGTGGGCGGATTGATCCCAAAAGAGTAGAGGACTACATTGCAGAAGGCGGTTATCTGGGCATTGTCAAAGCACTTACAAAAATGAGTCCGGATGAAGTGATTGAAGAGGTCCTTTCTGCTGGAATAAAAGGACGGGGAGGGGCAGGCTTTCCTACCGGACTGAAATGGAAATTCGCGCGCCAGGCAGCTGGACAGCCGAAATATATCATATGCAATGCAGATGAAGGGGACCCCGGCGCCTTTATGGATCGGGCAATATTGGAAGGCGACCCCCATGCTGTACTGGAAGGAATGCTGATTGGGGCCTATGCCATAGGGGCTGTCAATGGATACATATATGTAAGAGAAGAGTACCCTATAGCGATTGATCATTTGAACATTGCCATCGAACAATTGAAAGAACTGGGTCTGCTAGGCCAAAACATCCTGGGTTTGGGCTTTGACTTTGACCTGTCCCTGAAAATGGGAGCTGGCGCCTTTGTCTGCGGAGAAGAAACTGCGCTCATGGCATCTATCGAGGGAAATCGTGGCATGCCAACAGCAAGGCCTCCCTTTCCCGCCCAGGAAGGACTTGACAGAAAACCCTCCAACATCAACAACGTCGAGACCTTTGCGAGTATTCCTTTGATAATAGATAAGGGTGCTGCCTGGTATGCAGAGGTCGGCACTGAAAAAAGCAAAGGCACCAAGATTTTTTCTCTCGCTGGAAAGGTAAATAATACCGGGCTGGTAGAAGTCCCAATAGGGGCCACTATAAAAGATGTGGTGTTTGAAATTGGTGGTGGTATTCCTCAAGGGAGAGAATTTAAGGCCGTGCAGATGGGGGGACCTTCAGGCGGCTGCGTTCCAAAACAATTTTT
>Ga0209692_10004823_pt1 | contig 11930 bp, 10 predicted proteins | sample tdDd472_FD_187129 | JGI IMG/M metagenome (GOLD analysis project Ga0209692, IMG submission 187129) | Marine sediment microbial communities from the Atlantic coast under amendment with organic carbon and nitrate - tdDd47.2 (SPAdes)... | ecosystem: Environmental > Aquatic > Marine > Coastal >...
CTCCGTCGGCAGGCGGCGACGCGACCCACAGCCCGTCGAGCACCTCCCCGCGGGTCGTCGCGGCGGTCGCCGCGGCGCCGGCGCTCGCGGCGGTCGAGGCGCACGTGTTGCCGGGGCCGCCGGGCTCGCCGTCGTAGTCGATCGGGCTGACGCAGCTGCAGGCGTCGCCCGCGGTACCGCCCATGCACGACGGCGCCGCGTCCGGCGGCGAGCCGGGCGCCGCGTCCTCGCGGTACGTCCCGCAGCCCATCGCGTCGTCGCCGCCGCTCGTCCCGCCGGTCCCGCCCCGCGTGGCCTCGACCGTCACGCTCTGGCAGATCGCGGCGCCGCCGCGGCCCCCGGTCACGCCGTCGCCGCTGGAGGTGACGCCGGGCTCGCCGGGCTCGCCGACCACCCCAGGATCGCCCGGCGCGCCGGCCTCGGCGTCGCTCCCCCGCGCCGCGTGCCCCGCCTCGACCGTGAGATCGCGGAGCACCAGCCCCCCGAGATCCTCCACGACCGGCGCGCTGTCGGCGACGCGCACACCGTACACGTCGACGTCGCGCCACTCGACGAGCGCGGTCCGCGCCGTGATGGTGAAGCCCTCGAGCACGGTCGGCGCGCTGATGCCGTCGGCCACCACGCCCTCGATGCGGCCGTCGACGACCTCGCGGTTCTGCACGATGGTCTCGTTGGCCGGATCGCGCGACCACATGTCATCGGCGTCGAACTGGCCGTAGACCGAGATGCCGTTGGCGAGCTCGACGCGCTCCTCGTAGGTGCCCCTCGAGACCGCGACCGCGTGCACGTTGCCCGTCGCCGCCCCCTGCGCGACCGCCACCTCGACGCCGTGCCCGATCGTGCGGAACGGCGCCATCACGGTGCCGTCGCCGGTCTCGTCGTCGCCGTCGGTCGAGACGAAGATGCAGTAGGCGCGGCGACCGAACTCGTCCATGAAGTACTCGAGTTCGGCGTTGCAGCGCTCGGGGAGCCGCTCCGACGCGTCGGGCGGATCGCCCGCGTCGAAGCCCGCGTCGACCGCGCCGCCCGCGTCGAGGCCCGCGCCGGCGTCGACGTCACCGCCGCCGCCGGCGTCGCGCGGGGCGCCGCCGCCGCCCGCGCACCCCATCACCACCAGCGACGAGAGTCCCGCCACCCACCACGTCCTGCGCATCACGCGCGCAGCTTACTGGTGCGGCCGACCAACCCGAACCGATGAACCTCGTTCGCCGAAAATCCCCACGCGGCGCGCTGTGCGCTAGCGCGCTTTGTCGCGTCGGGGCGCCCACGTACACTGGGCTGGTGAGCGGGGACCATTCGGCCTCGGCGGATCCCTCCCGAACCGAGTCGGAGATCCCGCCGGCCGCGACGAGCGGCACGCGCGGCGTCGACCGCGACGAGGCGCCGCTGTCCAACGGTCCGCCCAGGATCGACGAGCCGCTCGAGGGGCGCTACGAGGTCGGCAAGCTCATCGGGCGCGGCGGGATGGGCTGGGTCTTCGAGGGCACGGACCTGCGCCTGCGGCGCACCGTCGCCATCAAGATCATGCGCGAGGCGCTCGCCCGCGACCCGTCGCACGCGCGCCGCTTCGAGCGCGAGGCGCTCGCCGCGAGCCGCCTCAACAGCCCCTACGTCGTGGTCGTTCACGACTTCGGTCGGGTCGAGGACACGCTGTTCCTCGTGATGGAGCGGCTCCGCGGCGACCCGCTGGGCCAGCTGCTCAAGGCGCACGACGACGGCCTCGGGCTCGCCCTCGCCGTCTCGATCGCGCGCGACGTGGCCCGCGCCCTCGTCGCGGCGCACGCCGCGGACATCGTCCACCGCGACCTCAAGCCGGGCAACGTGTTCGTCACCGGCGACGGCGCCGCGAAGGTGCTCGACTTCGGGATCGCGAAGATCGCCGGCGGGCCCTCGAGCGCGTCGCTGACCTCGACCGGGATGATCCTCGGCACGCCGCTCTACATGAGCCCCGAGGCGATCAAGAAGCGCGCGCTGGTCGGTCCCCCGTCGGACATCTACGCGCTCGGCGTGATCTTGTACGCGATGATCGCGGGCGTCCCGCCCTACTACGACGAAGAGCCGGTCGTGATCATGAACATGCACCTCAGCCGGCCCGTGCCGTCGGTGGCCGCCAAGCGTCCCGACCTGCCGATCCCGGAGGAGCTCGATCTGCTGGTCGCGCGGTGCCTCGCCAAGACCCCCGACGCGCGACCGACCGCGCGCGAGGTCGCGGACGCGCTGACCGCGCTCGAAGCGAGGGGCGTCCCCGAGGCGGCCGGCGCCCAACCGCCGCCGTCCGACGACGACGCGCCGCGCGTGCCCTCGCCGAGCTCCGCCCAGACCGAGATCCTCCCGGTCCACACGCACCACCAGGACACCGTCGCGACGCCCTCCCCGCCGCTGCAGGAGCCGCCGACGCCGCTGCCCTCGCAGCCGGCGCCGGCGTTCGTGGCGGAGCCCCCGGCGGCCGAGCCCGAGCGGGGCGGACCGCCCCTCGCCCTGATCGGAATCGCGGCCGCCCTCCTGCTCCTCGTGGCCGGCTTCGCGGGCTGGTGGGCGACGACCGCCCTCGGCACCGACCAAGGCGACGGGATGGTCGCGACCGAGCTCACGGAGGCCGAGCCGCCGCCCGCCGCCGAGCCGCCACCGGCGACGACCGAGCCCCGAGTGGAGCGGCCGCCCGACGAGCCCGCGCCGGCGCCCGAGCCCGAGCCGCTGGGCACCCTGTCGCTGCGCGCCGACGAGGCCGCGGAGGTGTTCGTCGACGGCGAGTCGGTGGGAGAGACTCCGGTGGAGATCGAGCTCGCGCCGGGGACCCACGCGGTCCGCGTCGAGGGCGAGTCGGGTCGGCGGTCGCTGCAGGTCGCGATCGAGGACGGCGAGACCACCACGCGGCGCATCCGGCTGAGCCGGCCCCGGGCCACGACGCCCCGCCGAGGCGGGCGCACCACCCCAGCGTCCGACGACGGCCTCCCCGCGCTCCCGGAGGAGTGGTGACGCCGCGCGCCGCGCTCGCGGGCGTCGCGCTCGTCGCCGCGCTGGCCATCCCGGCGATCAGCGAGGCGCAGCTCTCGGCCGACGACGTCGCCGCCGCGCGCGCGCACTGGAGCCGCGGGCGCGACCTCGCGCAGGGGGGCGACTGGCAGGGCGCGCGTGACGCGTTCGCGGCGTCGCTCGAGCTGGTCCCACGGGTCAGCGTCCTGCTGTCGCTCGCGACGGCGGAGGCCCGGCTGGGCCACGGGCGCGAGGCGCTCGAGGCCCTCGACGCGCTCGAGGCGCTCGCGAACCCCAGCCGGGACGCGCGCCACCTCGAGGCGGCCGAGCGGCTGCGACCACACGCCGAGGAGCTCGCACGGGCGCAGGCGCGAGCGGAGGCGGAGGCCGAAGCGGCGGCCGCCGAGCCGGAGCCCGAGCCCGAGCCCGAGCCGATCGTAGAGCCCGAGCCCGCGCCGGAGCCTTCGTCGAGCGACGACGGCGCCGTGCACCTGATCGGGGGCGCGATCACCGCGGGCGTCGGCGCGCTGACCCTCGTCGCCGCCGCGGTCACCTTCGGCCTCCGACAGGACGCCCTGTCACGCCGCGACGATCTGTGCCCCGGGCAGGTCTGCGCGACCGAGGCGGATCGCCGAGACGCCGTCGCCGCGCACGGCGACGCGGGCACGCTCAACGACGCGTCGAACGGCCTCGGCGTCGCGGGCGCGATCCTGGTCGCGGGCGGCGCGGCGTGGCTGGTCGTGGGCCTCGCCACCGGCGGCGGGAGCGACGACGACGTCGCGCTCGCGCCGTGGATGTCCGACGAGGGCGCCGGAGTGGTCGCGGTCGGCCGCTACTGATCCTCGGCGACACGGACGGGCTGGGTGACCTCGGAGTAGCGCTCGAGGGTGTAGTCCCCGCGCCGCTCGTTGATGTCGCGCACGACCTCCATCACCCACTCGACCTCGTCGGCGCTCAGCGCCTGATCCGAGCGCATCGCGTGCTGCACGCGGGCGTTGAACGCCGCCGCCGCGAAGATGTTCACGTGGCCGGCCTCGTGCAGCTCCTCGAGCCGGTCGAGGTCGGCGCGGTGGCCGCTCATCGAGGGGGTGGTGTTGATCGCGGAGCGCACGTTCCGTTGCGCCGCGTCCAGCTGGACCTCGGTCATCCACGACCCGCAGCCCATGAAGCCGAGCGTGCCGAGCGCGGGCACGAGGCAGAGCCCGCTGATCAGCGGCATCAGCAGCCAGTACGGCTTGCGCTTGGCCCTCTTGCGCCGGACCTCCGACTCGGCCGGCGCGTCGCGCGCGATGCGCTCGGCGGGCAGCGTCGGCGCGAGCCCCACGTCGGTGCGCCCGGGCGTCGGGCGCGTCTCGTCACGCAGCGCCGGCGCGGTCGGGTCGAGCACGGCGCGCCGGAACGCGTCGGCCAGCTCGCGCGCCGACGCGAACCGCTCGGTCGCGAGCCGGGCCATCGCGCGGCGCACCACCTGGGTGACCGACGGCGGCAGATCCGGCCGCAGCGACGACAGCGGGGTCGCGCGGCCCACGAGGATCGCGCCGACCGGGTCGTGCCCCGACGTGCGCTCGAACGGGTGCTCGCCGCCCAGCGCCTCGTAGAGCACCACGCCGAGCGAGTACACGTCGGCGCGCTCGTCGATCGCGCTGCCGGTCAGCTGCTCGGGCGCCATGTAGCGCACCGTCCCGATCGCGAGCCCCGTGCTCGTCATCTTCGACAGGCTCGCGATCCGCGCGACGCCGAAGTCGACGAGCTTCACCGGCGCGCGCTCGTGGGTCCGCTCGGCCTCGGCGAGCACCTCGGGCGACGGGAGGTGGATGTTGGACGGCTTGATGTCGCGGTGGATCACGCCGGCCTCGTGCGCGGCGGCGAGCCCGTCGCACAGCCCGAGCACGACCGGCAGCAGCTGCTCGGGGTTCATCGGGCCGGTGCGCTCGAGCCGATCCGAGAGCGTCTCGCCCTCGAGCAGCTCCATCGCGATGTAGAGCGTCCCCTCGGCCTCGCCGACCTCCCGGATCTGCACCACCGACGCGTGCCGGACGGCCCCGAGCGCGGCCCCCTCGCGGCGGAAGCGCTCCACCGCGCGGTCGTCGCCCGCGAGCTCGGGCCGCATCAGCTTGAGCGCGACGCGGACGCCCGTCTCGAGGTCGGTGGCGGCGAACACGGTGCCCATGCCCCCGGCCCCGAGCTCCTCCTCGAGACGGAACCGCCCCGCCACCAGCGCCCCGGGCGCCGGGGGCTGAAACGCGGGCTGGTACGCGGACGCCACCTGCACGCGGTGTAGTACGGAATCGGCGGTCGAAACACCCCCGCGCCCGGCCGCTGCCCCGGCGCCGAGCCGTTGCTATGGTCCTGCGCCGTGAGCACCGAACGCCTCCACTACGACGATCCCCTCGCGCTGACGGCGCGCTGCGCGGTGGTCGCGCACGCCACCTGGGACGGCGCGCCGAGCGTGGTCCTCGACCGCACGCCCTTCTATCCGGAGTCGGGCGGCCAGATGGGCGACCACGGCGCGCTCGGCGGCGCGCGGGTGATCGACACCCAGGTCGACGACGCAGGCACGGTCCACCACCTGATCGAGGGCGACGCCCCCGCGGTCGGGGCCACGCTCGACGCCGAGGTCGACGGTGCGCGTCGCCGCGCCCACATGGCGCTGCACACCGGGCAGCACGCGCTCAGCCGCGCGCTGCTCGACCTGCTCGACGCGACCACGGTGTCCAGCCGCCTCGGCGCGAGCGCCTGCACGCTCGACGTGGACGTCGCGAAGCTGACCCTCGACGACCTCGCCCCGGTGCAGGCGGCGGTGAATCGGCTGATCGACGAGGACCGCCCGGTGCGCCAGCGCTTCGTCGACGACGACGAGCTCGCGCGGCTCGACCTGCGCAAGCCCGCGCCCGACAAGGAGCGCGTCCGCGTGGTCGACATCGAGGGCTGGGACCTCACCCCGTGCGGCGGGACCCACGTCACGCACACGGCCCAGATCGAGCTGCTCTTCTTGCAGTCGGTCGAGAGCTACAAGGGCGGCTCGCGCATCACCTTCGAAGCGGGGCCGCGGGCGCGACGCGCGCTGCTCGAGCACGCGGCGGCGCTGCGCGACGCGGCGGGCCGGATGCGCTGCGCGCCGCCGGAGGTCGCCGAGATCGCCGAGCGCACCGCCGCGAAGCTCGCGGCCGCCCGCGAAGAGGCCGGCGCGCTGCGCGCCCGGCTCGGCGAGCTGTGGGCCGAGCGGCTCGCGGACGCGCCGTCGCCGGTGATCGCGTCGATCGACGGCGGCGACGCGGCGCTGCTCAAGGCGGTCGCCTCGCGGCTCGTCGAGGGCGACCGCGTCGTCGCGCTCGCCGCCCCCGCCGACGACGGAACCCACGTGCTCATCGCGCGCGGGCCCGACGCGTCGCTGCACTGCGGCGACACGCTGCGCGCGGTGGCGAAGGCCGCGGGCGGAGGCGGCGGGGGCCGGCCCGATCACGCGCAGGGGCGCATCCCGGCCGGCGCCGAGTTCGAAGCGCTCGTGCGCGCTCAGCTCTGAGGGTCGGGCGCGCGGGCGGGCAGGTCCGACGGCTCGAGGCCGTCGAGCTGCGCCTCGCCCGCGTGCACGAGCACGAACTTCGGCGACCTCGTGTTCGGGTCGCCGAAGCGCTGCGCGTACTTGTTCCAGTTCGACGCGGCGGCCGCGACGAGCTGGAAGAACACGTCCGGCGTCAGGCGGAGGTTGCCGACGAGCTTGGCCTTCGGCGGCTTGTCGAGCGGCTGGTTGCCGCGGCCGGCGAACGCGACGAAGTCGGTGAACAGCAGGGCGAACTCGCGCTGCGAGTTCACGATCTGCGCGCCGTTCGCGTAGACCACCGGAGGCTCGTCCGACCAGTCGATCTCGATCTGCTGCGGGGGCGGGGCGTCCATGGCTTCGGTCATGACGGCCCGATTAGCACACCCGCGGCCGCCGGTTCAGTCGACGTAGAACATCGGCGGGCGGTGCTTCGCGAACGCTCGGATCATCCGGCGCATCCGTCCGTCGAGGCCGCACATCCGCAGGCCGACGCCCGCGGGAAGGCCGACCGTCGCGGCCTCGGGCTCGCGCACGAACTCGACGAGCGCGGGCGTCCGGAAGCGGTAGCCGCCGGGCAGGTGCACGACGGCGTAGACGGGGGTGTCGACGGGCAGGTCCCGGTAGGTGGCGACAAAGACGCCGTCGGGCTGGGTCTCGTCGAACCCGCCGTAGAAGTTGCTCTCGCTGTGAGGGGCGAGCGCGACCTCGACCTCCGGGAGCGCGCCGATCGACTCGACCCACTCGTCGAAGCTCACGGGCGGGCCGATGTCGATGTCGAGGTCTTCGATCGGATCGAACGCGGTCTCGAGCCAGCGCTCGACGTCGTCGTGCGACGGCGCGTACTGCTCCGAGGTCGGCAGCGTCTCGCGGAAGCGGGCCGGCAGCCCCTCGTCGGGCGTGGGGCGGGCGCGGATCCCGGAACCCTCCCGAGGAGCTGTCGCGACGTCGTTCGCGCAAAGCGCGATTCGCGACGGTTCCGAAGTCTCCGCGGGGGAGCTCGAGGGGGGCGCAGCCCCTCTCGACCCCGAAGATGGAGCGGACTCGCGGGCCTCGGCCTCGCGGAGGCGCCGGCGCAGGTCCTCGATCATGCTGTGGTCGAGCGGGACGTAGTCGGTGCGCGGCGGCGTGAACACCCGCGGCGAGGCGGACGGCCGCGGCCTCTCGAGCCGGGTCGCGTCGGTGTCGACCGGGGCGGCGGTGCGCACGGTGACGTCCTCGACGACGGTGTGCTCCTCGACGACGAACGTCCGGTCCTCGATGACCGTGTTCGGCTCGTCGGAGGCGGGGCGCGGGGGCGGCTCGGACCGGACGCGGCGGATCTCGCGCGCCTCACAGCGGCTCTGATGCGGTGCTCGCCAAGTCATCTCGTCCCAGCCTACGACGCGGCTCGGCGGCGCCTTCCTCCCCCGAATTCCCGCGTGGTACGGTCCGACGTGCCCCACCGAAGCTGCGCAGTTCAGGGACACCTCCTCTGTCTTCTGATCGTGCTCGCGCCCGCGGTCGCGAGCGCTCAGGAGGGCACCCTGCCGCCGACCTTCACGTCGGATCGGCCCGGCTTCGCGAACACCACCGGCGTGGCCGCGGTCGAGCACCTGACCACGGAGGTCGGCATCGGCGCGTCGTTCGGGGACGAGCCGGAGGGGAGCCTGCCGAACCTGTCGATGCGCGTCGGTCTGCTCGAGTGGCTCGAGGCGCGCGTGCGGGGCCCCAACGGCGTGGGCGTCTTCTCCGACCCGGGCCCCCGCTTCGGGCTGACGGACCCGAGCGTCGGCTTCAAGGTCGGAGGGCGACTGCTGGACACGCTCGCGATCAGCGTCGACTGGGAGGTCAGCCTCCCGATCGGGACCGACGGCTTCGGCGCGCCCGAGGCGGACTTCTTCGCCGACTTCAACCTCGACTGGACGTTCTGGGGCCCGCTCACGGTGACACCGAACTTCGTGGCGGCGGTGCTCTCCTACACCGACGAGATGACCGGCGAGACCCGGCGCATCTTCGAGGGCGGCGGCAGCCTCAAGCTCACCTGGCAGATCCTCGACGTCTTCGGTCTCTTCGTACAGAGCTACGCGCTGGCCAGCGAGATCAGCGACTGGCGCGTCCAGATCGGCGGCGGACTGATGTGGATGGTCGCGCCCAACGTCCAGGTCGACGCGAGCTTCGACGCCGCGGTGACCGAGCAAGGCGACCCCCCGACCGCGGGCATCGGCACCACGATCCTCTGGTGATCCCCTTGCCTTTGCCTTTGCCCTTGCCTTTGCCCCAGCTCGACCCACGCGCCCAGACGAACCAGCTCAGCCCACGGGCACGATCTTGCGCGGCGCGATCTCGCCCTGCAGCGCGCTTCGACGGAGCGGCCCCACCCGCGAAGGATCCGGGAGCCCCGGCGGCGGTGGCGCCGAGCCCTGCGGCCCGGGGCGCGTCGAGGTCCGGGGCCTCGGCACGGCCCGGCGCGGCGGCTCGCCGACGGCGCGCACGGGGCGCGGCTTGGCCCACGACAACCGCGCGAGCCACTCGCATCGGCGCCGGTAGTACGCGTTGGCGGGCTCCTCCAAGAGCAGCGCCTCGTAGATGCTCAGCGCCGCCTCGACGAAGCCCTGCTCGAGCTGCAGCTCGGCCATCTCCTCGGGGGTCAGCTCGCGGGTCGAGTCGAGCAGCGCGCCGAGGTCGGCGTAGGGGCTTCTCATGTCGCGCGGATGCACGCTACCCGGGATCGTTGCGAAACCCGCGCCAGGCATTCGCGCGCCTACGATCGACCCGGCACGCGGGGCCCGCGTGAACTCTCATTCACGCGTCGGCGCGGTCGAGGTCCTCGGGGCGACGTTCTCGCATGGTGACGAGCTCCTCGGCCGCGGTCGGGTGGAGGCCGACCGTGGCGTCGAGCTGGGCCTTCGTCACGCCGAGCCGGAGCGCCACCGCGAAGCCCTGGATCACCTCCGGCCCGTCCGCGCCCACGAGATGCACGCCCTTGACCACGTCGGTCGCGGGGTCGACCACGACCTTCATGTACGCCCGCTCGTCCCGGCCGCCGAGGGTGTGCTTCATCGGGCGGAACTCGCTCTCGTACACGTGCGCGTTCGGGACCTGATCCTCGCGGAGCCCCACCGTCGCGACCGGCGGCTGCGAGAAGACGGCGGTCGGGACGTTGTCGTAGTCGAGCGCGCGCGGCGGCCCGTCGCCGAACAGCTGGTGCGCGAGCACGATCCCCTCCTCGATGGCGACCGGCGTCAGGTTCAGCCGGTCGGTGACGTCCCCGAGCGCGTAGACGTTCTCCACGTTGGTCCGATAGCGCGCGTCGACCAACACCGCGCCCGTGGGGCCGAGCTCCACGCCGATGGCGTCGAGGCCGAGGCCGCCGGTGTTCGGCACCCGCCCGATCGCGTACAGCGCGGCGTCGACGTCGAGCGTCTCGGCGTGGGGCAGGATCGCGCACACGCCCCCGTCGTCGGCCGGCTCGAGGCACTCGACGTGCGTGTGCAGGTGCAGCTCCATCCCCGTCTTGCGCAGCTCGTCGGCGAGGAACGTCCGCACGTCGACGTCGAAGCCGCGCAGCGGGAGCTTGCCCCGATGCACGAGCGTCACCTCGCTGCCGAGCCCCGCGAAGATGCAGGCCATCTCCACCGCGATGTAGCCGCCGCCGACCACGAGCAGGCGTCGCGGCTGCGTGTCGAGCGAGAACACGTCGTCGCTCACGAGCGCGAGCTCGTGCCCGGGGATCTCGGGGCGCCGTGGGTGGCCGCCGGTCGCGATGAGGAGGTTCGCGGCGGTGTGGCGCGTCGTGCCGTCTTCGCCGTCGACCTCGACGGTGTGCGCGTCGACGATCCGCGCGCGGCCCCGCACCAGGTCGACCCCGGCGGCGTGCAGCAGCCGCCCGTACACCGCGTTGAGCCGGCCGATCTCGCGGTCCTTGGCCTCGCGGAAGGTCGGCCAGTCGAAGGTCGCCGGCGGCGCCGTCCAGCCAAACCCCGCCGCGTCCTCGAAGGCGTGCGCGAGCTCGCTCGCGTACACCATCAGCTTCTTCGGTACGCAACCGATGTTGACACAGGTGCCGCCGAGGCGGCCTGCCTCGGCGACGCAGACGCGCGCGCCGAGCGACGCGGCGACGCGGCTCGCGCGCACGCCGCCCGGGCCAGCGCCGATGGTGAACAGGTCGTAGTCGTAGGCCACGGCCCGGAGCCTACTACCCTCGCTCCCGGCGGGTTACTCCGCCTCGCCCTCGCCCTCGAGCGGCGCGTCGTCGCCGCTCGTCCAGGTCGCCGAGACCTCCTCGGCCGGGGGGGCGCCGACGCCGCAGGCCGACAGGGCCGCGGCGAGCGCTACGATGATCAAGCATCGCTTCACGGGGAGTCCTCCAGGGTCAGCGCCTCGCCGGGGCGGACCGTCATCCGCCACGGGGTCGACGCGTCGTAGGCGACGAGGCTCGGGCCGGCGACGCGGCCGGCGGCGATCCAGCGCCACGGCAGGGTGACGCGCGCCTCGGCGTCCGCCGCGAGCGGGGCGAGGCGCAACCGCACGACGCCCGCCCCGTCCACGGGCCCGACCGACACCACGGTGTCCTGCCGCTCGATCGCGGCGCGGGACTGCGCGTCGAGCCGCGCGGCGGCGGGCAGCACCACCTCGATCACCGGCGCGCCGACGGTGGCGTCCGACCCGTTCGTAGCGACCAGCTCGTAGCCCGCGCGCTGACCGGCGCGCCCTGCGATGCCCTCGAGCGACACCCCGACCGCGCCGCCGTCGGCCTCCGCGAGCGGGACCAGGTACCGCGCCTGCACCCGCGCCCAGACCGGCGCGTCGCTGCGGACCCGCACCGTCGCGCCGTCGCTCGTGGCCCGAGTGGCCACGCCGTCCGACACGTCCAGCGCCGTCGCCGCGCCGTCGAGCTCGAGCGACACCTCCGCCGGCGCCTCGACGCCGAACACTCCGTACACGCTCGCCGCGAGCGCCCAGAACGCGCCCTCGGGCCCCGTCCGATCGGCGAGGTACAGCCGCGTGAGCGCCACCCGCCCGAGCTCGTCGGCGAGCGCGGAGGCGTCGACCTGGCGCGCCGCGATCGCGAGGGCGAGCGTGCCGATCCATCCGTCGCCGGCGCGATCGGGCGACCCGGGCACCCAGCGCCGCCCCCACTCGTCCTCCTCCAGCGCCGCCTCCGCCCGCTCGAGCAGCGCGCGGCCCCGGCTGTCGTCGCGGTCGGCGAGCAGCAGCGCCGCGGCCATCCGCGCCATCACCGCGGGCTCGTCGCTCGCGGACGCCAGCGCGCGCCAGCCGTCCTCGCGCAGCGCCGTGACGAGCGCCCAGGTCGGGTCGCCGCCGCCGAGCGTCGCGGGCGCCGAGGGGGCGAGCGCGGCGAGCACCGCGGCCCGCGTCGCGAGGTCGTCCTCGGGCAGCGCCTCGCGGATCGCGACGGCCAATCCGTCCACCCGAT
>Ga0209692_10004825_pt1 | contig 11928 bp, 11 predicted proteins | sample tdDd472_FD_187129 | JGI IMG/M metagenome (GOLD analysis project Ga0209692, IMG submission 187129) | Marine sediment microbial communities from the Atlantic coast under amendment with organic carbon and nitrate - tdDd47.2 (SPAdes)... | ecosystem: Environmental > Aquatic > Marine > Coastal >...
AGCATTTACTTTCTCCATTTGTTTTAATTCTAACTTTTTCATTTTGTCAAAATTTTTAGTGTTAATAATAAATTTAACTTTAAATAGACTTTTAATCTCACCAAACGAGATTAAGAGTTTGAGTTTTGAATGCGCATTATTTATAACTCGACGGCTAAATTATGAAAGCTCATCGCCAAATAATGGCGATGAACTTATTTAGAATTACTCTGTTATGTATGATTGTTTTACTCGTGAATAAATAATGGGATGTTTCGTATCTTTTAAAGTTTTTATTAAGCGAGAAAGGCTTCGTTCAGAAATGTTTAATCGGCGTGATAACTCTTTGGGTGTGCCTGTTTTTCCTTTTTTAATGAGCTCTTTAAGGTAGCTTGTTTTTTCTATTAATTCTAAATGTGTCATTTGGTAAAAATTAATTGGCAGTTTGTGATTTCTACCTATTAATTCCTTTTTTGTTAAAAAGGTAACCCTCTTTTTGTTAAAAAAATATAAACTTATTGTTATTTAGATTGATGTTGTGAGCAATTTCATTGGATGAATTATTATGAATATATGAAATTTAAAGGGTGAGCAGGAGTTTTGTATTTTAATTTTAAAAAATGAAATGATTTATTGATCAAAATAATAGAGTTTAAGATTACTTAATTCTAGCATTTTCTTCAAATTGCCTTTGTAAAGAATTTTGCTTTTCTAAATCAGAAATTACCTTATTACCTATGGGATCTTCTAACATGATATTGTAGTTTGCCCAGAAGTTTTGGTCATATTCCATTTTGATATCATACAGGTCAATGTGTTTTGGAATAACATCCTTATAGGCTATTCGCTTAAATGTTTTCTTATTTAAATTGTGATCTACAAACGTTAAGCTATTAATGGTGTAGCCTAAACCTCCTTTGTTCGATCGTATATCCGAAATGGATTCGTAGTTAAAAAATGCCGGATAGTATTTATCACCTATTTGCTTAAAGAGATAGGTTCGTTGGTAGATTAATGCTGTTTTTGATTCAAGTTTATGCTCAAATTTAAGCAGTGCATAATTGCTTTTATTTACATAAAAAGTGCTTGTGTAATCCCTATATGAATATTGCAATACATATATGCTTTCGTCGTTTTCATGAATTGTGCCAATAAGTTTTAGTTGGTCAAGTTTTTTCTCATATATAAACCTAAGATCATTGTGTAATCCACTGTGTTTTGTGGCTTTGTGCGATCTTATTGGATTGTCTCGTAATAAGATATGCAATTGATTCGGGAGGGGAGTATCAAATGAATTTATCAACCTTTTACAACCTGCATGAACGTCGGTGTAGTTGTTTGATTTCCGCAATTGCTGAACGCTGCATTTTATTTTTGAAATTGGAGCTGTTACTTTTTCATCCTGAATGGTAAGAGCTGCTTCAATTAAACGAGAGTAGGTTTTTGTTTTTTTGTCGTACTGAATTTCACGGTAAAAAGCTTTGCTCTGATACATTCCATCCGAATAATTTTTTGAAATGTTGTCAATCACATTTTTAATAATTTTGTTTTTCTCCTTCTCAGGTAGCACAACTACATCGGCTAGGATGTATTGGTTTCGCTTTAGTTGTATATGATTTTTGTTAGCCGTTAGCATTTTTAAAGGAATGCATTGCATTTTGTATTCTATATGCGATATCATTAAGGTATCCTGATCAGGGTTAAAGTTTCCTTTGATCTCAAAATCTCCATTTTTATTAGAAATAGTACCGATACTGCTTCCAAGAATTCCAATGTGAGCATAGCTAACGGATGTTGAATCTTTTAAATTTGTGATGCGTCCGGTTATTTTCTGAATGCTCTGTGAGTTTGCTGTGCTAATTAAGATTAGTAGGAAGGATATAAATATAATTGTCTTTTTAATCATGTAAAATGGTGTATTATATACTCTTAGTATTTGTTTGATTTCACAGTTTTTAAATCAGAAACATCTTAAAGACTTTGATATGATGATCTTATAAATTGTGTAAAAGTTTATTTAATATTAGTAAAATAATTCCAATTTAGTTAAATCAAAACGAAATTATTGTTTTGTGTTTTATAAGTGGGAACTGATTTTTTTTGAAATATGAACTAGATTTTGATTTCGGTATGGATAAAAGAGGGAGATTGATTAATCGCTGCCAGATATAATGTAGAGCGCAATTGAAGTTTTAATTTTTGATAGTTTTATTGTTTGTAAAAATGTTTTATCATCAAAATAAGGTGGTTTAAAAAACTCTTTTATGCAAACGTATCCTTTCAAAATTCTTTACGTTTGATCTAATACGGACTTGGGAGTATTTTATTGAGGCTATATCAGTAAGATATCTAAATACTTTGTTATATTTGCAGGGAATTTTATAAGGGTGAACAATAGCACGTTCAAATTGTTTCTAGACTCCTACATTAATGGGAGCTAATCGAATAAATTTAATCCCTTGAATTTTAAATGTTGGATTCTTTTGAAAGGGTTCTTTATTCTACAAAATAAGCGAGCCTTTCTACTTGATACTTAAACGACATGGCGAAAGAAGAACAAGATAAAATATTAAGTGAGGTTACCGAAAGCGAATACAAATATGGCTTTGTAACCGACATTGAGAACGATGACATTGGGAAAGGTCTGAATGAAGATGTAATTCGCATGATCTCGGCTAAAAAGAAAGAGCCTAAATTCATGCTTGATTTCAGATTGAAAGCTTATCGTCATTGGAAGACTATGAAAATGCCTGAATGGGCATATCTGAAGATACCTGAAATTAATTATCAGGATATCATATACTACTCAACTCCAAAGCAGAAAGCAAAATTGGAGAGTATGGATGATGTTGATCCGGAAATTCGTGCAACTTTCGACAAGTTGGGAATTCCTTTGGATGAGCAAAAGATTCTATCCAATGTAGCAGTTGATGTTGTAATGGACTCTTCGTCTGTTAAAACTACATTTAAAGAAGCTTTAGCTGAAAAAGGAATTATTTTCTGTTCGTTTAGCGAGGCAGTTCAAGATCATCCAGATTTGATTCAGGAGTATATGGGAACTGTTGTACCTATTCAGGATAACTTTTTTGCGGCTTTAAATTCTGCAGTGTTCTCGGACGGTTCGTTTGTTTACATTCCAAAAGGCGTTCGTTGCCCAATGGAATTGTCAACTTACTTCCGTATTAATGCGGAAAACACAGGTCAGTTCGAGAGAACATTGATTGTATGTGAAGATGAATCTTACGTAAGTTACCTTGAAGGTTGTACTGCACCAATGCGTGACGAGAATCAGTTACACGCTGCTATCGTTGAAATTATTGTAAAAGATAATGCAGAGGTGAAATATTCAACTGTTCAGAATTGGTATCCTGGAGATAAAAATGGTGTAGGTGGTATTTACAACTTTGTAACCAAGCGTGGTATTTGCGAAGGTGAAAATGCCAAATTGATGTGGGCTCAGGTAGAGACCGGATCGGCAGTAACCTGGAAATACCCTTCAACCATATTAAAAGGTGATGGTTCTTCAAGTGAGTTTTACTCGGTTGCAGTAACCAACAATCATCAGCAAGCCGATACCGGAACCAAAATGATACATATTGGTAACAATACCAAGAGTACCATTATCTCGAAAGGGATTTCGGCAGGTAAGAGTAATAACTCGTACCGTGGATTGGTGAAAGTGGCTAAGAATTGTGAGGGAGCTCGTAACTTTTCGCAGTGTGACTCTTTATTATTAGGTGACAAGTGTGGAGCACATACTTTCCCTTATTTAGAGATTGGAAATCCAACTGCCAAAGTAGAGCACGAAGCAACGACCTCTAAAATTGGTGAGGATCAGATTTTCTATTGCAACCAGCGTGGAATTAACACCGAGGATGCAATTGGATTGATCGTGAATGGTTATGCCAAGGAAGTGATTAACAAAATGCCTATGGAATTCGCTGTTGAAGCTCAAAAATTGCTTCAAATCAGTTTGGAAGGATCTGTAGGATAATTAGATATTAGCTGTTAGCTTTTAACCTTTTGTTTTGGTGATTTAGTTGATAGCATTTTAAGTAAATAGATTGTTGGGTGAAATATCATTACAGATCTATAAAATAATTACAATGTGAATAGCCAAAAGCTTACAGCTAGTGGCAAAAAGCTAAATATACAATGTTAAGCATTAAAAATTTACACGTTTCCATTGAAGGGAAAGATATCTTAAAGGGAATTAACCTGGAGATTAAACCAGGAGAAGTTCACGCTATCATGGGACCTAATGGTGCCGGAAAAAGTACACTTGCTGCAGTTTTAGCAGGTAGAGATTTGTATGATGTAACCGAAGGTGAAGTTACTTTTCAGGGAAAAGATCTGTTGGATATGGAACCTGAAGATCGCGCTAAAGAAGGTGTGTTCTTAGGATTTCAGTATCCTATCGAGATTCCTGGAGTTTCTACGGTTAACTTCATGAAAACTGCTGTGAACGAGCATCGTAAATATAAAGGATTAGAGCCATTTACAGCTTCTGATTTCTTGAAATTGATGCGTGAGAAAAAAGCATTGGTTGAAATCGACTCAAAATTGACAAACCGATCGGTAAACGAAGGTTTTTCAGGTGGAGAGAAAAAGAAAAATGAGATTTTCCAGATGGCAATGTTAGAGCCAAAATTAGCCGTGTTGGATGAAACTGATTCAGGTTTGGATATCGATGCTTTGCGTATTGTAGCAAACGGAGTGAACAAATTGAAAACTCGCGATAATGCTACTATCGTAATTACTCACTATCAGCGTTTATTAGATTATATTGTTCCTGATGTTGTTCATGTATTGTACAACGGACGTATTGTAAAAACTGCAGGAAAAGAGTTGGCTCTTGAACTGGAAGAAAAAGGATACGATTGGATTAAAGAAGAGACTGGAAAATAGTTGATAGTAAAGAGTGTTCATCCACTCATTAAATAATTTGTCAGATATGGCCGATATTAATACAATAAATAAGGATTTCGCTGACTTGTTCAATCAAGGAAATGAATTGTTGTTGCAAGGTTCGTCAGATGTAATGAACGAGACTCGCAAGAATGCTTTCCAGGATTTTTCAAAATTAGGCGTACCTACTCGTGCCAACGAGAATTACAAGTATACCAACTTGATTCCAGCTTTCGATCATCCATACAATGTAAATCTTAAATATCAGAAAGTTGATGTTGATTTAAATGAGATTTTTCAGTGTGATGTGCCTGAGTTGGATACCAATATGGTATTGTTGACAAATGGTTGGTACTACGGAAACAATAAAGAGTTGACTGAATTGCCTAACGGGGTAATCGTTTGTGGCGTTCAGGAAGCAGCAGAAAAATATCCTGAAATTTTTAATGCACACTATGGCAAATATGCCAAAACCGATGATGACGGTATTGTTGCATTAAATACTTCATTGGCAAAAGATGGTTTTTTTATTTATGTGCCAAAAGGAGTTGTTATAGAGAAGCCAATTCAGGTTGTGAACCTATTGCGTTCCGATCGTGATTTAATGGCTACCCAAAGAAATTTAATTGTAGTTGAGGAAAATGCTCAGGCAAAAATTATTGTTTGCGATCATACCTTAACTCACCATAAATATCTCTCGAATTCGGTTACTGAAGTAAATGTTGCAAGAAATGCAGTGTTCGATTTGTACACTTTGCAAAATCAGCATTTGAATTCGGTAATTTTGAATTCTACATTTATCCGTCAGGAAGCACATTCAAATGTTCTTACAAATACAATTTCATTGTATGGTGGAACAATTCGTAACAATCATCATGTGATTATGGATGAGGAACATTGCGAGAACAATACGTTCGGAATGTACTTGATGGATAGAGAACAGCATGTAGATAATTTCACATCGATTGATCACGCCAAACCAAATTGCTTGAGTAATGAGCATTTTAAAGGTGTGATGGATGATAAAGCTTCAGCGGCATTTGCCGGTCGTATTTTTGTACGTCGCGATGCTCAGCAAACTCAAGCTTATCAGTCTAACAACAACCTGTTACTTTCAAACGATGCAGTTATCAACACAAAACCTCAGTTGGTTATTGATGCTGATGACGTGAAGTGTAGTCACGGTGCAACTGTTGGACAAATGGATGAGGATGCATTGTTCTACTTGCGTGCAAGAGGAATTGATGAAAAAGAAGCTCGCCAGATGTTGATGTTTGCTTTTGCTCACGAAATTATCGAGAAAATCAGAGTTGAGCCTTTAAAAGAAAGAATCGACGAATTGGTTGATATGAGATTGCGTGGAGAAATTTCGAAATGCAACACTTGTGCAATTGCTTGCAATCACTAAAACAGAAAATGATATCGTAAAGGCGTAGCATTGCTGCGTCTCTACCATATAATAATATACAATGACGCTGGACATAAATAAAATACGTAAAGATTTTCCAATTCTTGGAGAGAAAGTACATGGTAAGCCATTGGTTTACTTCGATAATGCTGCAACAACTCAAAAGCCTCGCCAGGTAATTGATGAAATGGTGAAGTATTATTACAAGTACAACTCGAATATTCATCGTGGGGTTCATTATTTAAGTAATAAATCAACAGATGGAAACGAGAATGCCAGAAAAATTGTTCAGCAATTTATTAATGCAGAACACTTGCATGAGATCATCTTTACTGGCGGAACAACCGAATCGGTAAATCTTGTTGCAAATTCTTTTGCTGATAGATATATTGGTGAAGGCGATGAGGTAATTGTTTCGGAATTGGAGCATCACTCTAATATTGTTCCCTGGCAATTGGTTTGTGAAAGAAAAAAGGCAACTCTAAAAGTGATTCCTTTTAATGATAAAGGAGAATTGCATGTTGAAAAGTTAGATGAGTTAATTACTGATCGAACTAAAATTGTTGCTGTTAATCACATCTCCAATTCATTGGGTACGATTAATCCAATTCGTAAGATTATTGATATTGCTCATGCTAAAAATGTTCGCGTTTTGATTGATGCAGCTCAATCAGTTCAGCACAAGAAAATCGATGTTCAGGATTTGGATGTAGATTTCCTTGTATTTTCGGGACACAAACTTTACGGACCAACAGGAATTGGCGTATTGTATGGTAAAGAGGAGTTGTTGAATGAGATGCCTCCTTGGCAAGGTGGTGGTGAAATGATCAAGGAAGTGAAATTTGAAGGAACCACTTTTAATGAATTGCCATTTAAGTTTGAAGCCGGAACTCCTAATTATATAGATGCAATCGGCTTAGGTGCTGCAATCGAGTATGTTGAAAATATTGGATTGGAAGCTATTGATGCTCACGAGCAAGAGTTGTTGGAATACGCAACAGAGAAATTGTTGAGTATCGATGGATTGAGAATTTACGGAACCGCTGATAATAAAACATCGGTAATTTCATTCCTGGTTGAAGGAATTCACTTTTATGACATGGGGATGTTGTTGGACCAGATGGGAATTGCAGTTAGAACCGGATCTCATTGTACCGAACCGATAATGCAACATTTTGGAATTGACGGAACAGTTCGAGCTTCGTTTTCATTCTACAACACAAAGGAGGAAATCGATGCCTTGTATAATGGAATCTTGAAAGTTTGTAAAATGTTTGTACATTGAACCGATTTTTAAGAATACAATAAGGATAGAGAAACATGACTATAAACGAGATTCAGGAAGAAATTGTTGAAGAATTTGCAGGATTCGAAGATTGGATGGATAAATATGCATATCTAATCGAATTGGGAACTGATCTTTCCGGCTTGGATGAAAAATATCAAACCGATAACAACTTAATTAAAGGTTGTCAGTCGAAAGTGTGGTTTAATGCAAGTTTAGAAAATGGAATTGTGAAGTTGGAAGCTGATAGCGATGCAATAATTGTAAAAGGTATCGCAGCTTTATTGATTCGTGTTTTCAATAATCAATCCCCTGAAGATATTATGAATGCTGATCTTAATTTTATTGATGAAATTGGGTTGAAGCAACACTTATCTCCAACCAGATCTAATGGTTTGGTTTCTATGGTAAAACAAATTAAGATGTACGGAATTGCGTTTAACCACGTAAATAAATAAGAAGATGGGAAAAAAGGAAACAGAATCAATAATCGTTGAGGTATTAAAGACGATTTACGATCCGGAAATTCCAGTGAATATTTACGATCTGGGATTGATTTACGAAGTAGATATGTACGAAGAGGATGAGGCAAAAATCCTGATGACTCTTACAGCTCCTAATTGTCCAATGGCTGATCAGATTTTGGAAGAGGTGAATGAAAAAACAAAAGCATTGCCTATGATCGAAGATGTAACGGTTGTATTAACTTTCGATCCACCTTGGGATAAGGATATGATGACTGAAGAAGCGAAACTCGAATTGGGTTTTCTTTAAAATATTATCAAAAGGGCTGTTTAGCCCTTTTTTTGTATCTATGTATATAATATTATTGTAAAGACGTAGCATTGCTACGTCTCTATCAAATGTGAAAATAATCAATGAATCTCACTTTAACAGCAAAATCAAATCTTATAAAATCTAAAGCTATTGAACTTGGATTAGATTTGTGTGGTATTGTAAAAGCTGAGTATCTAGAAGAGGAAAAAGAAAAATTTCTCAACTGGTTGGATAAAAGCTATCATGGTGAGATGGGCTACATGGCGAATAATATTGAAAAACGCTTTGATCCTCGATTGTTAGTTGATAATTCCAAATCTATTATTGTTGTTGGTTTAAATTATTTCCCAAAGGAACAGCAAAAAGATCCTGAAGCTCCAGTAATTGCAAAATATGCTTACGGAAAAGATTATCACTTTGTTTTAAAGGACAGATTGAATAAACTACTTGAGTATATAAATACAGAAATTGGAGAAGTTTCCGGTCGTGCTTTTGTAGATTCAGCTCCTGTATTGGAGCATGCCTTGGCAAAAAAAGCCGGATTGGGTTGGATCGGAAAAAATTCTCTTCTGATTAATCGAAAGATTGGTTCCTTTTTATTTCTAGGTGAACTTTTTGTTGATATTGATTTGGAATATGAAAATCCTGTTGATCAGGATTTTTGCGGAGGATGCAGCAAATGTATTCGTTCCTGTCCAACAGGAGCAATTACAGAACCTTATGTTGTAAATGGTAGCAAGTGCATATCTTATTATACCATTGAATTAAAAGGAGATATTCCTGAAGAGGTAAAAGGTAAATTTAAAAAAAGAGTTTTTGGTTGCGATATTTGTCAGGATGTATGTCCTTGGAATCGAATGGCAAAACCGCATCAAGTTTCCGAGTTTGATCCAAATCCTAATTTGCTTTCTTTTTCAAAAAATGATTGGTTAGAAATGGATGCTCATCAATTTGGTGAGATATTTCGAAATTCTGCAGTAAAGCGAACCAAATTTAAAGGAATCAAAAGGAATCTTGATTTTTTAGATTTATAAATGTCTCATTTCTTTTTACATTTATAGTTTAGTTGTTTTTAACAAGCATTATTTAACTATTCTATTAATGATTCACAATATTTCTCACATCAATTCATTTGATAATACAAATTTATTTGTTCAATCATGGAGACCTCAAAGTGAGGCAAAAGCTGTAATTGTGTTGGTTCATGGTATTGGAGAACACAGTTCCCGGTATTACGATTGGGCTTCTCGATTTACAAATATTGGATACGCTGTTATCGCTTTCGATCAAAGAGGACATGGTTTGTCATCAGGAAAACGCGGAGTGATTTCATCTTACGATGGTTTTATGAAAGACATTGATCTGATATTGGTGGAGGCAGCAAGTATATTCTCTGATATACCTGCGTTTTTATATGGGCATAGTATGGGAGGAGGTGAAGTCTTGAATCATTTACTTAGAAAAAACTCAAATTACATTGGAGTAATATCTACTTCACCTTGGATCATAACACAGGCGGCACCACCAAAATTTGTTATTCCATTGGTTAGGGTTTTAAGTAAGTTTCTGCCAAAGGTATGTATTGAAACCAAGTTTGATACTACAATGTTATCTCATGATAAAGAAGTTGCACGTAGATATAATGAGGATGATTTGGTGCATCACAAGGTTTCATTTCGATTATTTGAGAGTGCTTATGATGCAGGTTATCAAGTTTTAAACTCAAAACAAAAAATAAAAAAGCCCTTGTTGTTGTTGCACGGAGATGAGGATGAAATTACCAACTATAAGGCGAGCCAATATTTTGCTGCGAAAAATGAAGAAAACTGTACCTTTAAATTGTGGACGGAAGGATATCATGAATTGCACAATGAAAATTTTAAAGAGGAAGTTTTTGATTTTATTTGTGATTGGATGAATGATATTTTAAATAAGAAATAATAATTGAAAAATGGATCGATTTAGAACTGTTGTTGATATACCAAAATCCGAAAACCAAATTAATTATCAATCTAAAATATTGATGTTGGGTTCCTGTTTTGTTGAGAATATTGGAAATATAATGACCCAAAATAAATTCAATACAACAGTTAATCCATTTGGTGTTATTTACAATCCGATAAGTGTTGCCAATAGTTTGAATATTTTAATTGAGAACAAAACTTTTGATGAAAATGATCTCAATTTTGCAAATGGATTGTATTTCAGTTATTATCATCACGGTAGTTTTTCAAATGCTAATGCAGATGAGTGCTTAGAGAATATGAATGCTAAAATGCAATCAGCTTCGCTCGATTTAGCTGGTGCAGACATATTATTCATCACTTTTGGTACTTCCTGGGTTTTTGAATTGATAGATTCAGGTAAGGTTGTTTCGAATTGTCACAAACAATCAGCGGGTGCTTTTAATAGATATCGTTTGGAAGTTGATGAGATCGTGAAATTGTACAAGGAATTGATTTTGTCACTGTCTCTTTTTAACCCGCAATTAAAAATTGTATTCACACTTAGTCCAATCAGACATTGGAAAGATGGCGCGCATGGTAATCAATTAAGCAAATCTACTTTACTTCTGGCTATAGATTACTTGGTACAACTTTTCGATCAGGTTTCTTATTTTCCATCGTACGAGATAGTTATGGATGAGTTGAGAGACTATAGATTCTATCATGAAGATATGATTCATATGAATTCAGCTTCAGTAAACTACATTTGGTCTAGATTTGAAGATACTTTTATGCGTAAAGAAACGCTCGATCAGATGAAGAAAATAAAGAAATTAATTCTTGCAGCTAAGCATAGACCTTTCAATCCCAACTCAGAATCACATCAAAAATTTATTTCTACGACTCTATCTAGTATGGAAGATCTTGAGAATCAATTCTTAAATCTATCTTTTGATGTGGAGCGAACTTTAATGAGAAAAAATCTTTTAGAATAGTATGGACTTTTATCCTGAAATTTCGTAATTTGTTTTTCCCTTTCCACATGAAAAAATAGCTACTGATTTTCAGGCAGCTATTTCTTTTTGCAAAAATACTTTGCTCTTTGATTAGGAATAGTGGAATTACTTGCGTTATCTTTGCACCCGCTTTACAACGGTAGAGTGTTAGAATTTTGAGGAAATAAGTTAGCGATAACGGAATTAAAATTCGGCTTTAAATTTTTTGAAACTTTTTCAGGTTTGCATTTGGAAATAAGGATTTAAATTCTTTATCTTTGCAGCCGCTTTTAGAGGAAGGAGATCTTGTGAAGTACTAGTATTTATAAGGTTTTTACAAGTATTCGATCTCAAAAAAAAGTTCAAAAAAGTTTTGCAATTGTAAATGTATTTTATTTATCTTTGCAGCCGCTTCTCTAGCGAGGGAAGTTTAAAAAAAACTGAAATTCTGGGGTGATGATTAGGGGTTTTGAGCTTCGAAAATCTTTTTAAAATTTCTTTTAATTTTATTAGGATTTAGGAATAAAAATTCTTTATCTTTGCACTCGCTTTTCCGCTCAGATTTTCTGAGTGATTAAAAGGAAAAACAGAACGACTACGTTCTTTGAAAATATTGAAAACGAAAAAGTT
>Ga0209692_10004826_pt1 | contig 11927 bp, 15 predicted proteins | sample tdDd472_FD_187129 | JGI IMG/M metagenome (GOLD analysis project Ga0209692, IMG submission 187129) | Marine sediment microbial communities from the Atlantic coast under amendment with organic carbon and nitrate - tdDd47.2 (SPAdes)... | ecosystem: Environmental > Aquatic > Marine > Coastal >...
CTTTTTTCATGATAAATGAAATTTCAATGCAAATCAAATCATTAAATATATAAATAGAGTAATTAAGGGAATCACAAAAATTGTACATGTTAAAAATAAACCATTACATTAATTGTACAAGTCGTATAACCAACTGAATTACTGACTTATAATTAAGGAAGAGTAGTTCAATTTTATACACTCTATTATTATGATAAATAATATAATAATTACAGCAGTTTCCCAAGATTATTTAAATTCTTGTTTAACACTCATAGCAAGTATTCATAGAACAAGTTGTGATATAGTTAACAAGATTATAGTATACAGCATAAATTTAAATAAAAATTCTATAACATTTTTAAATACATTAAAATATGTTACTGTTGTGGATTTACAAAAATACAAAGATAATTATTTTGATGGTTGGTTAACACCAAAACAACATGCATATAAGGGATTTTGTTTAGTTAATGCTGCTAATTATGGTAATAATATCTTATGGATTGACTCTGGTGCTTTATTATTAAAAAATTGTGCTGAAATATTTCAGAAAATAGATAATAACCATATATTTTGTGTAGAAGATTTAGATAATAATTTAAATTTAACATGGACACATAAAAAGGCCAGAAGAATATTAAAAGCCACACCTTTTGAATTATGTAAAAAACAGTTATGTTCTGGTATATTTGGATACAAAAAAGGAGGTAAATATCAGCATTTAATTGACGAATCTGATAAATTTTTTTCAAAAAAAGATTGTGTACATGGAAGTCATTTTAATCATAGACATGATCAGTCTATATTGTCAATACTTACAACAAGATATAATTGTCCGAGAGATTTAATGGAAATATATGCTGAATGGAGAGATTTCGAAAAAAGTAAAAATAATGGGAAAGTTATAATATTTGTACATAGAAGAAACATACATGATATAACAGGCCTATTGGTTAAATAAATTAATTATATATAGGATTTTGATGCTCCTCATCGCCAATTCTGGCAGTAATATGGTTATTATTAAAATTATCTATAACAAGTCTGAAATTTTGACATGTATGGTTACATATCAATACATATATCATTCTATCACTTATATAATAAAACGGTAATCTGTAAATATGATCAAAATTAGCCTTTGTATTATTAACTCTTCTCCACTTATATTTAAATTCAAAAGTTTTAAATATAATAGGTTCCTTAATTAAATTATCATCAAGTAGTTCAATTCTAGCAGCTACTCCATCGCTACATTTTATCCTTTTACCACAACAACAGTGAAACCTTCTATATCTGGTTATGAAATTTACAGATGATTTGTGTAATTCTTGAAATGCCATTATATTATATGATTATTGTCTATATTATTATAATATTATAACTATTGACATTTATAACATTCAAACATCAATTTTTTTATGCTCAATTAATCACTAATAATACAATAATTAATATGGGATATTTTTATTATTTGATTATCAGCAATTATCATATTTAACTCTAATCGGATTGAATTGTGTCTTATAATAACATTTCCATTATTTTGTAAAACGGTGTTTAATATTTTAGGATCTCCATAATCATCAATATATACATAATCATCATGATCAAATTCAAATATTATTTTATTATTTTTGTATATGGAAAAACAATAATCATAACTATTTTCCCATATATAGTCTAAATTAATGTTAGTTGAAGTATTCTCATCAAGATTAAAAATATATTTTGTATTTTGATATTCTATTAGTAGTTCCATAAATAAAATAGTATAATATATTATTTTTTAACTAATTAGCTTTTATTTGAATATTATATAAAAGCATGATAAAAGGGAAAGCACAAACTAATATTGTGCTACCAATAGGTCCACCTGCAACAAATGAACTGATAAACATACCTGCACCTGCATAACAAATTATTGAATTTGCAGTAGTTAAGAGTTTATTCTCTCTATTTAGTTTTTCAGATTTTTGATTAAGAGTTCTAAATCCGATAATTCCACCAATTATTGTTCCAAATGGAATAATAATAAGGAATCTATTAGTGGCATAATCAGGACTGATCATAAATTTAACGATATAAGATATTTGACCATTTATAAAATTAGCAATTGTTTGGATCATAATAATTTAAACTATATCAATATTATTAGGATAGCCAGGATATATTAGAGGTAATTTAAGATATAAATTTTCAATTTTTTTGTCACATATTGTTTTTTCATAAACTAGATATTATATTGCTAGATTCATAAATAAAATAACAGAAATATATTATTTTTTAACTAATTAGATTTTCTTTTTGATTTTATATAACAACACAAACATGATAAAAATGCAGGAGTTGCTACTAGTATGCAAAATCCGGGATGTCTTGCTACAAATGCAGAGACAACCAATCCTACAACTGAGCCAAATGTTGTAGTCACAGCAGAGATCGCCATATGTAATCCTGTTGGTTTAGATACATCTCCAACTGCGGCTATAAATCCTACTGTTCCTCCAATTAACACTCCTATTGGACAAATAATCATTCCTCTATGAAGAGTATATTCACTACTGAATAGCATAGTAAAAATACTATTTATTAATCCTCCTACACCACCCATTTCTATAGGTGTTTGATTTACTGTATTAGTTGTATCTTCTACTGTGTTAGTTGTATATTCTAAATAAGCCATTTGTTTTTTTTTAATTTACTTTTTTTTATTAGGATAAATGGGATATATTAGAGGGGATTTAGGAGATTAATTTTCAATTTTTTCTGTTACATATTTTCTTCTTATACGGTTAGCTTTTTTGCAAAAATTGCTATCAGATGTTTTACCTTTATTACTATATTTTTCATCAACTAGATATTCTATCATTCTGCCTAATTTATTAAGATTTGGCAAGATTTCCCAAGTCTCTTCCGTTAGAATATTATATAATATGTACCTATTTCCAGATATAGATATATTATTTATAGTTTCTTTATTACCATCTTTATCAACAATATCAATATCACCATTCTTATAAATTGTTGTTATTATATATTCTTTATCATTATATTCTATAATATCACCATTTGTCATTCCATCTACAAGCATTTTTTCATACATATATGCATATATTGCTAATTGTATAAAATGATCATCTGTTAGTTTTCTGACACATTTAAATTCATATATAATATTATCCTCAATAGCATCAATATACCCAACTATCTGTCTTGATTGCACATTTAGCATCACTCTAGCTTCAAATTCTGTATCACTTGTGATCATATCTTGCACCCGGTCAGCACATTTATCTAAGTTTTCTGGTGTTAGCCAATCATACTGTTTTATCTGGTTGATTCTATGTACATATCCGGTGACGATAGATTGGTAATAGTTTGTTATGGTTAACAGTTTATCTGGTGTTAAATTATCAATATTTAGAATATCTTTATGTCTTGGATTTATAGAATCACGTATATCTTCTAAAATGGTCATTTCTCCTTTTACCAAATATTCACAATAAGCAGGGATTGCTGTTCCTGTTATATCACTAACACCCTCTACAAGATCTTTTTGTTTACTTTTAATAGGTATCTTTATCATTTTCCCTTTTTCTTTAATCTGTTTGTAATCTATATATTCCATTACTTTATCAATAACTCTTGATGGTACATGTCTAGTTAAATCAGTTACTGGAGTGTTATTGAGACTAGAACCGCTACTACAATCATCTTTTCTAATAAAAGATGCACCTTCCCCACTTACAGAAGCATATGTATTTAATAATGATTTATCAATAAAAGGGAGATAATCATTAGAAGCAGAATGCATAATAATTAATCTTTCCTGTGCCCGTGTCCATGCAACATACATTTCATTTGGACATTTATTAACATCTGCTTTCTTTTTAAAGTATTTAAAGTAGCTATCATCACATCCATATACTATAACAACTTTCCTTTCAAGACCCTTTGTTTGATGATATGTAGAAAATACTATTTTTCCTTTAATTACCTCATTATCTAACTCTTTATCATTATCTGATGGGACATATATAGGATATCCTTCCTCAGATAATTTATTAGCCAGTTTTCTTATAGGAGAATTAGGAGTACGTACAGAAGGTGCCAAGATAAATATATCCTCATAGTTATAATCTTTCAATATTGACATAGTTTCTTTATATGGTAAGCTACTTGCTATCCTTTTTCTGTGATTATATATAATATATTTGACATCTGGTCCTTCTTTGACAGCTTTCATCCGATCATATCTAAAAGCACACTTATTAAGAAACTGTGCCATATTTTTAGTTATTCTATAACTGATGTTTAATTGTACTGATCGCCATTCACGATCATCAAAATTAAATATATCTTTAGCATATGTTATATATCTTTCATCTGCATGATTAAAACTGTAAATAGATTGATTCCTATCACCCAATACACATATTTGAGGAATAGCATCCATATCACTTACTAATTTACATACTAGCTCAAAATATGTAGGTGTCATATCTTGGGCCTCATCAATTATAACAAGATTATAGTTAAATTCTAACAATTTATTTGTTTTATTTTTTATTATTTTGTCTATTATAGAATCTGTAAAACAACTTCTATCATAATATCTAACACAAAAAGAATGATAACTATGTACTTCAACATTATTAAGGCCTAAATTCTGCACCTTTTCTCTTGTTTCAAATTTTAATTTTTTATTGTAGGTTAACACTAATATATTTTTATCTTTGCAACTTTTTGCTATATACATATTTGTTGTAGTTTTGCCTGATCCTGCACAACAGTCAAGGACAAGGTTATGTCCATCTTTTATGTGTTTTATAGTCTTTAATTGAGCCTCTGATGGTTCAGGTAATGTCATTAATAATTATATTAATTTATACTCCATATTTTATGTATTTTTTATATCAATTTTTATTTATTTACCAAAAAATTGAATCTTATAGGACTAATATACAGCATATGATGATATATGTATAATAACATTATGTCAAAAATATTTAGTGGGAAACCAGTTATCAATCACTTATTTGATGCTCTTTCAAATATTGAGTATAATAAAGATGATATTGTAGATTTGATTAATAGAGTACCATTAGAAGATATTAACACTAAAGGCACTATTGGAAATACTTTGTTAATAACAGCATCTATAAAAAGATATGATGAAATTATTGAATTATTAGTACAAAAAGGTGCTGATGTTGATATACAGAACGATTATGGATATACTGCTCTTATGTGTACAAGTATGTTAGGAGCTACTCCAGCTGCTGAATCATTGATAGAAGCAAATGCTGATATTAATATACAGTGCAATGGTGGTTATACTGCACTGATGTATACAGCTAGATATAATAATATTGATATTGTTAGAATGTTATTGCAAGAAGAGAATATTGATATAGATTTACACAATAATAGTGGTTATACGGCACTAGATGTAGCACACATATTTAATAACCAAGAAATAACAGATCTACTAAAATCATATCAATAATAATTATTTTATTTGTTATAAAAGGATATTAAGTAAAGTATTGCAGTTATGAATATATACAAAATATTTATTATAATTATTATCTTTTATCCATGGTATTTCAACATAAATACCCATATTAAAGAGTTATATGCAAGCCATCTAGATTTAGATATTGATAATATGCCAGATTTAGGACATAAATTTTTATTTTTGAGCTGGTATCCATTTCTATTATTATTTATATTTGTATCAATGGACAAAATTCCCATTATATACAGAGGTATTAGATACATATATACATTATCAAATGATATATATAGCATTTGGAGAAATTGGTAATTTATTTATCCATATATAGTTATACATGGATAAATTTGTGTTATTAACAACATTATATAATGAGAAAAATCAACAAAGGATACAGGAATATATCAATTGTATTGAAAGTAATTTAAATAACAGCATGATAAGTGATATTTGCATATTATATGAAGGATCACCTGATGATAATATGATACATATATTGGACAAATATAACATAATTATTGAATATATAAATGAAAGACCAACATATAAGACATTTTTTGATTATTCGAGCAATAATTTTTCAGGAAGGAAGATAATTATAACAAATGCAGATATATATTATGATTATGATAAAGGGTTAAACCTTATTAAGGATATTGATTTATCAGATAAATTTTTAGTGTTAACAAGATATAATAAATTTAAACAGTTGGCAAATCCATATCAATTTGTTGGGATAGAGATAGACCATCCGATACATGGAAAATTAAAAAGTATGCATATGAGCGGTATATCTATAGATTCATGGATATATATGGCACCTGTTATTCCTGATTTTAATCCTGAGGTTCATATAGGTGTTGTATTTTGTGATTCTATGATAAATTCTTGTTTAATGGGAAGTAATAAATATAAAGTATACAATCCTTGCAAAGATGTTATATCAATCCATGATCATAGCGGTTGGAATCCGGTAAAATATAACACAGTAAGAATGAAAAATGGAGAAATAGTATCCCAACATACTTGGCGTAGTATGTGCATAAATAGAGGATATGGGATGGCATGTGTGCCATTTTGCCATGTTTCCGACATACCAAGGAATTAATTATATTGTTATAATAATAATATAATGAATATAAAAAGATTATTTGTATGTGAAGAGCCACACAATAATTGGTATGAATACATTTATTCATATCATAATAAAAATTCTCCTCATAATAGTCAGCATATGTTTGATATTTACTCTCTTACTCATATATTAGCATCATGTGTTATTACATATATATTCAGAAAATTGCAATATGACAATAAACAATACAATATCATAGTGTCCGTATTGTTATTAAAAATAATATTTGAAATATATGAAAATACACCAAAACAGATAAGTAGATATAATAGAGTGGAAGTTAATTCTGCAGGAGGATCATCTTATTATGGTGATTCTATTATAAATGTGGCAGGTGATATGATATCAAGTATTATCGGAATTTATATCGGATATCAACCGGATTATGTAGTGTTTTCTGCTATACTTTTATTATATGTCATTATTACATTTCGTTTAGGGATGAATGTATGGTATGATTTTTTTTATTTCATGTTCAACTAATAAATTAATTAACTTTACTCATATTTGCACTTGCACTTGCACTTGCACTTGCACTTACAACAAATGTGTCATATCTGGCAAATTATTATTTTTTGTATATCTAGTGATAATATCAGGTTTTATGTTAATACCTCTGCTCTTATATGCTTTTATAATCATTTTTAACCTGCTACTATCTTTGTAAGATACAGCTATAGATAATGGAGTTTTACCATTATTATCCTTAATAGTAACACATGTTTTGGGATTATCTAGCAACATTTGTGTTATTTCATGCTTGAGATATTTTATGGCTAAATGTAGTGGAGTTTCGCCGTTCAAATTTTGAATGTTAGTACTTGCACCATTATCAAGTAATAATTTTACTATGTGTTTTTTTCCAAAATTGACTGCTTTATGTAAAGCAGTATTGCCATTTTTTGGATTAGATAGGTTGATATCAGTCCAATCTAATTTTAATATTTTTTTAATATAGTGAGTATTGCCTGATGTCACAGCTATATTTAATAATGGTTCCAATTCTAGTTCACAATCACAGCTAGTTTCTAAAAATCTATTATCAATCAAAAGGTGAAACAATTGGTCATGATTTTTGATAATTGAATATCTTATAACATCTGTACGATCATTTAGCATTGCATTTACGATATCTGGATTATCTGAACATCCTTTTACAAAACAATACATATCATCAACACGATCTTCGTTGTATAACTTTTTGTGATAATCCATTATTCTTGTATGTGTGTAATCAGTTTGGCTTTTTATAATGTGTCTGATTTCATTTTGCATTTTGTCATTGTAAGTATGGAAATTTTTCATCATATCCATTATTATGTATTAATATAATAATATTTATGGACAGTTAGCATATACAATATAATTATCAATTTTTTTTTAATTTTATGTGTTTGAAGTATATAAATATGTCCAAATATGTTAATGGACCGATAAATTGTGTCCGGTTAAAAGGTAAAATAGGCAATATAGATAAGGTTATCTATTTATATTTTGACATCCATCATAATATAGATAATCAGACAAAATGTAGGGATGTAAAAGCGATTGATTTAAAAAATTATCTGATAGAACAATTTGATGCTATAAAAGGTACAAATAGGATGATTGATATGTTTTTAGAAGTTCCGCCATCATTACTTGTATACAATACAAATATTACAAAAAAGAAATACATATGGGAAGTTACTGATATGTTTAGGAAATTATTTAATTATGATTTTCATAAGAAAAGGATATTACAGAATGAGCAATTTCCTAATGTAAGATTTCATTATTTTGATATAAGAGATATGTTAAAATGGGGTATAGATAATATTATTAATCAAGTAGATAATACTATAACTATAGAAATTTACGAAAAGCATAATTTTTCAAAGAATATGTTATTATATATTCTTGATGGTATTAAATTATTTGCATCTCGTGTCACGATAATTTATAATTTTTTATATGGAGACAGGAAGGTTGAAAAGACAGATAAACATATTATACCTGATAATATTGAAATACTATCAAAATATACTATTGATGAAAAAACGAACATAGGATTAAATTATATGAAAAAAATACTTGATAATTTTAATAATAATAAAGTAAAGGATGCAATTAATAAATATATATTAGATGAGTTAATTATTAGTTTTAACAATATATTTGACACTACTAATAAATTTATAAAATATATTAATAGTATTATTGATACGATATCAAAATATGATAATATTGATAATAATGTTATATGTACAAATGATGGTATTCAGTTTGGTTTAGGTTATGAAAAAAGTATGGATATATCAAATAATATTTCAAAGATGTATCATCGTATTACCACATCATATAATCATTGTTTTGTGTATCTAGTTGATATTGTTAGTTTGCGTAGATTTTTAGACAAAGATTATATAACTAACTGTGTATTATATAGTGGAGCTTATCATTCAAATCATTATATATATTTTCTTATAAAATATTTTAATTTTAAGATAACACATTATTCTCACGATGGTCCTGATAACGATATTATAGATAAGATAAAACAGAGTAAAATAATTACAGATTCTAATATATTATGTCAATTTTATGGGAAAAAGCAGATACAATGTGTAGATATGTCAAAATTTCCTCCTAATTTTGAGTGAATTTATTAATAATATTATCAAATATATATGACTTATTAATCCAATATGGATATGTTATTAAAAATCCTAGCTTTTCTCTAAATAATTCTTTATCGAACAGTTCAAAATACATTAAAAATAATTCAATACAATATGGAAATTTTTGATTATCAGAGTATATTTTGGGGATTTTTTTGTATTTTTTTGCGTATTCTATCCATTTTATATTATATTTATGGTATGGATGGTTTTTGATGTTATTAATTATAAAATTTATACATTTAGGGTTATTTGACACTATATCTGGAATTATCTGAACTATTTTATTTCTGATATTTATCAGATGACCATTATTTATTATATTATGTCCTTGCATTTGTCCTTTTTGAGACAATATATTATTATGTAACATTATCATATCATAATTTATCGTATATTTAGCTATATTTGAATTTCTATGTGTTACAGAGTCATAATCTATAATACTTACATTCATATCGCTGATACATATATTTCCAGTATGTATATCACCATGTACATATCCATATGATCTTATAATTTTAAGGATATGTATGATTTGATTAATTATATTTTGTTTATCATTTTCTGTATAATTATGTCTTAAATTAAGGGATGATCCTTTATGATCCAATATATGATATATATGCCATTGTTTTGTAGTCTTTATCCCAGGAAATTGGTATATGTTACGATCATATTTACATTTATTTATGCACCTACATAATTCTTTTTTATAGTCATGTAGTACTGAAAAATATTTTTGTTCTTCGTTAGGTAGTGTATTTATAAATTTGTAGAACGCTAATTCATTTTTATTTTCTTTTTTGTAGGTACCTATTTTGAGCACTCTTTTTATATTATTATGAATAATATTATATGTTGTTGCATATCTACCTTTTCCTAGAGTATTTATTATTTTATACTTCATATAGTGTTAATAAATAAAAAATGTGTATATTAATTATTATAATAAATCAAAATAATCACACAATTCGCCTATTGTCATCCTATTATCAGGATTATATTGTAATAGATTTTCGATAGCATATATAGATGATTCACTGACAGTATTTGGTATGATATATTCACAATTACGTATTTTATTAAAAATATTTACATACAAGTCATTATCATCATCAAAAGGAAATTTACCAAATAGCATGACATAATATGTTACTCCAAGTGCCCACATATCAGCTGGTTTACCTAAATATGGTTCTATATTAATTATTTCAGGAGATATATAATGTATACTTCCATTATATTTTTCTAACATAATATTTTTTTTAATTCCATCTGGAGATATTATTGATGTTTTTGATGAAAAACAAAAATCTATAAGTTTTACTGTATCAGTATTACTGCAGTACATTATATTTTCTATTTTTATATCAAGATGTGCTATATCATCTGAATGTAATTTATTAACAATATTTATTATTTTTTTGAACATACAGATACATACATCTTCTGGTATGTTATAATCATAATCAACACACACATAATATATATCTATTCCATGTATCAGTTCTGTAATTATATTTATGGTCAAGTCATCTTCATTTACTATAACATCATATAATTTAGCTACACCTTCCATATTTCTTGACGATATGCTTTTAAGTATATTAATACCATTTAATAATTGCCTCATACTACTTTTTTTCAGGTGTTTTGTCGGTATAACTTTAATAGCTACCTCATCCCCAGTTCGTATATTAGTCCCCTTATATACTGTACTTTGTGATCCGCTTCCAATTATACTAGAATTATCCATATGGAATTGATAGTTACCATATTTAACTAGATTCATTATAATCGATATATCTTATATATTACATATATGTAATATACTTCAATTTTTGCTAAATAAAAAAAATTGAAATATGAAAACTTAACAGAACCTATATAGTCTACAGATAACTAGAAATCTAACTCAATGGAAACCGTTTCACAAACAAACAACAATAATATTCAAGCTGAAGTTATTCCAAATATTGAAAACCTACTAGCTAATTTTATATTGGCCCAATTAGGTAAAAATTATGATTATGAAATAATTAAAAATGGAGTTAAAGTTACCAAAGATGGATGTTCAGATCTGGTGGAGCTATTATATAAAGCAAAAGGTTTGGTAGGACTTTGCAAAGGTCCAGATACTTATCCTAACAATACTATAAATGAAAATCCAAGCCCAGATTTGTTTAAATCTGAAATTTATGGCAATAAAAAAAGAATAAAAATAATTTTGAAAAAAAATGATTTCAAAAATAAAGACTTTTTATTTGAAATCGTTATAATGATTTGGTCAATGGGATCAAAAGTTAACTTTTGCATTATTGGTTCAAAAAGAGTTGACTTGTGTGTTCAAAATGATCATATTGATGAAATGTCTAACTACATCAAATCATATGTAGGTAGACGTTTTACTGTAGAAGATTATCCAAATTATAATTAAATTTTCTTTTCTTTCTATTTTATTTCCGATTTTCTATTTTATTTACTTTTCTATTTTATTTCCTTTCTATTTTATTTCTGACTTTCTATTTTATTTCTGACTTTCTATTTTATTTACTTTTCTATTTTATTTCCTTTCTATTTTATTTCTGACTTTCTATTTTATTTCCTTTCTATTTTATTTACTTTT
>Ga0209692_10004827_pt1 | contig 11926 bp, 13 predicted proteins | sample tdDd472_FD_187129 | JGI IMG/M metagenome (GOLD analysis project Ga0209692, IMG submission 187129) | Marine sediment microbial communities from the Atlantic coast under amendment with organic carbon and nitrate - tdDd47.2 (SPAdes)... | ecosystem: Environmental > Aquatic > Marine > Coastal >...
GTCGCCTGAGGCGTCAGCCGGGCGGCCGGATTCCGGCTTTCTCGAACGCGGCGGCGAGCCGGTCGAGGCTCGCCTGCTGCCAGATTTCCTTGCGGGGGTAGAATTCGGCCATCACAGGCACGTCGTCGGACAGGGCTATCCAGGGCTGCTTCGTCGACGTGAAGATGTGGACGTCGGGCGGCAACCGGTCGGGGTCGTCGAGCGAGCCGACGCGGATGAAGCGGATCTTTTCCCTCAGGCCGCCCATGGTGTAGCTGCTCCACAGGGCGATACGGCATTTCGGACAGCGGGTAATGATCTGACCGTTGCCGCTCAATGTGGGTGTGAGCACATCCTCGACTTCGCCGGCGACGAGATCGACCCGGTCGGCCTCGATCACCGCGTTGAGGGCGAAGGCGGTGCCGGTTTCCCGCTGGCACCAGCGGCAATGGCAGCAATGGACGACCAAAGGGGCCGATCCCATCCGGTAACGCACATGGCCGCAGGTGCAACCGCCTTCCGCCGGTTCGAAGTCCGCCGTCATTTCGCTCTCCCTTTCTCTTCGTTCGTCATCTCGCCCGTCCGGCTGATAATCATGCCCCGACTTAGACGAATTACCGTCACATATTCGTCTTCCGGGACTTGACGCGGGCCCGGCATTCATCAATACCTCACCCCGATCCGACCGGCCCTCGCTTTCTGAGCGCGGGCCGGATGCTCATTTAAGCAAATCTGCCGCGTTGCGCAGCCTACGGGCCCGGGCGGCATGACCTATGGGGACGGGAAATGAATCCTCTCTATCTCATTATCCTGTGCGGGGCGCTGTCGATTGTCTACGGTGTGTGGGCGATCCGATCGGTGATGTCGGCGGATGCCGGCAACGAACGCATGCAGGAAATCGCCGGCGCCATCCAGGAAGGCGCGCAGGCCTATCTCTCCCGGCAATACACCACGATCGGTATCGTCGGCATCGTCATCTTCGCCATCGTCGTCTGGCAACTCGGCACCCTGGTCGCCATCGGCTTCGCCATCGGCGCGATCCTGTCGGCGGCCGCCGGCTTCATCGGCATGCACGTGTCGGTCCGCGCCAATGTGCGCACCACCCAGGCCGCCAGCCAGAGCCTTGCCGCCGGCCTGGGGATCGCCTTCAAGTCGGGCGCGGTCACGGGCCTGCTGGTCGCGGGTCTGGCGCTGCTCGGCGTCACCGTCTATTTCGTCATCCTCACCCAGGTGCTCGGCAACGCGCCGACCAGCCGCACGGTCGTCGACGCGCTCGTCGCGCTCGGCTTCGGCGCCTCGCTGATCTCGATTTTCGCCCGTCTGGGCGGCGGCATCTTCACCAAGGGCGCCGACGTCGGCGGCGATCTGGTCGGCAAGGTCGAAGCGGGCATCCCCGAGGACGATCCGCGCAACCCGGCCACCATCGCCGATAACGTGGGCGACAATGTCGGCGACTGCGCCGGCATGGCCGCCGACCTGTTCGAGACCTACGCGGTCACCGTGGTCGCCACCATGATCCTCGCCTCGATTTTCTTCACCGGCGATCAGGCGGTCAGCCTGATGATCTATCCGCTGGCGATCGGCGGCGCCTGCGTGGTCACCTCGATCATCGGCACCTTCTTCGTGCGGCTGGGCTCGTCCAACTCGATCATGGGCGCGCTCTACAAGGGCTTCGTCGCCACCGCCATCCTGTCGCTGATCGTGCTGTGGCCGGTCACCGAGTGGATTGTCGGCATGGACACCGTGCTGAGCGTCGGCGACAAGTCGTTCACGGGCCGGCACCTGTTCTATTGCGGCGTCACCGGCCTGATCATCACCGGCCTGATCATCTGGGTCACCGAGTATTACACCGGCGTCACCTACCGGCCGGTCAAGAGCATCGCCAAGGCGTCCGAGACCGGGCACGGCACCAACGTCATCCAGGGCCTTGCGGTGTCGCTCGAAGCCACCGCGCTGCCGGCGATCATCATCATTGCGGGCATCATCGTCACCTACAGCTTCGCCGGCCTGTTCGGTATCGCCATAGCGGTGACCACCATGCTGGCGCTGGCCGGCCTGGTCGTGGCGCTCGACGCCTTCGGCCCGGTGACCGACAATGCCGGCGGCATCGCCGAGATGGCGGAACTGCCCGAGGACGTGCGCAATACCACCGACGCGCTCGACGCGGTCGGCAACACCACCAAGGCGGTGACCAAGGGCTATGCCATCGGTTCGGCGGGCCTGGGCGCGCTGGTGCTGTTCGCGGCCTATACCTCGGACCTCAACCACTTCATTAACAACGCCAAGGAATTCCCGTACTTCGAAGGCGTCAAGCTCGACTTCTCGCTGTCCAACCCCTACGTGGTGGTCGGCCTGTTCTTCGGCGGCCTGCTGCCATACCTGTTCGGCGCCATGGGCATGACCGCGGTCGGCCGCGCCGGCGGCGCGATCGTCGAGGAAGTGCGCCGCCAGTTCCGCGAGAAGCCGGGCATCATGGAAGGCAAGGAGCGTCCCGACTACGGCGCCGCGGTCGACATGCTGACCAAGCGGGCGATCCGGGAAATGTTCATCCCGTCGCTGCTGCCGGTGCTGTCGCCGATCGTCTGGTACTTCGTGATTTACTGGATCGCGGGCAAGTCGGCGGCGTTCTCCGCGCTCGGCGCGATGCTGCTCGGCGTCATCGTCACCGGCCTGTTCGTGGCGATCTCGATGACCGCCGGCGGCGGTGCCTGGGACAACGCCAAGAAGTATATCGAGGACGGCAATCTCGGCGGCAAGGGCTCGGAAGCCCACAAGGCCGCGGTGACCGGCGATACGGTCGGCGATCCCTACAAGGACACCGCCGGCCCGGCCGTCAACCCGATGATCAAGATCACCAACATCGTGGCGCTGCTGCTGCTGGCGATCCTCGCCCACTAGGCGGCGCGGGCCGGGTTTCCGGCCTGCCATCGGAAGACCAAATCACGCCCCTCGCGCCGCTGGCGCGGGGGGTTTTTGTTTGCGACTTGGATGGGCCGATGAAAGACGAAAAGCATGGATTCCCGCCTTCGCGGGAATGACGGACTTTGTTGGGAATCAGGAAGTACCGGCGTCCACTTTCGTTTGCAGCACCGCTGCGCTGGATCCCAAATCAGGTTTGGGATGGCGAATGTTGTGAGGTTTGCCGAATACCGTACCCCTCCGTCACCTGGACGGATCTATGCGAATTGCAGGGTACCGCGCCCGGCCGGCTTCGTCATCCCAAACCTGATTTGGGATCCACAACGGCGTTGCAACATTCCAGGTGGCCGAATATTCCCTTTGAATCCCAACACATTCCGTCATTCCCGCGAAGGCGGGAATCCACGCGTGGCGTTAGGCCGCCGGGCTGCGGATTGACCGAAATCAGGGCCTGATCGCAAATCGAGGGAACGGTCGCCGCTACAGATTGACCCGGCCGACGCCTCTCAGCAGCTGCGCCAGGAAGCCGTAGTCGGAGCCGCCGGTGCGGGTGCGACGGTTCAGGAAGTCGAACACCTTGCCGTCCTTGAGGCCGTAATTGCCGATATTGGTGACGCGCCGGTTGCGGTCGAAATAGATGGCCAGCACCCGCTGGTCGACAACCTTGGGATCGAGGAACAGGGTCCGCCGGGTCTGCTGCGAGATGTAGTAGAAGGCCTCGCCGGAAATCGTCGCCGTGGTCGTCGGGGTGCCGAGAACGAGAAGCACCTGCTCCTGGCTCGAGCCGACCGGAACCTGGGAAAGCTGGTCCTGGGTGACCACATAGCCATGGGTATGGGACTCGGTGATGCAGCCGGAAACCGTCAGGCCGCAGCCGAGAACGGCCGCGAGCGCCGCGGTGCGGACCAGCCGGCCGGTCCGGGCGAGGGTGGGCTCGGTTCGGATGCCTGCGGGGTTACTTGCCATGTCCATACTCTCTCCGGGCCAACGCGTCTCGACTATAACCGTCTCGCCTGTAATAAACGGCGCGCATCGTCAGCCGCAACTCTATCGACTGGTGCGAGGTTTCCCTCTATACCGTCAATACCCCTTCGGCAGAAGCCGAAAATTCGTGAATTCCGATACCGCTGAAAACCGGCAAGGACGTGAAGCTCCTCGATTTTTTCCGCAAACGCGCCCCATCCGACAGTGCCTACGCGCTCTATGGCGCGATCGTCGCACAGGCCCGGCGGGAGATTTTCTACAGCCGCTACGGGGTGCCCGACACCGTCGACGGCCGGTTCGACATGATCGTCCTGCACCTGATCGTCCTGTTCCACCGCTTCAGGAGCGAGGACGAAATGGTGCGGGCCTTCGGTCAGGAGGTGTTCGACGTGTTCTGCACGGACATGGATCGCAACCTGCGGGAAATGGGCGTTGCCGACATCACGGTGCCGAAGAAGATCAAGAAGATGATCAACGCCTTCTACGGCCGGCTCGAACGCTATGTGGGAGCCATCGATTCCGGCGACCGGGCGGCGCTGGCCGAGGGGATTCGCCGCAACTTGTTCCCCGGCGCGGAAGACCACATCCATCCCGAACCGCTCGCCGGCTACGTGCTTGCTTCCGTCGAAGCACTGAAGCGGCAAACGGTGGAAACGTTGCGCGGCGGGACCGCGGACTTCGCCGACCCCGGGCTCTTCGCGCCCGGTTCGCCGGAAGCCGGGGCGCCCTGACCATGGCCGAGTCCACGCAACGGCTGCCCGTGTCGCGATTCTTCGCAGCCTCTGAGGTCCCGGCGCAGGGCTGTTCGGTCGAAGTGACCGCGACCAAGGCGGAACTCGGCGAACTGGCGCGGCTCAGCGGGGCGGAAAAAGCGCTGTCCTTCGAGGCGGATCTCGTGCTTCGCAAATGGCGGCGGAACGGAGTCTCGGTTTCGGGCACCGTCCGCGCCCGGCTGATCCAGATCTGCGTGGTCTCGCTCGAGGAGATCGAAACCGTTGTCGAGGAGGCGGTCGACGCGCGCTTCCTGCCGGCGCCCTCGGCCCACCGGCGGCAGGACGCGGCGCTGACCGAGGTCGAGATCGATCCCGAAGGCGAGGATCCGCCGGAGCTGTTCGAGGGGCGCGAGATCGATCTCGGCCGGCTGGCCGTGGAACATTTCCTCATCGGCGTCGATCCCTATCCGCGCAAGCCGGGTCTTGCCTTCGAGCCTGTTGGCGAGGAAGACGCCGACACGCCCGAGGAGACGCCGCAATCGCCCTTCGCGGCGCTGTCGAGGCTGAAGCCGGAATAGTGGCGGCCATTTGCGGCGGCCCTGTGCGGGTTGTCCGAAGTGGCGGAAAACGGCGGCGATCGGTGCCGCAAATCCGGGCAAAAAGGGTTTCCCAAGGGTTGTTGGAAAGCCGAAAATCCTGTTGTCACCCATCGCGAAATGTTTATGGTCCAACGGCCCCGAGTGGTACCGGCAGGGGAGGCCGCGCCGGGACGAACGGGCGGAGGCGGAAAGGCCGAACAGGACTCGATGGCGAAACGGATTTCGATTTCACTCGATGTCATGGGGGGCGACGAGGGGCCGTCCATGGTCCTGCCCGGCGCGGAACTGGCGCTGGTCCGGCGGCCCGATATCACCTATCAGCTTTTCGGCGACGAGGCGGTGGTCGAGCCGATGCTCGACAATTATCCGCGCCTGAAGGAGGTCTCGACCTTCCAGCATTGCGAGGTCAGCGTCCGCATGGACGACAAGCCGAGCCAGGCTCTCCGGCGCGGCCGGCGCAAATCGAGCATGTGGCGGGCCATCGAGGCGGTGAAGAACGGCGAGGCGGATGTCTGCATCTCGGCCGGCAATACCGGCGCGCTGATGGCGATGTCGAAATTCTGTCTGAGGACCATGCCCGGCATCGAGCGGCCGGCCATCGCCGGAATCTGGCCGACCATGCGCGGCGAATCCGTCGTGCTCGATATCGGCGCGACCATCGGCGCCGACGCGGAACAACTGGTCGATTTCGCGATGATGGGCGGGGCGATGGCGCGGGCGCTGTTCGACGTGGCGCGGCCGACGGTCGGGCTGCTCAATATAGGCGTCGAGGAGGTCAAGGGACTGGAGGCGATCCGGGTCGCCGGCCGCACCTTGCGCGAAAACGATTCGCTGTCGCTCGACTACAAGGGCTTCGTCGAGGGCACCGATATCGGCAAGGGCACAGTAGACGTGGTCGTCACCGAGGGGTTTTCGGGCAACATCGCGCTGAAAACGGCGGAGGGAACCGCGCGGCAGATCGGCGAGTATTTGCGCGCCGCGATGAACCGGACGATACTGGCCAAGCTTGGCTACCTGCTGGCCAGGTCCGCCTTCGACCGGTTGCGGGAAAAAATGGACCCCAGAAAGGTCAATGGCGGCGTCTTTCTTGGCCTCAACGGCATCGTCATCAAAAGCCATGGCGGGACCGACCCGATCGGTTTTGCCAGCGCCGTCGAACTCGGTTACGACATGGTGCGCAACGAGCTTCTGGCCAAGATCGGACAGGACATGGCGCATTATCGCCGGGGCGGCCTTGGGGCAGCGACCGAAGAGGAAGAAGTGAGGTGACGTGTTGAGTAAGATCCGGTCGGTCGTACTGGGCTGCGGCAGCTATCTGCCGGAACGGGTGCTGACCAACGAGGAACTGGCCGGCATGGTCGACACCTCCGACGAGTGGATCGTCCAGCGCACCGGCATCCGCGAAAGACGGGTCGCGGCGGAAGGCGAGTTCACATCGCATCTGGGGCTGAACGCGGCGCGCGCGGCGCTCGCCAGCGCCGGGCTCGATGCGCAGGATATCGACCTGATCATCCTCGCCACCTCGACTCCCGACAACACCTTTCCGGCGACCGCCGTCACCATCCAGGCGGAACTGGGGATCAATCACGGCTTCGCCTTCGACGTGCAGGCGGTGTGTTCGGGCTTCGTCTATGGGCTGACCACCGCGGACTGCTATCTCAAGGCGGGCCTCGCCAAGCGGGCGCTGGTGATCGGCGCTGAGACCTTCTCGCGCATTCTCGACTGGGAAGACCGCGGAACCTGCGTTCTGTTCGGCGACGGGGCGGGGGCGGTCGTGGTCGAGGCGCGGGAGCAGACCGGCGCGCCGGACGAGCGGGGGCTCATCACCTGCCACCTGCGCTCGGACGGCCGCCACAAGGAAAAGCTCTATGTCGACGGCGGTCCGTCCTCGACGCAGACGGTCGGCCATCTCAGGATGCAGGGCCGGGACGTCTTCCGCCATGCGGTCGGGATGATCACCGATGTAATCGAGGACGCGTTCGCGAAATCGGGCGCCTCGGCGGAGACCATCGACTGGTTCGTGCCCCACCAGGCAAACCGCCGGATCATCGACGGCAGCGCCAAAAAGCTGGGAATCGCGCCGGAAAAGGTGGTCGTCACGGTCGACCGCCACGCCAATACGTCCGCCGCATCCATCCCGCTGGCGCTCGACGTCGCGGTTTCCGACGGCCGCATCAAAAAGGGCGATCTCGTGCTTCTCGAGGCGATGGGCGGCGGCTTTACCTGGGGCTCGGTGCTGCTGCGTTGGTGAACGCGGCGATAACCCTGAAAATCAGTAGACCGCAATATGACGCTGTCCGGTTGACCGAACGGCAGCAAAACAATACCGTGTTACCGGGTGTAATAGAACAGTGAGATTTTTCAGACACATCCGATCAATACGCCAAGGATGATGCCATGGGGGGAAAGACGGTTACCAGAGCCGATCTTTGTGAAGCGGTTTACCAGAAGGTCGGACTGTCGCGCACGGAATCATCGTATCTTGTGGAACTCGTGTTGCAGGAAATATCGGCGAGCCTCGAAAGAGGCGAGGCGGTCAAATTGTCGTCGTTCGGTTCGTTTATCGTCCGCTCCAAGGGAGAGCGGATCGGGCGAAATCCGAAAACCGGGGAGGAAGTGCCGATCCTGCCTCGAAGGGTGATGGTTTTCAAACCCAGCAACGTGCTGAAGAAGAAAATCAACGATGCGCTCACCGATGACAGTGACGGCGACTGAACACGGTTGCGACGACCGATACTGACGAAATCGTTTGTTGACGAACTCGTTTGGCGGAGCGAGGTTTTGAGGCGTGGATAAAGGCCCGGACGCGTTTCGGACCATCAGCGAAGTCGCTGATGATCTGGACTTGCCGCAGCACGTGCTGCGGTTTTGGGAAACCCGGTTTTCACAGATCAAGCCGATGAAGCGGGGCGGCGGCCGGCGCTATTACCGGCCGGACGACATCGACCTGTTGCGCGGCATCCGGCATCTGCTCTACGGCGAAGGCTACACCATCAAGGGCGTGCAGCGGATCTTGCGGGATTCCGGCGTCCGCCACGTGATGCAGGTCTGGCAGGAGGACTACCAGCCCGATGAAGGCGAGCCCGATGCCGTGACGGCACGGGCCCATGCCGCATCGGCGGATGCCGAGGAGCGGGGCGGAGAGATCCTGGCGACCAATGGCGGCGAGGCGGCAACGGGATTGCCCCAGGCAGCGAATGGCGGCGGCGGTCTCGGCAAGGACGAGGTCCGGCATTTGAAGACGACGCTGTTCGAACTGCTCGAATGCAAGCGGCTGCTCGACCAGGTCCGCTGACCGGTCAATCCAGAGCCGTTTTCTCCGTACCGCCGGTCTCCGCTCCCGTCCCGGGCGGCACCGCTTCGACGACATAGGCCTTGTCGCGGACCGTCACGTTCGGCGGTCGTCCGACCTTTTCGAAAAAATCGTGGCCGGGCTTGAGGGTGCGCCAGAAGCCGATCCACGGACTTTCGGCATGCGCCGCCATTGCTTCGTCGGTCATCCGGAAGGGAAAGGCGTGGACGCGGAAGAACCGCTGGCCACCCGCAAAGGCGGCTTCGGCGATAAGATAGATCTCCTCGATCGCCGGATCGGTCATGGCGTAGCAGCCCAGCGAGACGCAACTGCCGTGCACCATCAGCAGGCTGCCGGTTCGCCGGTTCGCCCGGTCGAAGGCGTTGGGATAGCCGAGATTGAACGACAGATGGTAGCTCGAGGCCGGATTCATCGCGCCGGATGTGACGAAATAGAAGCCTTCCGGTGATTGCCGATCGCCCTCCCTGAGCTTCGGGCCGAGGGCGCCGGAATAGAAGCAGATCGGATAGTCCCGGTAGAGCGCGAAGCGGCCGTCGCGTTCCACCCACAGTTCGAGCCGGCGTTCGGCCTTGAAGACGCGCAGGAAGATCGGCGCGCCCAGGCGCAGGCGCTTCTCCACGAAGCTTTTCTCGATGCCCGGCAACCGGCGGGTGCGAATCTCGGCAAGGTCGGCCGAACGCGCCGCGCTCCACCAGCCGCAAACAAGCGCAACGGTCAGAACCGCCGGCAGCCACGCGCGCAACGGGAATCGGGGAGGGCGGTCCGTCGCCTCGTCCGCTTGCACCATGTGTCCTCTTCCGTCGTTTCCGCCCCGTCCGCCCGTATTTTGGAAGGATCAGAGGGAAAACGGGCGAAAGTCGGACGTCAGCGCCAGCCGCAACCGGCCTTGAAGCGCTCGAGCGCCGCGCCGGACCCGGTAAGCGCGATCGAAGTCGATTTTCCGCCGTGGTTGAAGGTCACCGACCGGCCCTTCATCAGCGCTTCAAGCAAGGGATCGTCGGCGGTGATGTAGAATTGCGGCGTGTAGCCGATCTGTCCGAAAAGCTTGGTGTTGGCGTTGCGATCGAAGACCTGGTCGTCAACCTTGATGCCGAGCGCGATCTGCGTGTTATCCGCGCCCTTGTCAGAGGCCGCCCACTGGACGATGACCTCGCCGAACTCGCCGTTCTCGATGCACGAGATCATCATGCCGATATCGTCGCCGCAATCGGTGCAATCGGTGGCGGCGATCTTCTTGCCGCTGCCCGAGGCCGACCATTTGCGCGACTGAGCCTCGGCCGGCGCGGCGAGGGCGGCCACGAGCGCGATGGCGAAAACGGCGGATCCGACGCGTTGGAGACGTCGGTAAAGGGTTGCATTCCTTGTCATCGGTACTCCCTGACCTTGTTCGATTTCCGTGAATTACGGCAACCCTAACAATTGTTCCGGGCGAGGTCACGCACTCAACGGCGAGCCCATCCGCATTCGGTCCGGAATTTCGCAAGTGCGTCGCGCGATCCGTTCAGGGTGATGGAGACGGATTTGCGGCCGTTGGAAAAGGCAACCGCCGCGCCGCTTTGCATCGCCTCGAACAGCGGATCGTCGGCGACTATCTCGAAACGCGGCGCGTAGCCGGTCTCGTCGAAATGGACGATCGTCGCCTCTCGGTTGTAGGCCTTATGGTCGATGGTGATCATCAGCGGCACGGTGGCGCCGTTCCGGCCGGTCTCTCGCGCCACCCAGTGAACGGTGACCTCGGCGGGCCGGTTCGGTCCCTTGCAGGCGATGATAATGCCGATGTCCCGGTGGCACACCTCGCAATCCAGCGCGACGATCTTTGTGCCTTCGCCGCTGGTCGACCATGTCCGCATCGCCGCGTTCGCCGGTGCGGCGGAGGCCAAAGCCGCGATTGCCAGGAGCGTCAAGCTCCAGGCCCGCATCATCATGAGTTCTGTGTGTTTCGCCTTTCTCCGCATGAGATCCTCCAATCCGGCCATCTGGTTGGAATCGGGGGGAACTTAGCATAGAGACCTGGGCGTCGGCCAAATGGGGGGCGGGCAGGGCGGACACCTTGGGGGAGACGCGGGCGTCTCCCATGTCTCCGGCAAGGACCCAAGCGGAAATGGCGACCCCGGCAGGATTCGAACCTGCGACCTACGGATTAGAAGTCCGCCTGCTTTCGGTAAGCCGCTACGGGGCCGGATGGGTTTCGCGACCGGTTGTCGTACGCGACTGTTCGGGCCGGATCAGTGGGTCCAGCTTCCGACCCGGTTGTACTTGAAATTGTCGGAGTAGGAATGGGACTTGGGCTTGCGGATGGCCGGCTCGACGATGGTGTAGGGGATCTCGTGCTTCTTGGCGAAGGCCTCCGCGTCCTCGCGGCTGTCGAAATACATCCGCACCTGGCCGTTCATGTCGGCGGACGAGGTCCAGCCCATCAGCGGCTCGATGCCGCGAACGGATTCGGGCTCGAAATCGAGCACCCAGCGGTGTGTCTTGGCGCGTCCCGACTGCATGGCGGTCTTCGCCGGCTGGTAGATGCGAGCTGTCATCCCGGTCGTCCTCTTAAGTCCTCTTGGTGCGCTTTCGTCGATCCTGCACGCAAACGCCGGCTTCGCCAACCCGCGACCCGCGAAATCGGCGCGTCCGGATACTGGTCGGGGCAGCAGGATTCGAACCTGCGACCCCCTGCTCCCAAAGCAGGTGCGCTACCAGACTGCGCCATGCCCCGATCCGGTCCAAGCCTCGCGTTGCTTAACTTCTTCGCCGGTCCTCCGCAAGTCCAAACGATCGCCGCGAACCGCGCATGCCGCAGCCCTCGACAGCCGATCCTGCACGAAACGAATTGCAAACAGGTTACGGGCGGCCGCCGGCCTTGTCGAGCGGAGAGGAGCGCCCGGTCAGGCCGTCTTCAAGGTCAGGATCTTCACCCCGGCCGCGCCGAACAGCACGCCGACGACCGCATCGAGCGGCCGGCGCAAGGCGGCATAGATCCGGATCGCCGGAGGGCTCGAAAACAGGACCGCATAGCCGACGAAGACGATCACCGCGACGGATTCGCAAGCCAGGATCGCCGTCACCAGAAAGGCCGGCGGCGCGGTCGCGCCGAGCCCGACGGACAGGGTCGCCATCCAGACGAGCGGCGCCTTCGGATTGGTCAGGTGGAGAAGCAGGCCCTCGAAAAAGCTCCGCTGACGGGTGCCCGATACCGCTCGCGGCATCGGCGCGGTCGCGGACATCGCCGAGCGCAGGGACCTGAACGCCAGATACAGAAGGTACAGGCCGCCGCCGAGCTTGAGGACCGTGAACGCGACCGCGGACACCGCCATCGCGGCGACGAGGCCCATGGCGGCGACGCAGGCCCAGACCATCGAACCGGCGACGATCCCGAAAGCCAGCGACACGGCCGCGGCGCGGCCGCGGGTCGCCCCGACAGTGAG
>Ga0209692_10004831_pt1 | contig 11915 bp, 10 predicted proteins | sample tdDd472_FD_187129 | JGI IMG/M metagenome (GOLD analysis project Ga0209692, IMG submission 187129) | Marine sediment microbial communities from the Atlantic coast under amendment with organic carbon and nitrate - tdDd47.2 (SPAdes)... | ecosystem: Environmental > Aquatic > Marine > Coastal >...
GAATTATTTCTTCTTTTTAGGCATATTATTCTTACGATACCAGTCATTCATTTCATCGCCGGTAGTCAGCCAGACATCATCATGCTTAGCGATATAATCGAACGCACGTTTCAGGTGCTTAAACTTATTCGGCTGACCAACATGGAATGTGTGCAGGCAGATAGGCATAACGCGGGCGTTAGTAGCGCCTTCTTCATACAGCACATCGAACTGGTCGATGATCATGTCGCCAAAGGCCTCCGAAGACACGCCAACATTCAGGAATGCAGGGATATCATTCAGTTCAACGGTGTACGGCACGGAAATCAGATTCTTCTTCGGTGTGTTGAACTTAAACGGATGATCATCGGCCGTGTAGTCACACAAGTATTCAACGCCGTATTCTTCCAGCAAGCGCGGTGTGTTGTCGGTGTGTGTCAGGAAGGGTGACAACCAGCCTTTGGTCTTACGACCCAGTGCTTTCTTCATGCCGTCCAGAGTGTACTCAAGGATTTCACGCTCGCGGTCTTCATCGAGCTCGTTCAGTGAGCCATCCGGGTTGCGAACGTTACCAATGAAGTTAGCCGGAGCATTGTTGATGCCGTGACCGATCCAGGCCCAATCGCGTGCTTCACCTTCTTCGATGATGCGCGGGTATTCGCGAATGATTTCGCCGTTGAGGCAAACGGTGCCCCGCATGCCGAGGTCATCCATAAGGTCCATCATGCGCCACAGGCCAACACGGTTGCCATAGTCACGCCAGCCATAGTTCAACGGGTCAGGGCTAAAGCCAGCGGTGCCCGGAATCAGTGGTGTGCCGGGAATAGCTGCGGGGAAATGCTCGATGTTGATGTACGGGATGACAGCAACACGTGCGCCTTTAGGAAGTGTTAAAGGCTTACGATCGATGATGGGCTCAAAGTTGTAGTGCTTAGACTGCGTCAGTGAGCGGCGCGGTGACTTGGCAACCTTTACTTTGCGACCTTTAATAGGTGTGAAAAAAGCCATGGGTGTATCTCCTCAAAATTGGGTGGTTCGATTAGCTAAGAGTTGCGACGTATTCCAGTGCTTCTGCTTTACTGATGACATCGCCGTACTTTGCGTTAATGTCGAACAGATTCGCTTCATGCGGACCATCGTGTCTGTCACCACAACACTCGCTCACTGCAATAGGGCGGAAACCGTATTGCAGACAGTCAACGGCAGTCGCTCTGATGCAGCCTGATGTTGTGCACCCGGTAATCATCAGTGTGTCGACACCGGCAGCTGTCAGTGTTGAGCTCAGTGATGTGCCGAAGAATGCGCTCGCATAGTTCTTAGTGATGAGCAGTTCTTCCGGCTGAGGCTCCATGCCTTCACAGAACTGTGCCAGCGGATCGTTTTCCACCAGACATTTCAGGACAGGTGCTTTTTGTGTCCAGATACCGCCATCAGCAAAGGTGTGCTCGTTGTAGCGTACGTTGGTGTGAATAATCATCATGCCTGCTGCACGCGCTGCTGCCAGCAGTTCGTGCATCTCAGATACTGCAGACACAACGCCTGGTGCATAGAGAGGCGCGCCTTCTGTGGTGTAACCCTGCAGAAGGTCAATAACGATTAACGCGGTTTTGTTACCGAAACCCAGTCGGCTGTCCCAGACGCCGGCGTAGTTTTGGTCTTGTGATTCTGCCATGGAGGCTCCCCTTACTTTTCTAAGGCAATAAATGGTGGTACGAAAATTTGCAACGTTATTATGATGCCAGAGGGCTCTTGCAGAGCATTTCTGAACATACTTATAAGCGTTCCAGTGTACGCCTAATAGTCGCTTTCTACGTCTCTTGATACTAGCTTAAACCCATGCGCTACTGGGGCTGGAACCGATTGTCGGACATACCTTGTCCGCAGGTTGGAATAGATGCCTGTACCCCGTGGTGCAAGAGGATTCTGCGTATCGCCTTAGTGTTGGGGGCGGGTTAATATTCCTTTCAATCTTACTCAGATAAGTTCATCAGGCACAAAGGTATCAGTTATGGATCTTCGTTACTCCGCTGTAGGTATACAGAATCAGTCACGCATGGCGACCTGCCGTGATGACTACATGAAAGATATTGAACGGCTTGCCACAACAATCGGTTTTGCCGTCTGGAACTGCAGTCTCGACCTCCCGGTCAGGATGGTCGCTGTTTCAGAAGGCGGTATTGGCGGCTGGGCACTCGGCGGCGGTGAAGAGCACCTTCGGGTCTATAACGAGGTAGTACCCGAGATAGACGGACCGGAGATGGCCGCATTGGGTGATGTGGCCAGAGCCACCAATACTTATCTTGTCGGCTCTATGGTTGCCAAAGACCCTGAGTTTATGGAGAACAAGATTTTCAACATCGCGTTCGTGGTATCTCCCGAAGGCAAGTTGATTCATAAGCATTACAAAACCTCGTTTTACCAGTACGAGCCCAACGTCGCACCCAGTGATATCTGGGATCACTATCTCGAAATCTATGGTGATGACCCGATCAAGTTACATGAAGCGATCTGGCCGGTTGCCAAAACCGACATAGGTAATATCGGTACGCTGATTTGTGCGGAAGGTAGTTTTCCGGAAGCGGCACGCGGCTTGGCGATGAACGGCGCGGAGGTCATTTGGCGTACGCAGTATCCTGAGCCCTGGATGGGTAACGGAATGTCTGAGATGCAAAACAAGTCTCATGCGATTTTTAATACCTGCTATGTGGTTGCTCCGAATATCGGTGCGATTTCTTTGCCGGGTGCTCCGGATCACGTGATTGCCACCGGCAAGAGCCAGATTATCGATTATCGTGGCAATGTGATTTCTCAGTACCTGGGCTCCGGTGAGTCCTGGGTAAGCGCTATGATCGATATCGAGCAGTTGCGTGATTTCCGTTTACGCGGTCAGTGGCAGAACCTTGTTAAGGATATCCGCACCGAGGAATACAAGGTTATTTACGATGCTATGGAAGCCCGTGGCGGCATGTATCCGAAGAACCTCTGTATGGATGAGCCACCGCTTGATGAGGCCGGTCAGAAGGAACTGGTGAAGCATCAGGTGAATAAAATGGTCGAGTGGGGCGTGTATACGCCGAGCAGAGACTGGGAGCCTTACAAGGTTTCGTCTGAGGTGATGGATCGTCTGCGCCGGACCGGTAACTTATAGGATCGTTCGCAAGCAATCAGCCTCATAAAATAAGAGCAATAAAAAAGCCGGTCGAGAGACCGGCTTTTTTCATTTGCGAAGCTATGCAATCAGACGGGTTGCGCAACGCCCAGCCAGGCGGCAATCGCCAGTGCAATCCAGATTCCGAAAATATACGGCCGGGCGGATGCCAATGATTTTGTCATCATCGTATCTACCGATTTTGATGGCCCCATAGTTTCAATTTGAACCAATGCATTATCAAATGGCCGAAGTCTGAGTTTTGCGACCAGACCAAACAGCATGATCGCTGCAAACAGAACCAGCTTGCCGGTTACCCAGGGGGTATTGTCCAGACGGCCGGTAGACCATGAGTAGGTCACCGAAGCGAGCACAGCTGCAGCCATAAACAGGCGGAAGAGGTTGTCGGTACGATTGATTAAGTCGCCGAGATTGGTTTTAGGTCTCAGGTGACCAATTAATACCATCGACAACCAGACCGGCCCCAGCAACACGATTCCAACCATCTGCCACCATGGGTGTGTGATTCCGACCGCTTCAGTAAGGATGCCGCCAACGGTCAGGAGCAGGCTGATACAAACCTTGGGGAACAGTTCGATCTTGCGGGTCATCTGGCCCGCGGTAATGCGGGTGGTGGGGCTGAGTTCTGTGTTAGCTGCCCGGGTGCTCCAGATATACCGGCCGAGGTCCGGCCCCAGCCAGAATACGAACAGCAACTGGTGCAGGACGAGTACGACTTCGTATCCCGAGATGACGCCGTCTGACTCAGCTGAAAGCGTAAGCGCCTGCGCGCCTGTAAACCACATACAGAGCGAGAGTAGGGCAAGAGCGATAATACGTTTATTCATGTCTATGTCTCCGCCTTACAGAAACTTGGTGGTTGCAATAAATGCAATTGAAACCACAAGAAAATAGGTTGACCAAATGGGCAGAATCGCTATGTTAAAGGTGCGCTTTACGATGCCTTCGATCTCGGGTGTGGAGCCTTCGACGGCGAGGCGACCGAATGCGGGCCCCATCGGGTCGTAAGCAACTACGATAGCGAGACAGGTCAGGTTAACGAGTCCGTACAGGCCAACTTTCCACAGTAGCCAGGTGCCGCTTGCTTCAAAAGGTCCGTTGCCCATGGCCGATGAGATAGCAGCCCATATCAGGCCGACACCAACGCCGAAAATCAGAAAGTTGCCAAAGTGTGCGACCTTGCGGCCCCATTCTTTGTCGTAATAGATGGCGCCGGTCATGCTGATAGCCCACCAGATGATGCTGAAGAGCCAAACCATAGCGATTCCGAAATCGCTGATCTTGAGTAAGCCCATTTCAGCAGACAGCATCACGCCTAAAGGCAGTGCAGCCTTCCACATGGTGCGCGGGATCAGTTCGATGCGCAGTGCCATGTGCAGCAGCGTAATGCGTGTGTCAAAGGGTAGGGACGCATCCGTTGAACGTTTCGCGGACAGGAATACGCTCATATCTGCGCCCACCCAGCCGACAAACATCAAGATGTGCAGATACTTCCAAAAGATGAAGCTCTCTGTCATTTCCATTTGCTGATTCCTTTAAAAAATACTATCCGTTCGATCCGGTGAAGCTGCCGTTTTTCTTCAGGCGCTCCACTGCATCGTAGAAAATTTCGTCCGCTTCTTCATGTTGCATTGGCGGATTGTTTTTAGGCCAGAGGCTGCCGTCATAAATCTTCCGGTACAACTCCGTGCGGAGGAAGGGGATCCAGTTCTGGAAGCGTGATGTTTCGCGATAGTAGCGCAGGGCTTCCATGTTAATTTCGGCAGCTACATAAGCATTGTCGACTGTGTTGCTGAATGCCAGTACGTCACCTTTGTAGCCATAGATTCCGGAGCGCCCACCCAGAGCGCCACCCAGCGTTGTAATGCCATTGGGCCCGGGAACCTCTAGAGCACCGGTATTCGGGGCAATCATGTAGGCTGTATTTTCTATGGCGCGTGAACGGTTTTGTACTTCCCAGATTTCGCGCGACACCCAGGGTTCGGGTAAAGAACCGTGGTAAAAGATTTCTGCGCCATTCATGGCTAAGGCCCGGTATGACTCCGGGAAATTGCCCTCTACGCCAACAGAACCACCGATATTGCCGATAGCGGTGCGTGCCACCGGGAAGAATGCATCAAGGGTGTCACCATGGAGCTTCACCCAATCATCATAGACGTCATGTGGTGTCGTTGAGTGCTCGACGATCAGTACGACGTTCTTGTGATACTGATAGATAACTTCACCGGTCGGTCCGACGATAAAAACAGTATTAAAAAAGCGGTCGGGGAACTCCGGATTACGGGTTTTTAATTGACCGATGATGTAGCAATCTTTCTCTTTAGCCTTCTCACCTAGAAATGCGGTTTCGGGCCCCGGAATATCAGCAGCCATAACGTCGATATAAGTGGCCTGATCCATATCAACGATTTCGTCGATAAATCCTTGTATCGCACCTTCGCCAAGAGCGATCAGTTTGACCGGCAGTTCGAGGCCGCACATGTGGTGAACCATGTCGATCATGTTGCCAATGTGATCGAGATTCTTTTGAACCTCGTTACGGTTAGGCACATTCAGAACGTTTGTTTGTAGTGCAACGGCGTTGTACGGCTTTATCATCTTAGGATCCTTGTACGCGTCTTCTTCGTTGGCCAGAAACTCAACCGGCATCAAAGATAGTCCTCAAGTTTATAGTCTGCGGCCCCGGGAATGATAGGGCGCGTCAATTCTTCGAGTATGTCGAGGTCTTTGGTTGCATCAATTCCGACACGCACCGACTTCTGACCTTCTTTGGTGCAGCGTTCCAGCTCCCAGCTAAACTGCTCGGGAATAATGACGAGTTTTTTCTCGGTACTCAGACGACTCCACACAGCCCATTCAACATCTTCTAAGTTGAATACGTCGATATCCTGATCGACGATTACGATACGCTTGGTGATAACGCTGACCGGGAACAGACCACCGTCAGCAGCGAATGCAGCACGTATCAGTTTCTCGGGTTCATCGTCTGACTTTTTGTCGATAGAGATGAATATATGCAGCATCGTGCCGAGCTTGGGTTCACACGCGACATTGATATCTACAATGTTATCGAACTGCTTGCGTAATCCTGCTTCCAGCATATGCAGAATGCCGTACACAGAGATATTGCCAATGCTGTTATGTTCGGGATGGCGCCCGGCCATGATCGAGTAATACATGGCGTCTTTGCGATGCGTAATTGCTGTAAGCGTGCTGGCAGGCGCTGTTTCCGGACCGTATTGGTCCGCGAATTCGCCGAGCGTATTTTCCATTTTTACCGAAAAGTCGACTTTGGCTTCAAAAACAATCTCTGCGTTGGCAGGCACCAGCAAATCACTGGTTTCGGCCGGCACCATTTCAATGGCTTCGCCTTTGAGGGCGCCAGCTATATCAAGTTCGGAAACGCCTGGCGGGTGTTTGCCGGAAGCGCAAAAGGTGAGTGCGGGATCGACACCCAGACACATAGCGATAGACATTTCTTCACCGCGCTCTTCGTAGGCCGCATAGATTTTTCGCAGATCGCTCATCGAGCTTGCATTGATGATCATGCGGTCGGGGCCAAGAACCAGTGTGCGGTAGAAGCCTACATTCAGTTTTCCTGTTTCCGGGTTGCGGCTGATTCCGACGGCGCCTGTGATGAAAGGTCCGCTGTCGAATTCAAAGAACGTGGGCACAGGCAGGTTCAATAAGGATGCATCTTCACCGGTGAGTACCACCTCTTTTACCGGCGCGGTGCTGCTATCTGCGATTTCCACATGAGGCACCGGAGCGGACATTGCTTTGGCAAAAACAGGCTGCAACTCCCGGTGTTGCTCAACGGGGTCTTCGATACCGAGCGCCAGGCCGATTCGGCCTGCATCAAGGTACAAGCCGCCAACCAGAGGGAAATCCGAGTCTTTTACGTTCTCGAAGATATAGGCTTTATGCCGTTGTTTCTCGAGTTGGGAAATGATCGCCGGCATTTCGTATTTGGGTTCTACTTCTTTGCTGATGCGAATGAGTTCGCCATCAGCCTCGAGCCTTTCAATAAAGGACCGGATGGAATGCATATCGATATCTCCGCCGGCTGCAGTAACAGCCACAGTATTTGCTAAAGGTTGATTTTACCCGTTTGCGGCAGTGTAGCGGTGAACCACGGGGGCTGTACGTCCAGTCTGTGGCGGGGTTACGACCGCTATTTCGGAGTTTTCCAGTCCCGGAATGATAGCAATAGTCTCAGGAAATCCTGTTCGCTAACCACTTCTCCGGCAGGCAGTTCTGCCGGTGCTGCTTCGCTGACCGAGCAGCCTTGTGCGGGAGGTTGGCTCATGCCGTGGCCTTCAGAGACCTTTTCTATGCGATACCAGTGATACCAGCGCTCTATGGGCAGTATCTCTGCGCCCATTTCGGCGTTGTAACTGCAGTGCATGTCATAGCGCTCGGAGACGCGGCGAAGTTCGTCGGGATCCAGTCCCAGGGTTTTGGCATCAAGCAGCCATTGCGGAGCATTATTCATGGTTGCGAAGGCTGCCTGTGAGGGCGAAGGATTGCAAGCGGGCGATTTGACCCGAAGGTTTGCTCAGGCGTCCTGAAGCCGCATATTTCTGATGGCGTACTCAGGCAGAAAGTCATCGGGTAATGTTCGGTTGCTTGTGGTCGGTGCGCTGTCGTCAGTTTTGTGGCTACGCGCTGTAGCGCCGTTGGCGCCGTTCAGATAATCCTGCAGAGGCTTAGGCTTGCCAACGTAGTGACCCTGAACCCAGCCTATACCCATTTCATGAAGTATGTCGGCGCTGGCTTTGTTCTGTACGTACTCGGCAACGGTGTCCAGTTCCATGACTTTCGCGATCTCGGAAATGGCGGTAACCATGGAGCGTGATATTTCATTGGTTTCAATATCAGAGATAAAACTACCGTCGATTTTTAGCGTGTCGACAGGGAACAGTTTCAGGTAGGTGAACGAGCTGAGTCCCGTGCCAAAGTCATCCAAAGAAAATTTGCAGCCCATGGATTTGAACTCTTTAACGAAGTCCTGAGCCTGATCAAGGTTGGTTACGGCGACCGTTTCGGTAATTTCAAAACAAATTTGCGACCGGTCGATTTGTAAGCTTGATAAACGCTCCCGGAGGAATTTAATGAATGTTTCGTTGCATAAGCTTTGGCCCGACAGGTTGATCGCTACATGCGGCTCCCTGCCATGCTCTCTTTTCTGGTCTTCGAGTACGCCAATTGTTTTATCAACGACCCATTGGTCGAGCTCAGGCATAACCTGGAAGCGCTCAGCAGCAGAAATAAACTGGGCGGGTTCCATGGCCTTGCCGTTTTCATCCTGCATGCGAGCCAGCACCTCGAAACAGGGGTGGGGGTGTTCGCCATTCAGGGGAGAAAGTGGCTGAGCATGCAGTTCGAGGCGGTCATTGTTTAGTGCCGACCTGACCGAACCGATAATCTGTATGTCATCAAGCCGTTTGACGATACTTGCGTCGGTAGGTTGGTATGTCTCGACTCGACCGCGGCCACGGTCTTTGGCGGCGTCGCAGGCGACGATTGCAGGGCTTAAGGCCGCGCGGGCACCTTCGTCTGTGACGATGAGAGGGGCCACGCCAATACTTACAGTTGGCGTGAACTCTTTGCCCTCGATTGTGTACTCATTTTGCCTGAGGTCAGAACAAATCTGTTGGGCAAGCTCTTCGGCTTGCGCTGTGCTTGCGTTATATAAGAGCGCGGCAAAGTTGCTGCCGGATAGTCTTGCTACCGAGTGTGCACTCATAGCGCTGCGCAATATATTGGCAAACGTACGTACGATCTCATCGCCGAACTCACGGCCAAAGCTGTCGTTAACAAGTTGCATGCGGTCGATATCAAAGTGCATGACGGTGTAATTGCCATCATCATGCTCGCATGCTTCTGAAAGTTTTCCCTCCAGAACTTCATGGCGCGGCAGGCCGGTTAAAGAATCAAAGTCACGCTCGATAACGTACTCAATGCTGGTGGCTACAGCCTCTGCAATATTATTGAGGCGCTCCGCAAAGTCTTCATCATTGGAACCGGGAATGCATAGCAGACCAACCGGATAGCGCTTGTCCTGATTAATGTTGCAGTGATAGATCCTGCTGCCGTTTTTGTTAAATTGCCTTGGGTCCGGCTGGGTGTTGCCGGCGCTATTCACGTTTTGTTCAGCAATCAGCATGATGGCTTCGGGCTTGTCTATCGCTGGTTCACCCGTATGCACTTCGATGCGCTTGTCCGGAACCATGAGGCTTACAGAGCCGGTACCAAAGTGCTCGCTGCAGCAGTTTAGGATTGATTCCAGTGCTTCTTCACAGGTTACATCGGCACGTGACCACTCACCCAGCATACGCAGGAATTTATGATCCGAACTCTTTTCCTCCATGCGGCGGTGGGTACGCACTAGCCGGTAGCGCAGCCCCAGTTCTCTCTGCAGGCTTTGCAGGGCCGGTGCAATCAGGTTGCCAATCCACTCTTTGGGCTTGGTTGCAAGCTCGCCCGAAACAAGCACAGTTACAGCGCCGAGGTTCCAGCCGGATTCAGAACGCATAGGAAAAATAATTGCGGAGTATTCGTCGATCGCTACGCGATCATGCTCACCCAGAATTTCGCCATGCTTAAGCGTTTCCAGAAGAGCAATATTGTATTCGGGGGAGGGCGCAAAATTGTCTGAGGTTTCATCGCGCCAGTAGTAACGCATTTTGCGATCATGAAACAGGAAACCCGCAGCCTCCGGCAGCAGTGCCCTGAACAGGGCGCTGGAGTCTGTGAACAATTCGCGTTGTGTTGCTGTTTCGCTCATCTCAAGCCATGCATTAATTTCCTACGTGATTGTCGTTGGAAATCGTAAGGCTTGCTGTGACGACGGTCGCATAAGTTAAAAACCGCCTAACCGCGCCAATTTAGGGGTCTACAGAGGCTCTGAACGTAAAGGTTTAAGGCTGTTTAACATAAGGCTTAGCTCAGTATTTCAGACAACCAGGGCAAACTAATGTCCATGCGGCTGTCTATACCGGAGTGAGTGCCATCAAATTCATCATAAGAATGATCGATTCCGGCCTGCTTGAGTACCTTGTGAATTATTCGTGAACCATAGTGAATGTGATACTGATCGCGCCAACCACAGTCTATGAAAATGCCCTTTAGCGTACCGAGCTCTGCGGTGTGCTCACTCACCAGAAGCGCCGGGTCGTGTTTGAGCCACTCATTCCAGCGCTCCTGAATAATCTCGCCGGTGTCGGGTGTGAACGGTATCCGGAATCCGTTGGGTGCCTGTGGGTCAGGGTCGTAGGTGGCTGCCATGCAAAGGTTCATCAGTGTATGAATCTCGGCGCCGTTAGGACGGCTGCGTTGATAGATATAATCAAGAAAGGCCTTTACACGTCCATCATCCAAACCTTCGTCAGAGCCGGGTTGCGGGGACTTGGGAGCGAAGCGGGCCAGCTGGGTGAGGGTGTTGGGCCAGTCACTGCGGTAAATAAAATCGAAGTGGGCATCACCTGAATGCGAGGCAATCGCACCCCAGTATTGTGGGTATTTCATGCCATGAAGCAGTGCGCCGTAACCGCCGGATGATTTGCCGAAACAGCCCCGGTGTTCACGGTCGCCGTGAGTTCGGAACTGCTCATCAATAAAAGGAATGATCTCCCGCGTCAGGTAGTCGGCGTAGTTGCCGATGGCACTGGAATTGATGTATTGATTTCCGCCGAGCGCGGTAAAGCAATCGGGGAAAACGACGATACAGGGCTGCATTGCCCCTTCATGAATAAGTCTGGCCAGACGTTCCGGTACGTTTTCTTCAAACGACTTCCAGTGGGTGTGTGATCGACCTGTGCCGGTGTAGCCGACCAGATCGAACAGTACCGGGAACTTTGTGTTTTGGTGTTCAGGGGCGTCGTACTGCGGCGGCAACCAGACATCGATCTGCCGGGTGGCAGGATCGCCCAGCGGGTTGTCAGCAAGTATGGCCGATGTATGGGTGATTGTGGCTAAGCGTCCGGGCGGGATGTCGAAGTTCTTTCTCACAAACCTTTCCTGTTGATCATGTCAGCTCATACGCTAACTGTTGCCGTTTAAGCGAGCAATAAAAAAGCCCCTAAAAGGGGCTTTTTTATTAAGAACCGCCAGTTAGAGCAGCTCGGCTTCTGACTCTGCTAGTGGATCTAGAAACGTGAAACCGGCCGCTTTTATTTTTGCGTTGGACAGGTTTTTCGGTCCGGTGCCGTCGCCGACCCAATTGATAGGCTCTACTCCGGCGTTTTCGGTAATGGCTCCGAAGAATTCGCGCTTAGTATCAACCACATCATTAATCAGGTTGTAGAGCCCCGATAGTTTGTTGTTCATGGCGAATTCGAGTGCACCAACGACATCGTCGCGATGCACGATTGCAGCAGGGGCGTTGCCGTCGAATGGAACAGTCTGACCTGCCATCGGTAACGTTTGTGCGGCAAGACCGCGGGGCACAAACCCGACCTGTGGTCCGTAGATGGTGCCGGTACGGTAAACACAGACGTTCAGGTTGTCAGTTGCGGCACCGAACAGAACATTCTCGGTATCCACATAAACCTGCTGAAAGGGACTGGCGGGTGTGGCGGGAGTGTCTTCGTCGACATGGTCGGCACCACCGGCGTTACCGTAGGCGCTCCATGATCCGGTAAAGACGATCTGCTGCAAACCCGGAGCCGCATCGAGCGATTCAACGAGGCTTTGTGCAGTACCCAGATAGGCATCGGTATATAGATCCAGATCCATGACGTACTTGCCTTCACGCTCAACCATG
>Ga0209692_10004833_pt1 | contig 11912 bp, 8 predicted proteins | sample tdDd472_FD_187129 | JGI IMG/M metagenome (GOLD analysis project Ga0209692, IMG submission 187129) | Marine sediment microbial communities from the Atlantic coast under amendment with organic carbon and nitrate - tdDd47.2 (SPAdes)... | ecosystem: Environmental > Aquatic > Marine > Coastal >...
GCGATTAGCCCATTGAATACCCAAGATCATCAACCTATGCAAGAAGATACTCCGCTTGATATCTAGCGGTTTCCGCAGGTCAAGATGATGCACCTTTGGCGCAGCGCTGAGCTTCAGTCGTAGTTTTTTAATGGATTGCTCAAAGTCCTGTTGCAAGGGTACTTTGGGGATATCTGCCGGAATTTGCCCTAATTGATCGCCAACGATAAGGCTTTCTCTTATAAGGTCCAAAAGAATGCCATCCCCCATACACATCACGGTCAAGATCGCTTCATTAAGTTCTTCCAGGCCGATACGGGAATATCCTCGTAGCTGACTCAATCCAATGGCCAGTTTGTAGGACTCAATGACATGCGCAGCGGACATATCCATCCCTTCGGCTCGAAAACGAGCAGCTACTTTATTCAACCAACTCAGTTCGATATCTTGCGCTTCGTTCCAGTTGTGCTCATACCAGCCAGGGCTCGTGATTCCTGCCCCATATCCGCTGTACATACTCAGTCGGCCATTACTCCAAGGAATCCAGGAGGCTTGCACTTTCACTTTCGATTTAGGTAATTTCTTGAGCAATTTATTATCAGCCTTCTCTTTACCCGCCAGATCTTGCAGGGCAGGTGCATGCCAAGCCCCACAAACCACCACAATTCGGTCATACATTTGCTGTTTTGCCTGGCGCAAAATCATTCGCATATACGCCTCTCGCCATTCGTTCTCGCTATCATGCGCGCTTACAATATTTTCTTCTCGGAGGCTTTGCATCGCCGTCATGACAGCGGCAAAATGATCGGCTGCATCTTCCGATTCCCCCTGCCTTTCAAAAAGGTAATCCCACCATTGTTCGCTACTGTCATAGCCTGCAATGCTGGCTAAGTGTTGCATCGGGTCAACGGTCTTTGGCCGTTCTATGTCCTCGCTATCCTGAACGGCCGCTCGTTGAAAGCTCGCTTTAGTTCTCCCCTCTCCTAGCTGCTTTTTGGCTTCATTCGCCAATTCTTGCAATTTAATACGAGCAGGGAGATCCATGGCTTGTACGGGAATCTGGTGCTGATTGGCATAGGCGGCGGCTACCCACTCTGGTGAATAAGCGGCAAAGGGGTAAAAGGAGGAGTGCCCCGGCATCGCTTCATCATAGACCATAATAGCTACTGGCGGTTCCAAATCCCGATGACCGATGAAAGGCAAGACCTCATTGATTTCCGGTGGCCCTTCGATCAAAACAAGGTCGGGCTTCAGCCTTTCCAACTGTTGCTGGACGCGGCGGGCGGATCCTGCCCCATGGTGTCGTATACCAAGAATATGAATAGACATGTTGTAGATCGTTTTAATTCCTGAGCGTAGAAGTAACTGAAGGCTGAGTTATACAAGTCTGCTGACTAATCCACCCGCACCTCCTTGCAAGCCCGATAAATATCGCGGAAGTCCTGGCGCGTTTTCACGACAGTTTCCAAGTACTCGCGCCAGACTACCACATCCTGAACGGGGTCTTTGACGACCGCTCCCACTAGACCCGAGGCAATATCCTGGGCGCTCAATCGGCCATCACCGAAATGAGCAGCCAGGGCCAAGCCACTATTGACCACAGAGATGACTTCAGCAGTACTCATGGTGCCACTGGGAGATTTCAATTTGGTTTTCCCATCTTCCGTCACCCCATGCCTCAGCTCTCTAAATATCTTTACGATCCGGTTGATTTCCTGCAGGGCCGGGATTTCAGCGGGGAGTCGTAGGCTCTCGGCCAAACTGGCTACCCTAGTCTTCACTATATTAATCTCTTCTTGAGGGGTCTTAGGAGTAGGAAGAATGACGGTATTAAATCGTCGCTTAAGAGCTGAAGACAATTCATTAACGCCTTTATCTCTATTGTTGGCAGTCGCAATGACCGTAAAACCCTGCTCTGCTTGAATCTCAATATCCAATTCTGGAACCGGCATCATTTTTTCTGATAATACGGTGATCAAGGTATCCTGTACATCTGCCCCGATTCTAGTCAATTCTTCAATACGGACGGGTTTTCCCTCTTCCATCCCTCTGATCAAAGGTGTTTTTACCAATGCCGATTCGGAAGGACCTTCCGATAACAATTTGGCGTAATTCCAGCCGTATCGTATCGCCTCTTCACTGGTACCTGCCGTTCCTTGAATGATCAAGGTAGATTCGCCGCTGATGGCAGCGGTTAGGTGTTCTGAAACCCAGGATTTACCTGTTCCGGGTATACCGTAGAGCAATAAGGCACGATCCGTTGTCAGGGTGGCAACCGCAATTTCCATGAGGCGCTGATCCCCGATATACTTGGGCGTAATTTCAAAGCCATTGGCCAATTTGCCCCCCATTAAGTAACGGACAACGGCTTGCGGAGAAAGCTTCCAATTAGGTGGGCGTACCGCTGTATCTTGGGCACGTAAGTTTTCTAATTCTTCTGCAAATTGATCCTCAGCGTGTTTTCTAAGTTTGGCCATGGAATTATCGTTTTTAGATGATGAAGATTTATATTTGTTAATCAGAGAACCCGTCTAAACTATTGTTCAAAGGGCTGCATCTTTGCGCTTATGGTCAGGTTTCTCTCGAGCGGATCCACTATGTATCGCTGCCAATGTTCAGCTGCTGCCCTATTGCTAAGGCTAGCCGACTTCATGCGCAAATGCGGGAAGGCATCGGGGTGGAAATAAGCAATGAAGTGATTGGCCTGACTCTGGTAAGCATAGGTCTTTTTGGCAAAGAGGCGAATCCAATAATCAACCATTTTCTTCGAAAACCCGACTGACCAATTTTCCTTAGCGTCATAGCCCCGTCGCTGAAAGGTCTCCATATGTTCGAACAATTGGTTCGCTGATACATATTGCTCAAAGACAAGCCCCGACATGGAGGGAATGAGTAAACTTGCAGCCTGCCAATCTAACACTTTGGTTAAAGTAGCAATGAGTTTTTCATCTTTGGTCTCCATCGCTTTTTGCACCCATGTTTGTTGGTAAATGGCCACCTGCTCCCCATTGATTTGCGTCTGATAAGCGGGTGTATTCAACCAATAATCGATGGTCTCTTCGGCCGTTCGCTCTAGGGTTTCCATCAGAAACTCCAGGGGTAGTAGCTCCAGAAACTGGGCCCACCAGAAGAGCGGATCATATTCAAAGCGGTCGGGTGCAGTATTCTTTGTATCAATCCCATACTGACTGGCGAGTACCTCTGCTGTCCAAAATCCCGTCTCCTGCTTCGGAATAACTAAAACTTTCCGCTTTTTTGAGGAAAATAGGCCCAATAGGCCACCTGCTGACTCTTCCTTGATGCAGGCTTCCAGTTGTGCTGCTATTTCGTTTCTTATAGGACCATATTGTAAGCGAATTAGTAAGCCAATAATTAATCGTTTGCAGGCTTTCGCTGTTTTTGAGTTCAGCCGTTTACCTACAAATTCTTCTTCGTAGAGTTGTACCAGAAAGTCTAAATCCAAGCGCTGCAAATCCTGCGCTATGACATTCAAAAAAGACCATTTTTCGCGAATGCTTTCTTTCGGCCAATCCACCCGAAGTAATTCAATCGCTGCTTTGGCATCAGCCTGATGCAACTGTGTCCAGTAAACCAAGCGCTGATCTGTTTTCCCATATTTCCAGGCTTCATCTCCTCCCTCGGTATCTACTTCGAAAGTATAGGGCCATAGTTGATAGGTTTGGTAGATATTTGCGGTCATTTGTCCTAGAATCCTATGGGCGCTTTGCTGTGCCTTCTTCCCTAATCCATTGAGCACCTCCATTAATTTTCCGACAGCTTGCGGTGGAATTTTCTCTGCTCGATCATCCACAAGTTGTATCCATTTCTTGAGCCAGCGTTGTTTACTAATATGTTCCAAAGTAAGGATGTCATTAAGAATAGCGACTAGCAAGGGAGAGGTAGTGGGGCGTTCTTCCGCTACCGGCTGGATGGGGTCGGGTGCGATCAAACTCGGCAATTCGGGGCCAATCTCTGCTAGGTATACCGCAAAAGACAAAGCTTGCAACACCTGCTTCTCCGCGTTTAATTGTTGATCAAGCCGCGATGAAATGACCGTCGGTAATTGCACAGGGTCAAGCTGCCGTCGGCCGGTACCCAACAGCAAGATTTCTTTCAGGTGTGTATTCATAACTATAAAGAAATATATTGTTGATCATGGAATAAGCCCAAGGGCAGGGCCTTTCTATTTCGTAGGACTAAAGCCATATCCCTTCGTTCAGCTCCTAATAAGGCCAGGAGGTACATCAATTTATCGACTGGAAAATTCGAAACAAGTGGAATTAGTTTTTTACTTTGATCCAGGAGATACCATTCTTCTTCCTCACGAATCAGTCGCGATTGAGCCAAGAGATAAGCTTGGTTATTCAACCAGGGATTGATCGCCAATTGGTCCGCCTCCGATGAAAGCAAAGCCCTCCCATCTTCCACAAATTCGGGATATTGTTGGAGGCTTGGTAATAGCCTATTCTGCATCCGTAAGACCGCCCGCTGTGGCAGTACCGCCGGGAAGAAAGCGAGATTAGCCTGCAAGATAGTGCCGGTGACGAACTGGCTAACAATGGGCGAAAAGGTGTTCCCAAAACTAAGGTTTAAGGCCGATTGATTCGAGCTACAGCCCCACAACCACGTCCGTTCTATTTCTAGCCCATCATAGTGTTCTTTTTCTTGTCCGAGTACGATCCAATCATCTTCAATAGCCAGTGCTTCAGTATCCGTTTTCAGCTCTTTAGGAGACTGTGACCAGCCTAGCAAGTTTTTCAGACTCAGTTGCCAAACTGGGGATAGCTGAGGATAGTTCTTCCAAGCCTGCACCAAAGCGAATAACTTACCCAAAATACTCATGGCCTCTTTTTGCCATTTGTCCGGTTCTCCAAAGGAGAGTTGACCCAGGCTGCGAATCCAGCCAGCCAAGCCAGTAGCCTGTGCATCAACCAGCCGAGCCGCCATGGTCTCAAAGTCCTTTGTTGGGCGGTTGGGCAGATCCAAAAGCCCCACACGAATCAAGTCTTCCAGCCAGCGTTCTAATTCTTCTACGCCTGCATTTACCTTGACCATCCGACTTTCCTGCCTTTTTGCTTTGCCCTTGGCTTGTCGTTCCTGCTCTTCTGGCGTATAATCCTTCTCTTCTTTTTTAGGTTTTGCTGCTTTCTCTCGTCTTTTGTCCAACCAATCTTGTACCCACTCCGGTTCAAGTTCGACTGCTATTTGATCTCCCAGCTGGGCACGAACCAAAAGCAAGGCGATCGCATGCTTACAAGGGAACTGTCGTGATGGACAGCTACATTTAAAAGCCAAATCTTCTAGGTCAACTTCCGTCAGATAAGGCTTCGAACCACTTCCTTTTATTTCTCCCCATAAGGCTCGGCCAGAACGTGCCAGCTTACTCCACTTACTCGCGGAAGATAACTTTTGTCCTGCCTTAAAAGCAGTGGGCTTAGGAGCGAGTTTTTCAATTTGGTTTTCAGAGAGAATCACAATAGCTAAAATTTATTTCAGGCGAAATAATAATTTCCTTACTGGGTGTAAGATAAGACGGGCTGAGTAAAAAACAAAGCTTTTTATCATTTTTTTGATAACAGTATCACTTATTTAGTTACAACCATCTACAATAGAGTGCGCTTGCTTTTTTACTTTATTTGTTTTACATTTAGGTAGAAAATAGATTTTATGAAAGGTACACACTTAGGTGAATTCGAAGAACTCGTTCTCTTAATCGTAGGCATATTGGGGGATCAAGCTTATGCAGTATCTATTGCAGAAGAGATAGAAAAGCAAACGGGGCGCAGTGTGTCGCTAAGTCCTGTCCATAGCGCGCTGTATCGACTGGAAGAAAAAGGTTTTGCCAAATCCGAGTTGAAAGGAGCGACTAATAGCAGAGGAGGCCGAAGAAAAAGAATGTACGAATTGACAGCGGCAGGTAAAGCGGCCTTAAATCAAGTGAGGGTCATGCGAAATAACCTATGGGATATGATTCCTGGTGTTTAGCGGAAGCGATCGCCTGGTATCTTCTCCTGTCTGGGAAAATAACCTAAGTTTAAAAGGGTATAGCCATTGAAATTAGTCGCTTTAGACGGCCCAGCCCAAGTCTTCACCCCAAATTACAGTAATACCATTAATACCCGACTGTATGAAAAATCACCAATCCGAAACCCCGCCCTATTGGGCACAGCGATGGCTGCATTGGTATTGTCCGGATAACTTGCTGGAAGAGATTGAAGGTGACCTTTTAGAAACCTTCGAACATAATACCAAAGTAAAAGGGTTACGATTCGCCCGGCTTCGCTATGCCATCGATTGTATTCGTTTTTTCAATCCTACTACCTTCAAGAAGGCAAAAGCGCTCGGACGTCCCCCCTCCTATTCCTTACAAAATCACCTAGCCATGTTCAACAATTACTTTAAAATAGCCTGGCGTAACCTCTGGCGATCCAAAAGCCAGAGTGCTATCAATTTAATGGGACTGAGTGTAGGCTTAACAGGGAGCTTATTATTGGATTATTTGTTTTGGATGAATGGAAGTTTGATCGTTTTCATCCAAATGTAGATCAAACTTTTCGGGTTATATCTCAGCGAATCGATGAGGGCCAAACGATTGGATCAGCAAGTACGGCGCCGCCTATCAATGCTAGCCTACAGGAAGAGTTTCCTGAGGTAGAACAAACGCTGCGCTTATTTCAGGTGCGACAGAAAATGTTATTTAAACGAGCGGACAAGCACTTTCTAGAACAAGGAGGTTTTTTTGCTGAGGAATCGATTTTTGAGCTGTTTCATCTTCCCTTACAAAAAGGAGATGCGGCCACCGCTTTGCAGGAACCCAATTCTGTGGTTCTCTCCCCTGCCCTCGCCCAAAAATACTTCGGAACAGCCAATCCATTGGGACAAACCATCGGCATCAATAATCAAGAAGTTACCGTAACCGGTGTATTGGAGCCCTTATCTCCCCACTTTCACCTGGACTTTGATTTCCTTTTTTCATTTGAGGATCTGCTAAGTCAAGTTTCCAAGGAGAAAATCAGTAGCTGGGTATGGCAAGACTTTTACAATTATGTGAAGCTTTCTCCCGCAGCCCAAGCTTCCCAATTGGCAGACAAATTACCAGCCTTTGTGGAAAACTATGCGCATCCTCAGACAAAGGCACTGGGCTTTGCCTACTACCTCGACTTACAACCTTTAGCCGATATTCACTTACATTCGGCAGGGTTGCGCAATGATATCATTGTGGTCGGTAATTATCGTTATGTGATAGGGCTGGCACTGGTAGGCTTATTTCTGGTACTCATTGCCTGCATCAATTTTATTAACCTTACTACTGCCAAGGCTATTAGACGTGCTAAAGAGGTAGGGATCAGGAAAGCCGCAGGAGCTAGACGAAACCAACTGGCCATGCAGTTTATCAGCGAAGCCGTGCTCATCGTCAGTCTATCGATGTTGATCGCCTGTCATCTTACGCGTTTGCTGTTGCCTTTACTGAATAATTTTAGTGGAAAGCTCCTTTTCTTTCCCCTATATACTAATCCGCTACTAATACTCGCCCTCTTAAGTTTAACGGTACTGACAGGCATAGTAGCAGGTAGTTATCCTGCCTTCATTCTATCCGGTTTTCGACCGGCAGAGGCGCTAAAAAGCGCTAAATTACGGTTGGACGGCCATGTTACCTGGCTACGAAAAGGATTAATTACAACCCAATTCGCCTTATCAATTCTCCTCATTATTAGTGTATTAATCATTTTCCGACAACTCAATTTCCTGCAACAACAAGACCTCGGTTTTCACAAAGAACAGCTGGTTCACTTTCCCTTGAAATCCAAGATGTTTAACAACCTAGAGTTGGTCAAAGAAAAATTCTCCTCCGTAGCCGGTGTAACTGCTGCAAGTGTAGGCTTTGGCATTCCGGGAGACATCATCGCTGGAGACAATATCATTATACCGGGTGTCGATCGCAAAACCCTTCCTGCTAAGTTATTCACCATTGACCATGATTATCTCCAAACCATGGGCATGGAATTGGTGGCTGGACGAGATTTTTCTACCTCTATTGCTACCGACGCTTCAACAGCTTTTATTGTGAATGAAACAGCCGTTCATACCTTAGGTTTGGCTGATTCTCCAGCTGAGGCTATCGATAAGCCATTAGAATGGGAGATGTGGAATGAAGCGGACAGTATCAAAAGAGGAAGGGTCATTGGCGTAGTAAAAGACTTCCATTACAACAGTATGCATGAAGAGGTACAAACTACCGTTCTTCACATCTACCCGGGAGCCTATTGGAAGGTCATGCTCCGCCTAGATAAAGAGGAGATCAACGAAACCTTAGCCACTATCGAAAAAACCTGGGACAATTTTGAAACGGGCTACCCCATCGACTATCAATTTGTAGATGAGAGTTTTGGTGCCATGTATAAGGAGGAACAAAAACTGAGTAGCCTACTTTGGATTTTCACCCTCTTAGCCATCTTCATCGCCTGCATTGGTGCTTTTGGTTTGGCCACCTATGCCATTGCCCAGCGGGAGAAAGAAATTGGCATTCGCAAGGTACTAGGAGCCAGTGTAGTGGGTATCGTCGGCCTATTATCCAAGGATTTTTTGCAGTTGGTTCTTCTCGCTTTATTGGTCGCTTCCCCAATAGCCTGGTACCTGATGAATGGCTGGCTAGCCGACTTTGCCTATCGAGTGGACATTCACTGGTGGATATTTGCTTTGGCTGGAACTATCGCATTTCTCATTGCCTTTTTGACCGTGAGTGTTCAGAGTATTCGCGCGGCATTGGCCAACCCAATAAAAGCCCTCCGATCTGAATAATGATGTAATTCCGGCGGTGCTGGTAAAAAATCCGTGCACTTCAGTTTAGTTTTATTTGATTTTAAGCATTTTTTTGTACTTTTTGCAGGACATTTTACTTTCATGCAAGAAAGTTATAAACGAATCTCCGCAAGTGCTAAATCTGAATAAATCTGTAGCTGTACTGCCTTTTGTCAACATGAGTACCGACCCGGAAAATGAGTACTTTAGTGACGGTATGACGGAAGAAATCATCAATGCGCTCACTACTATCAATGGGTTGAAAGTAATCGCTCGTACGTCCTGCTTTGCGTTTAAAGGAAAGAATATCGATGTAAGAACCGTTGGAAAACAATTGGGCGTAGCGACTTTATTAGAAGGTAGCGTCCGCAAGTTTAAAAATAAGCTACGCATTACGGCTCAGTTAATCCGTACAGATGATGGAACCCATATTTGGTCTAAAAATTTCGATCGAACACTAGATGACATCTTCGCCTTACAGGATGAAATCAGTTTATTAATTGCCGACCAAATACGAGAGAACTTTGGACATTTCGAGATTGAAGATCACCTGATTGAAGCACCGACGGATAACATCAATGCTTACCAATTTTTCCTAAAAGGCAGATTTTTTCAGCGGAAGTGGGAACTCCCTGCCATTGAAAAAGCCATAGATTTTTACCAAACGAGTCTCGAATTAGACCCTCAGTACGATCAAGCCTACTTCGGGGCGGGCTTGTGTTATAGCCTACTCGGGGCATGGGGGCATATAGATAAAACCCTCGCCTTTGCTAAAGCTGAACAATACCTCTCACAGGGGAAGCAAGTCGGTAAACTGACGGTAAGCGGATACTTTGGCTTAGCGGTACATCACTTCTGGGGCTTTTGGGATTATAAAAAAGGGCACCAGGCCTTAACCCAAGCCCTCACCATCAATAATCAGGATGCTGAAACCATCGATTTTCTGGCCGAAATAAACCGATCTGTTGGCGACTTCAGCACCGCATTAAGCTATGTCAACAAAGGGCTTTCTGTCAACCCCCTGTCCACCAATGCCCATTATACCAAGGCTACCTTATATTACCTGCAAGGCTTGTTTGAGCGAGCACTTTTGGTCATCGCGGACGGCCTTACCATCGACCCTCATTTTTCCTTATTGTTACAATTAAAACTCGGCTGTTTGATACAACTCGGCAAGAAAGAGGAACTAATAAAGGTGGTCGAAGAAAACGGGTTGCTAGAGGTTCCTCAGCTTTATCTACAGCTTTATCACTTATACCATCAAGAAAACCAACCGGATGAGGATACGATCAAAGACACGATCCAGCACATAAATGCCCTACCCTCTCCCATGCTTTATCCCTGGGACATCTACTTGATTCTTTATTCCAAGCAAAAAGAAAAGGCGCTTTCTCTACTACAGGCCAAGGTGAACGCCAAGATGGGGCAAGTAGTTAATTTTAAAAATGATCCGCTACTTCAACCGATTCAACAAGATCCTCGCTATCTCCAATTGGTTCAATCCAATTTCCCTGCAAATTCGCTCGATCCGATGCCATTATCCATTTCCAAAAATCAGGGGAAAGACATTTTAACGCCACAAGAAGTAGAAAAGTATACGGCTGCCTTGACGCAACAAATGGAAGGAGAAGCCCTATATTTGGAACCCGATTTGAGGCTAAAGGACTTGGCAGAAACCATCGGTATACACCCCAATAAGCTCTCCTGGCTCTTGAATGAAAACACGGGTAAAAACTTCAATGAGTACATCAATTCTTATCGCTTAAAAACGTTCAAAAGTAAAGCAGTAAATCCCGCCAACAGTCATCTGACTTTACTAGGCTTGGCCTATGAAAGTGGTTTTAATTCCAAAACCGTGTTCAATTCATTTTTCAAGAAAGTAGAAGGCACTACTCCGCGGGCATGGTTGAAGTCTCAAATGAGTAAATAAGAATACTTGGCTCTTCATTAGGGCACTCCTTTCTGTTCTTTCAAACGTACCGAATCCCACCAACAAGTATGGAATTTCATTCTAGGACGATTGGCCATGGCATCTACCTCATCTTTGTACCATCAATCCACTAAAATCAAAAAAAACAGAAACATGAAAAAGGTACTAGTAGCAGGTTCAACAGGATACCTAGGCAGCTACATCGTAAAGGAATTAGTAGACCGTCAAATCGATTTTCAAGCCATCGCACGAAGTGCCCATAAACTGACAGCGGCGGGTTTAGCTCCTTCCCAAATTATCGAAGCCCAAGTCACGAATAAGGAATCATTGGCTGATCGTTGGACTGGCGTCGATGTCGTCATCTCCACGGTAGGTATAACCCGGCAAAAAGATGGGTTGACCTATATGGATGTCGATTACCAAGCCAACAAAAACCTCTTGGACGAAGCGATCAAACAGGGCGTAAAGAAATTCATCTACATCTCTGTTTTACAAGGAGATAAGCTAACTCACTTAAAGATCTGTGAAGCCAAAGAACGTTTTGTAAAGGAACTGGAACAATCCGGACTAGACTATTGCATCATTCGTCCCAGTGGTTTCTTTTCGGATATGGCAGCGTTTTTCAATATGGCCAATAGTGGTAGGGTATATCTATTTGGAGATGGGACAACAAAGGTCAATCCCATTCACGGCGCCGACTTAGCCAAGGTTTGCGTAGATGCCATTTTCCATGAAGAGCAGGTGATTGAAGTAGGCGGCCCGGAGATATTGACACACCAACAAATTGCAGAAGCGGCCTTCTCAGCAGTTGAAAAGCCCGTCAAGATCACTCATATCCCCGACTGGGTCCGCAGGGCCTTATTACGACTAGCCGGCGTCTTCATGAGTAAGACAAAGTTTGGTCCAGTAGAGTTCTTTCTCAATGTCATGACGATGGACATGGCAGCTCCGCCCTATGGCCATCATACACTGAGCGCTTTTTTCATAAAAACCAAAAAGCAAAGCTCCTGGTTTTAGGTTTTGATTGGAGTCCCAATCAAGCTATGATCGTCGTTGTGATCATCGGTTTACTGCTCTTTTTTCGGATACTTCGGCTAGCTAGGGCCGTCTGGATTCACATTAATGTTAAATTTGAAGGAGAATAGCTTTCAAATTGAAGTATGACTAAAAATAAGATCATAATACTGGATGACCATCCCTTGAT
>Ga0209692_10004836_pt1 | contig 11907 bp, 8 predicted proteins | sample tdDd472_FD_187129 | JGI IMG/M metagenome (GOLD analysis project Ga0209692, IMG submission 187129) | Marine sediment microbial communities from the Atlantic coast under amendment with organic carbon and nitrate - tdDd47.2 (SPAdes)... | ecosystem: Environmental > Aquatic > Marine > Coastal >...
CGGCTGTTGATGCAGGTGGAGAAAATGTTGTTGAAGTGGCTGTTTCTGCTGACTGGAAAAACTTAAAAGATGAGGTTGCTGCTGATGCTGCTAACGATCGTCCTGAGTTTATCACTAAGGTTGTTGATCCAATGAACGCTCAAAAAGGTGATGATCTTGCAGTTTCTACATTCACAGGTCGTGAAGATGGTACTTTCCCTGCTGGAACAACAAAGTTCGAGAAGCGTGGTATTGCTGTTAACGTTCCTGAGTGGAAAGAAGAAACTTGTATTCAGTGTAACCAGTGTGCTTACGTTTGTCCTCATGCTGCTATCCGTCCTTTCTTATTAACTGATGAGGAATTAGCTTCAGCTCCTGCAGGAACTGCTGTTAAGCCTGCAACAGGAAAAGATCTTAAAGGATTACATTTCCGTATTCAGGTTGCTGTTGAAGACTGTACTGGTTGTGGTAACTGTGCTGATATTTGTCCTGCTCCTAAGGAGAAAGCTTTGGTTATGGAACATTTGGAAACTCAAACTGCTGAGAAAGAAAGATGGCACTATATGGACCAAACAGTTGGTTACAAAGAATTGCTACCTAAAAACAATGTGAAGAACTCACAATTTGCTCAGCCATTATTTGAGTTCTCTGGAGCTTGTGCTGGTTGTGGTGAGACTCCATATATCAAATTAATCACTCAATTATTCGGCGAGAGAATGATGGTTGCAAATGCAACAGGTTGTTCTTCTATTTACGGTGGATCTGCTCCTGCAACTCCATACTGTAAGAACGATAAGAGTGGTAAAGGTCCAGCTTGGGCTAATTCATTATTCGAAGACAACGCTGAGTTTGGTTTCGGTATGAACGAAGGTGTTCGCAAGATGCGTGACCGTATTGCTCTTCGCATGGAAGGTGCTATGGACGCAGTGAACGCTGAATCTAAAGCTGCATTTACTGAGTGGTTAGAAAATAAAGATAACGGTGAAGCTTCTGTTGAAGCATCTGCTAAAGTTGAAGCTGTATTAGCTAACGAAACACATGCTGTTGCTAAAGAGATTCTTAGTCTTAAGAGTTACTTAATCAAGAAGTCACAGTGGATCTTCGGTGGTGACGGTTGGGCTTATGACATCGGATTCGGTGGATTAGATCACGTATTAGCTTCTGGTGAAGATGTAAATGTTTTGGTAATGGATACTGAGATTTACTCTAACACTGGTGGACAGGCTTCTAAAGCTACTCCAGTTGGTGCTGTTGCTAAATTTGCTGCTGCAGGTAAGCGTATCAGAAAGAAAGATCTAGGTATGATCGCTATTTCTTACGGATATGTTTATGTAGCTCAAGTTGCAATGGGAGCAAACCAAGCACAATACATGAAAGCTATCAAAGAAGCTGAGGCTTATCCAGGACCATCATTGATCATCGCTTATTCTCCATGTATTTCTCACGGATTGAAAGCATCTATGGGTAAATCACAAGCTGAAGAGAAGAAAGCTGTTGAAGCTGGATACTGGCAAATGTATCGTAACAACCCAGCATTAGAGAACGAAGGAAAGAACCCATTCACTCTTGATTCAAAAGAGCCTAAGTGGGAGAATTTCCAGGACTTCTTATTGGGTGAAGTACGTTATACTTCATTACAAAAATCATTCCCTGAGCAAGCAAAAGAATTATTTGCTGCTGCTGAAGAGAATGCAAAATGGAGATATAAGACATACAAGCGTCAAGCTGCCTTGGATTATTCAGAAAAGTAAATCAATTACAATAAATATGGAAACGCCCAACTCGAAAAAGTTGGGCGTTTTTTTTAATCCGATAATGATATTAATTCTTAGTAGTATCGCATAAAGTGTGTAAGTAAAGTAATATTATTTTTGCGAAGTCCTGTTTTTAGTTCAAAGGAAAAATTGGCATAAGTGATTGGAATAGGCATTGAATTATGAGCTCAATTATAATATTCTCTATAGTATTCTAGTTGATTGAATTAAAGCATCTTATCTGAGTAGAAAAATTGAAGTAAGGTTTGAAATATGTTGGATAGACTCATTTGATTTGGGATGAATTATAATACTATTGTTGATAGGTCTTTAAGAAGGAAGAGAAACTTAAATGAAGTTGAAAAATACTGTAGAAGGGAACTCTTATTTCGATATGGCAACTGATTTATTACTTCTTGCCAATTTAGGAAAAAATAATATAAAACCTTTGGAAGTATAATATTTCAATTTGAACGATCTTGGTAAAGCATTTAGTTAGATATCAGAATGCTTTTGGGAGAAAAATGAAAAACTAAAAAAAGAATTGGTAATGCATGACAGAGGCTATAATTATTTGAAGTGAGTTATGGATGTAATTCGTAATGTAAGTAAATTTGTGTTTTAGAATTACTCTAGACATAGAGGATTGTATCATAGTAGTATAATAAATGATAGCAAGCAACCTTTTGAAAACAACTAAACGGATCGTGTGCATTTTTGGAATGGTTTATTTAGTCTAAGGAATGGGCTTTACTGTCGGGAGAATATAAAAAGTGTCGGGACTTGTAGGTGAACTGATATCTCGAATGAAATGATTCTCATTAAACTTCTATATATATAAGATATTTACGTGGGTCTTTTTAAATTTATTTTTTACAGATGCAGTTTGAGTATTCGGGACAAATTTCCGGATTTCATATATTTACTAGAATAATGCTGTGAGGGTAAAATGCAGTTAATTATTATTATTACGAGATGAATTAATTGCAACATAAGAAATAAATATATTCATATATTTTAACAGTTTTCAGGGTTACTTTTTTATTATTTCAGGAATAAAGGAGTACTTTATTTAACTGAATGATATTATATGAAAATTACAGAACATCCCGAAATTATAGAGAGAGTACTTCAGCTTGTAGAAAGAAAAGCTACAGGAACACCATTACAGTTAGCAAATATGATGGGAGTATCCCAAAGGAATTTGTTTCGAATATTGGAGTACTTGAAGGATATTGGTTGGCCTATTAAGTACTCTAGATCTTTAAAATCTTATTTTTTAATTAAAATATAAGTAATCAGATTAATTTTTAAGAAAATCCCTCCCTGCCATTTTTGGCAGGGAGGGATTTTAGTTTTGTATAGAGAAGAATTCATAGTTTATGTGGATTACAGATATTTTAAATGTGGAGGGTGACTTTATAAGATAAGTAAGCCTTAATAAGTAGAATTTTGTAGGAAATGTGGAATTGTTTAGAAGGTTTAGATAAAGATAGGGTAAAGAGAAAGTTAAAACTTATAGCTGATGAATTGTATCAGAAAGATTCAAATTATTTTGGTCCTGGTTTAATGGGAGGTAATTCAGGAATAGCTTTATTCATGTATTATTATTATCAATATACAGGAGATAGTAAATATCTCAATAAATCACAGGAATTAATGCTTGAGGATTTTGAATATATTAATCATAGTGGTAAGTTAGGTACATTTGCAAGCGGAATTTCGGGTATACTCTATACTTTAGATGTTCTTCATGAAAAATTGGGTATTGATTTCAATAAAGATGAAATGTTTAGGCCTTTTGATAATTATTTATATCAGAAGATGAAAAGATGTTTGTTGGATAATAACTATGACTACCTGCATGGAGGATTAGGTTATTGCATGAAATTAGTTTTGGAACCAGCTTTTACAAAACCTTATTTAGAAGAATTAGTATCAATTATATATGCCAAGTTGAATCTAGGTATTCAAAATGGTTTATTACTACCAACACAAGATAGTAGAAATGGGCAAATGGTATCAAATTTTGGTTTGTCCCATGGTTTACCTAGTATAATTAGTATTACTACTGATTTATGTAAGCTGCATGTAAAAAGAAAAGAATCGAAAGAAATAGTGAAAATTTTAGTCGATTTTATTCTTTCCAATGTTCAAAATCCCTCGGTTGTGGGCTCTTATTTTCCTCTTTATTTGGGTGTTGATACAAATAAGCATAAAAGCAGATTAGCTTGGTGTTATGGAGATATGGGAGTTGCTATGGCTCTATTAAAAGCAGGTATGACCTTAGGAGATCAAGAGCTTGTGAAAAAATCAGTTTCAATTTTAACGTATTCAACAACACGAACAAATGTAGATGTTGAAATAGTAAGAGATGCTGGTCTTTGTCATGGCTCTGCAGGCTTAGCGCATATATTTTTGCGAGCCTATAATTATACAAATAATGCTGAATTAAGGAAAGCAGCTGAATATTGGGTGGATGTAACACTCAACTTTTCAAAAGAAACCAATAAATCAGCAAATTATTTGGCTTATAAACCAAATGGCACAGTTAAAGAATTTGGTTTTTTAGAAGGGATTTCTGGAATAGGTTTGGTCTTAATTTCAGCGATTTCAAATATTGAACCAGACTGGGATTCAGTACTATTGATTAGTTAGAAAGCGTATGCCGAAAAGCTTTTAGAGTAGGTGTAATATAAAATAAAAAAAATGAAGAAAGTAAAATTAACACTTAAGAAAGAGGTTATTTCAGATTTAGAATTGACTAATGTTACAGGTGGTGCATATGTTCAAACTGATGAATGTGTTGGGAAACCTCCAGCTACAGAAACAGGAAAAAATTGTGGAGAGCCGCCTGCAACAAGGTGGAGTATATGTCATGATAATTGTGGGCATACTCCTAATACTGGTTCTGGATTGATTTAATTTGTTGATCGTTAAAATTAAGAGAGTGTAAATCACTCTCTTTTTATTTTTATTAAGATGAATAACCCATACAAAGTTGTGGACGGTTTTGTGTATCGTCGTCATTTACTACCATTTAATTTTATTGAAGATATATTTAAAGATTATTCATTAGATAGGATAATAGATATATGTGCGGATAAAGTAATTCAAGAGGCAATTTTTATAGCTTCTCCAGATCTAATCTCCCAAATAAGAAAGTACAAAGGCAATCCAACACTATCGGAAAAGAAAAAAAATAAATTACTTACCTCTTTACTAAAGTATTTAATTAGAATTTCATCTAGATCTACGCCATTTGGTTTATTTGCAGGCTGTTGTTATGGTTCATTTTCAAATGTATCAAGCATTGAAATGGCTCCCATAGATCAGTTTAGGAGCTCAACCAGATTGGATACGCAATACTTATTTGAAATTTTTCTTGCTGCTCAAAAAAACAAGAGCATAAGAGAGAATTTAAAATTTCAGGTGAATTCTAGTCTTTATCGATTTGGTTCAGATTGGCGTTATATAGAATATACTCTTTCCGGAACAAAACGTAAGCATAGATTAATTGGTATAGAAGGTAATTTTTTATTTGAAAAACTATTTAATAACTCCAGAAGTTATATTTCATTTAAAGAGCTAGTGTCATTGGTGACAGAAGAAGATTATAGTCAAGAAGAAGCAGTAAATTATATTGAATTATTAATTGATAATCAGATTTTGATTTCAGAATTGGAATTATCTCTAACAGGAGAAGAATTTCTTATAATGCTCACTAAAGTATTGAAAAGAGTTGAGAAAAACACTCTTGGTGAGATGGTATCGGAGATAATAGTATTATTAGATAAAATTGACAAACAAACTATTGGTATTGATTTGGCTTGCTATACTGCAATTTCAGATAAGATAAAGTCCTTAAACATACCTTTTGATAGTCAATATTTATATCAAACAGATTTAAAATTAAAAAGTTTTAACTGTACATTAAATAAAATACTTAAGGAGCAAATTCTTGAGGGGTTTAAGGTTTTAGCAAAATTGAGCAGTAACTCTAAGAATAAAAAATTAGAAGAATTTAAAAATAAATTTTATCAGAGATATGAGGAAAGGGAGATGCCACTTCTTCATGTTTTGGATACTGATATCGGGATTAATTTTATTCAAAATGGGAATTCATCAGTAAGTGATCTTAATCCATTAGTTGACGACATAGATCTTAATTTGGGAATAAATAATGGAAATGAGATACAAATTAATGATTGTAGTTTATTGTTGCAGAATAAAATTACTGTTGCTAATAAAACTAACCAAATAGAAATAATTTTAACTGATTCCGACTTAAATAATCTAAAATACGATTATCATGACCTGCCAGACTCGATGTCAACAATGGTTGAATTATATAGAAAAGATGATGATATGGAGATCTTTATGAATAATATTGGAGGTTCAAGTGGAGTAAACTTATTAGGAAGATTTACAGCGAGTAATCCAGATATTAGGAAGCATGTTGAATCTATAGCAAATACCGAAGAAAGTTTGAATGAAGGCAAAATTATTGCTAGTATAGTTCATATACCTGAATCCAGAACTGGAAATATTTTACAAAGGTCAAAGATTAGAAGTTTTGAAATACCTTTTTTGGCTAATTCAAGTGTAGAGTCTGACAAAGTGATTGAATTAGACGATATAACAATATCGGTTAAATATGGTAAGTATATTATTTTAAAATCAAAAAAGTATGGAAAGGAAATTATTCCTAGATTGGATACTGCTCATAATTATATGAATAGATCTTTACCCATCTATGAATTTCTTTGTCATATGCAAACTAATAATCTAAGTAATGGAGTTGGTTTTAACTGGAGAGGTTTAGAATCTTTATACAAATTTTTACCAAGAGTAAAGTATAAGAATATAATTTTAAGTTTTGCTTCCTGGTCAATATCTGGTGATGACCTAAAAAAAATTGTTAATGAGAAGAATGAGAGTTTATTGGGAAATCAAATGAGTTCTTTTTTGGAGCGAAATAATATGCCTGATGAATTATTATTAGTGGAAGGGGATAACGAGTTATATTTTGATTTTAAAAATACAAACAGCATAAAACTTTTTATAGAAATTGTGAGAAGAAAAAAACATATTAGATTAGTGGAGTTGTATTTTTCTGAAAAACGAGCTTTAGAAAATACAATTTGTGGATCCTATAGAAGTCAGTTGGTATTTACTCTAGTAAAAGATAAATTATAATTTATTGGAATGAAAAGATTATTTGTACCTGGTGAAGAGTGGGTTTATTACAAAATTTATACAGGAGTTAAAAGTTCTGATAATATTCTAATTAATTATATTCTTCCTCTTAGTAAAAAACTTACCGATCTTAAAATAATTAAAAAGTGGTTTTTTATTAGATATGCCGATCCAGATGAGCATCTAAGAGTCCGATTTTTATTGTCAAATATATCCAATTTTGGAGTCGTTGTTAGTGAGATAAATCTATCTTTAAAGAGTTTAATTGAGGATGATATAATATGGGATATTAAACTAGATTCCTACAAAAGAGAACTTGAAAGGTATGGAGCAAATTGCTTTCCTATTTATGAAGATATTTTTTATGTAGATAGTAGTTTTATTCTCAGGTTTTTGAAAGAATTGCTAGAGGAGCGATATTTGCCATATTTAGGTATTCGAATTATTGATACTTTTTTATCTGAGTTTAAGTTAAGCGATAAGGACAAAATTGAATTTTTAGAACTGTGGTTTAATGGTTTAGGAAAAGAGTTTGGTTATGATAGAAATTTGAAGATTCAATTGGATAAGAAGTTTAGGAAAATGCGTAAGGAGATTGACTTACTCTTTGATAATTCTATGTGGCCTGAAAACTTTCGGAATATGTTGGATTTATACACTAAAGAGATACGTAGTGGCGTTAATGAATTGATGATTAACTCTTTAAGTAAAAAGGAGAAAATTTCTATTATTAATAGTCTTTGCCATATGGCAATTAACAGACTGTTTAGATCTAAGCAAAGGTTGAGTGAGTTTGTTATTTATGGATTAATGATAAAAATGTTAAAAAGTAATTTAAAGAAGAAATCAAATCTTGAATTGATAAACAAGTAATAATTTTTTAGTTTAACGTGTAATCCTAAATTACATTTTGCGTGTAGTGAAGTAGGATACTATCTTTATTTTATTCAAAGAATGAATTGTTGTATAATGTATTCTATCATGTTCTATGTAATAGTGTAACATTCGGTGTAGACTCTTAATATAAGTATATTTAATATTATTACTATAACAATTTTTCACTTAATGTTTAATATAAATCAGTCGCTACATGATAAGTTGTAAATAACCCATGGGTGTGTTTTTTTAATCTTGCCAAGGCTTTAGAAAGTGTTGGGATGAATAATAAGGAGTTCGAATTTCTTTCAAACAAAAGAATCATTTGCTGCTGCTTTCATAAATAAATCGATTTTCTGTCAACTTATTTCAGGACGGGACACTATATAAAATACAGGGATTCCAATTTTGGAATCCCTTTTTTTATGCGCTAATGTCATTTATGCGACAATTATTTCGTGTATTAAGCTTTATCTTTTATTGTGAAATGGTAGGTATTAGAATTTAGGAAGATGAAGAAATTAATTTACATGTTCGCGATTTTATTCTCTTTTGCCATCTACTCTTGTAGTAGTGGAGGAGATGATGATGGTATGTCACCAAGCCCTGAGCCAGATCCAGTGGCTGATTTTACTGTTCGCGCGGCAACGAAAACAGCTAACCATCCTTGGGCAAATCAAGGTCATTCGGTAGCTTTTACCATAAATGGAAACGAAGGTGTCACACTTAATTTGACGCGAGGTACAACATATGTTTTTGATATCAATACACCAAGCCATCCATTTTATATTAGTACCAATGATACAGGTGAAGGAGAAGGAGAAATAACTGATGGTGTAACAGGTGGCATGACTACAAATGGGACTTTAAGTTTTACGCCCAATTCTAACCATCCTGATATGCTCTATTATCAATGTTCAGTCCACCCTAATATGGGATATATAATTATCCTTACAGATCCTTAGATGAATAGAAAACTAAATAATTTAATCGATCCTATCAGAATAACTCCGGATCGAAAAGGCAGAATAATAAGTTGGTGGATCTTTTTATTCTGCCTTTCATATGAAAAAAAATAAAGACTCGAAAGTCCTTTAATTAGCGACTTGTAGCTATTTTGCATTGATATACAAATGATTAAAATGTGATTTTGGTTGAATATATCAAGTTCATTTATTAAATTTAGTATTACCTGAAATATTTTAATCCAAAATCATATGGCAAATTTAAACGTAGAGTTTATGGGATTAAGCTTAAAAAATCCCATTATAGTCGGGGCTTGTACCCTTTCCGCAACAGTTGAAGGTGCACAGGAATTGGAACGTTCTGGCGCAGCTGCAATTGTTTACAAATCATTGTTCGAAGAACAAATTCAAATGGAGCGAGCTCAACTTTCCGATGAGTTAGATGAGTATGCTGATAGAAATGCAGAAATGACATCTTTGTTTCCAACCTTGGAACACGCAGGACCAAAAGCTCATATTCTAAAGTTATCTGAGGTAAAAAAGAATGTTAATATTCCTGTTATTGCTAGTTTGAATTGTTTATACGATGTAACCTGGTTCGATTATGCGAAACAATTAGAAGATGTTGGAGTAGATGCATTGGAATTAAATTTTTATCAGATGCCTGGCGATGTTGATAAAACAGCGGAGCAATTGGAAGATGAGAAAGTGAAAATAGTAAAGATTCTTAAAGAAAGATTATCTATTCCTTTTTGTATTAAGCTGAGTCCTTATTATACTAATACTCTTAATTTTGTGAATAGATTGGATCAGGCTGGTGCTTCTGCATTTGTATTATTTAATCGATTATTCCAACCTGAAATTGATATCCATACAGAAAGTCATGTTACAAATTTTAATCTGAGCAATCAGGGCGATTTCAAATTAGGATTACGCTATGTAGGCTTAATGTATAAGAAAATTGAAGGTGGTTTGTGTGGTACAAATGGTATTTATACATACGAAGATGTTGTTCAAATGCTATTAAGTGGAGCAAATACTGTTCAAATGGTAAGCGCATTGTATAAAAATATGCCTTCTTATATCGCACAAGTTCTTTCTGAGTTAGAGGAATGGATGGATAAGAAAGGATACAAATCTATTGATGAATTTAGAGGGAAATTATCAGATAGTGAATTGAAAGCATCTGATATTTATTACAGAGCTCAATATCTTGATTATCTACTCAATCCTGAAGAGATAGTGAACAAATATCCTATGAGATAATTTTAGTTAATATCGAACATAAAAGTCTGTCAATCGACAGACTTTTATCGTGTGATTTTGAGTTGGATTTTCTTAGTTTAATTTTTCGCAAACGTTTGAAAGAGAAAAGTGTACGACCATCTAAAATTTCTAATGAAAAGCGTCTTAAATCACGCAATTATATTTTTAAAATTAAAAAAAGAAAGCTACTTTTGTGTGCGTATTTCTGCATGACAAATATCATGCTTAATCCCTTTACATTTATTGTTTTAAATAAATAAGAACTAATAATATAATTGTTGTTAAAGATCCTGTTGTGTGGGACTTTAACGTGTAAAACTAAAAAGCGATAATTATGAGTACTAAGTACGTTTATACTTTTGGTGACGGTAAAGCCGAAGGTAAAGCAGACATGAAAAATTTGCTTGGAGGTAAGGGTGCTAACCTTGCTGAAATGAATCTAATCGGTGTTCCAGTTCCTGCTGGTTTCACTATCACTACTGAAGTTTGTACTGATTACAACAAGCTTGGAAAAGATGCTGTTGTAGCAATGATCAAAGAGCAAGTTGAGGCTGCTGTAGCTGACACTGAAAAAGCAATGAACGCAAAATTTGATGCAAAAGAAGGATTTCCTTTGTTGTTATCAGTTCGTTCTGGTGCTCGTGCTTCTATGCCAGGTATGATGAACACTGTTCTTAACTTAGGTATGAATGATGATACAGTAAAAATTGTTGCTGAACAATCAGGAAACGAGAAATTTGCTTACGATTCATATCGTCGTTTCATCCACATGTACGGTGACGTAGTTATGGGTGTTGAGGCTGAAGAAGGACAGCATAACCCATTTGAGGTTGTTCTTGATGAGTTGAAAGAAGCTAAAGGATACAAATTAGATACTGAACTTACAGTTGAAGATCTTAAAGAGCTTGTTGAAGGTTACAAAGCAGTTGTACGTGAGCACGCTGGTGTTGACTTCCCTACTTGTCCTTGGGAGCAACTTTGGGGTTCTGTATGTGCTGTATTTGATTCATGGGATACTGAAAGAGCTATCCTTTACCGTAGAATGGAAGGTATTCCTGACGATTGGGGTACTGCTGTTAACGTACAGGCTATGGTATATGGTAACATGGGTGAGACTTCTGCTACAGGAGTTTGTTTCTCTCGTGATGCTGCAACTGGTGAAGACCAATTCAACGGTGAGTATTTGATCAACGCACAGGGTGAAGACGTTGTTGCTGGTGTTCGTACTCCACTTGAAATTACTTTAGTAGGTTCTAAGCGTTGGGCTGAACGTGGTGGTGTTTCTGAAGAAGCTCGTAAAGCTGATTTCCTTTCAATGGAAGAAGCAATGCCTGAGCTTTACAAAGAACTTGATACTATCCAGCAGAAGCTTGAAGATCACTATTCTGACATGCAGGATATGGAGTTCACTATCCAGCAAGGTAAATTGTGGATGTTGCAAACTCGTTCTGGTAAGCGTACTGGTGCTGCTATGGTTAAGATGGCTGTAGATATGTTAGAGCAAGGTATGATTGATGAGAATACTGCTATTCTTCGTCAAGAGCCTAACAAATTAGATGAGTTACTTCACCCAGTATTCGAGAAATCAGCTCTAGAGGCTGCTAAAGAGCTTTCTAAAGGTCTTCCTGCTTCTCCAGGTGCTGCTACAGGTCAAATCGTATTCTCTGCAGAAGCTGCTGAAGAGTGGGCTGCTGCTGGTAAAAAAGTAATTCTTGTACGTAGAGAGACTTCTCCAGAAGACTTGAAAGGTATGTACGCTGCTGAAGGTATTCTTACTGAGCGTGGTGGTATGACTTCTCACGCTGCTGTAGTTGCTCGTGGTATGGGTAAATGTTGTATTTCTTCTGCTGCTGGTACTTTAGTTACTG
>Ga0209692_10004837_pt1 | contig 11907 bp, 9 predicted proteins | sample tdDd472_FD_187129 | JGI IMG/M metagenome (GOLD analysis project Ga0209692, IMG submission 187129) | Marine sediment microbial communities from the Atlantic coast under amendment with organic carbon and nitrate - tdDd47.2 (SPAdes)... | ecosystem: Environmental > Aquatic > Marine > Coastal >...
GGAAAACTTTGTTTGTATTCTTTCTGAGAAAACAGTTGTAGTAAAGTTCTGCTAGCATTTACCAATGCTTTGTATGAGGATGCCTCAACTTTCGTTTCCTTTCCCAAATCAATACGGTAAGCATTCTTATGCTCGCCAATGTCTTTGTAATTCAGATCAATGTTAACAGAAAGTGCATTCTTAGCATTTGTCTCAACAACATTTACATTCAAATCTTTTAGTTCTTGCTCGAATCGATTCAGAAACAGTTGCTCCTTTTCAGGTGCTTCCTTATCCCAATTTAAAAAGATTGCATTGTACTTTACTACTTCCCCTGCACTATCCCATTCCTGAACTGCTGGGATTACATTTAGTCTTTCTTGAGAGAAGGATGGAATCAGAAAAAGGATTAAGAGTAAACTTAGAATTGTTTTTTTCATTTTATTTCTGCGATATTTTAAGCGTAGAATATTATTTTGCTCTTTCCAGTTTGCGTAGCACTTCTATTCGTTTTTTGGTTTTCTCATCCATTAATGCAAAAATTTCTTCACTCGTTTTTCCTTCATGTGGCAAATACCATATGCATTTAGAGTAGAATTTAAACAAATCCTCCGATTTGAATTTATATCCCTTACGTGCAAAAAAGTAATTTCTCAACACCCTTAACCTGTCGGCACTCAAAGGTTCTAACTCTTCCAATTCTGCTATCTCCGCCTGGTAAGCCAAAGAATCTGGATCCTGATACCTGGCAGTTCTTCCCGGAACATATATGTTAATATCCTCAATGGGTTTCAAATTCTTTTTTTTCAATTCTATAAAACCATCTTTAATGTAAAAATTTCTAGCCCTCTTATTCCCCACACCTACTATTTTCCAATCATCATAATAAGAAATGTCTTCAAGCATTTCAAATTCTATATCACTTCCCATGTCAATTTGAAGCGTAAAGTCTGCAATTCCTTTTCCTGCCCAGTTCTTTGCCGTCAATAGTACGTAATTGTAAAAACTACCACCCGAACTATCGTAACCTCCATTAAAAGAATAGGTATGCTTTACAATGTTAAGACCACTTTTAAACCTGGCTTTAAAATAGTAAACGTAGTTCCATTCCCCCTCTACTTCCTTCAATTTGGTAAAAGGCGTATCCTTTAACAATCCGAACTTATAATCCGTCAAACTATCATTTATTACCACCGTAAAATCTTCTATGTCTGGCTTTCTTTTTTCAATATCAACACTGTCAACATCAGAATATTCCGGAGAGTATTTAGGAGAAACAACAAAACCTACTGTGAGTTCCTTTTCCTCTTTCGGATTAAAAAATTCAAAATAGACATCCACATACATATCATTACGTAAGGTAAGTTTCAACACTTCCTTCTGGATTTCAATATCAGATTCCAATACTGGAAACAAATCTCCTCCACTACTATTCAGTACAGAATCATTGGATTGAAAAAGTAATGCCAACAATACAATCAATCCAATTTTTAAATATTTAATCATGATTTATTTTTTCTATTGCTAAAGATAATATTCTTTTCAGTTTACGTTTTTTCAAATTCGTTTCAATAAAAATAAAACCACCCCAAGCTATAGGATCAAACATCTGAAAAGCTAGAGAATCTGCTCCCGCATCAATTGATTTTATATTCTTCATTTCAAGATGTCTCAAAACAGTAATATTTGTTACGTATCCGTCAATAACAACTAATGGATCAGGTTTATCTTTACGTGTTAAACAGGTGTCTATATTAAAGGTAAGTTTGGTCTTAATTAAGGAGTCGACCACTTTTTTCAAGGGTTCAGATTGACAGTATACATCTGTACACAAAACGAATATCAATCCTACCAATCCTATAAGTTTAACTGTACGTCTCATTGTTCATCAATTTTTAAAGAAACTACCTGTCAAATCTTTTCTGCTTTTTTATGATATCTACTATTTTCTTACCATTAAATGCCACCAAACCCTCACCAATTTTAACATGTTTTTTTCCATAATCGAAATGAATGGTAACCGGATTCAAATCATATACTCTCATCTTTTCCGGATGATGTTTAAATCCAAGAATCGTAACAGACCCATGAGATCTATAGGATTCTGCTTTTTCATTTATCTTACATGTAGGTTTGTGAATTTTTTGTAAATCATATCGTACCGTTTTATACTTTTTCAATAAGTACGATTCTATGACTAAATGTTCTTTATCAATAACAATGAGCTTATAACCAATTAATTTATTCAACCATGGCAAAAAAAATACAATTGCCAATATCGATCCAACTACTCCAAGTATAATTTCAATGAACCCTTTCTCGGAATATATCGGAATAAAAGCGAATAACAATAAGGCAGGAAATAAGATAAACTCAGATATTTTTCTTTTGTATTTAATTTCTTCTTGGTATAAATCCATTTTCCTTTTGTTTTTTTAATTTAATCATATTTGTATCACAATTTACCTTACTCATATAAGAATCAGGTTCGTTTATTAAAATTCTTTTATATCACTTCAGCTACTTCTATTTCATTCTGTTTATCTCCCGATAAGCATAAGCAATATTCATCACTCAATTATCCATTCCAGATAATCATCCAACAAGCTAGAGAATTCTTCCACATACTCATGCCCCTTGTCTTTATTGATGATCAACTTGGTATTCCCTCCTTGTTTGTCTATCTTCTCCATCAATCTTTTTTGATTGTCTATGGCAAAATCATTCTCTCCTGTAATCAATCCAATCCTTTTCTTTTGTGCTACAAAGTTCTCAATTGCTTTGTCTGATATATCCTTTGGCACTACCGGACAATTCACCACCAAGCCACTCATTGGAATTAGTTCGTCGAATGCGAGCTGAAGCGCCAAATAACCACCCGCCGACATGCCTGAAAAGACAATTTTGTTCGTGTCCACAGGGAAAGATTCTGTTACATTCTCATAGATATTTCTCAGTTCTTTTATCGTTTTATCATCATCGTACTTCCACTTGTATTCTCCTTTATTCTTATTGCTAAATGCGTAGGATTGAACAAATACCGAAATGTATTCCGTTTGCATCACTTCCGATAACCACGATTTTTTCGCCCATTTCATATTGCTGCTATTGCCATGCAACACAAATACAAGTGGATAGCTTTTATCCTTATCGTAACCAGAAGGCAGAACTACCTCATGTTCAATATGAGAATTCTGATACCAATTGCGCTCTACTCTTGCCAATTCTTTAAAATTCGAATTCTCCTTATAATACTTGTCGTAAGAAGGATTGTCTAAACCAAAGCAGTATCCTTTTTCATGACCAGCTTTCCATATTGCCGTTGCTTTTTTGTATTGTGCATTTCGGGTATACAAGCCTCCGAGAAAAGTAATCGCATCTTCCTCTTCGGCAGGAAAGGTTTTATAAGCGTATTCAGCAAGCAGAATCGCTGAATCCAATTGGTTATCATGATAATACTTTAAGGTACGAGGAATCATCTCCTCAAAGGAATTGTATTTATTAAGTTGTGCAAAACTTGTGCTCACACTTACGGCCAATACACAAAGGGGCAAAAGGATTTTGGATCTCATCATTTTTTAAATTATTGTTTGTTTTGATACTTTATCATAGGCTCATTTATAGCCTTAAGCTTTTTATTATCCCAATTCAAATGTGGTCACTCCATAAACCTTATTCAACTCAAACTCTGGAGGATTGCCATAGTACATTCTTGCGCACTCAAAAACATAATTGGCGACATATTTTTTTACAAGAGCCCTTGCTCCCTGATTGATAAATGGAATATCCAAATACAAAGGCTCTCCAACTACTGAATTCAAACATGCTTTGTAAAGTTCTTCTGCAATGCTGTCATTATCTGCAAATAGTGGACAAATCTTATATCCAACATAAGCTTTCCGTGCAATGGCAAAACCTTTCAATTTACCATCTTCTACATACTTAAATGTTTTGTTCCCGGGCAATTGTAACCAGGGAACAAGAAACTGCGGACGCGAAAATCCAAAACATTCTTTATCGTAAGCCAGAATTGTTGAGATATCTTCCTCATCTATGGGATAAATATTTTGATCCAGATCGAATAGCATTCCCATCTTTTCGTATCGAATATCCCTATAGGCTATTTCAAAGCCACCTTTCTGATAGAATGCCTGCATATCCACCACTCCATCCATTCCTATGCTTGCACCCTTATTTAATCTCGATAACAAAGTATCTCGTCTTTGATACCACAATTTCCGACCTATGCCTTTCGATCTGTACTCCGGACGAACAATAAAGAAGCCCATAAATCCGAATTCTTTATTGTAAGAGACAATCGATCCGCCTCCAATCAATTCTCCTTGATAATAGTATCCATAAAAACCATCCGGATCTGTTGCCCAAAACACATCAGCGTCATTAGGTCCAGGATTCCACCCTTCCTCTTCAGCCCATTTTAATAGAATTTGTAAGCCCTTAAAATCCAATTTCTGAAATTGCCATTGATCTATATTGTCCATAAATCTTTTATTTAAGTCTACCAATTCCTAAAATATACGACATTAGAATTAAGTTGAAAAAACCTACGATGTACAAATCTTCTTTGTTGTGAAACTTATATTTACGACTCAAAACTTAGAATTTGATAATTACTATAAATCTAACCTTCCGTAAAAGAAGAAAACAGTTTTAACTGCTTACGCAGAGCACGAGCTACAAGCTAGCACCAATTATTTTCTCGTAGCTTTAAAGCTGCCGTTTGGTTGTATCAATACAATTTCTTTTATCGATTTATCATCAGATTCCACAAACTCAACTTTAAATCCCTCTAAAGTTTTAAAAGAAAACTTATGCTTGTCTGTTGCCAACAACTCGTACTCTGGCTGTCCTTTTACAAAAAGATAGAGCTTACTTTCATTTTTAATGTATACTTTAATTTCAGTTCCAGCCAACTCATAAGTCCCTGCGTAGCTTTCTAAAGTCTCTTTCTTAACATCAATTACATTTGGCTTGTGCTTAAATTCAATCGGATGATCCAAAGTTCTCTCCACCTTCATTTTTACCAATGAAATCTCTCCACTATTATTGGTCGTAAAATTCAATCGCAAAGGACTATTCCCCGTAGTATCAATTCCTGTTTTGGTCACCTCAATGGGTTCAAAAATATCATAATGCACATGCTTTAAATAGAATGTTTTCAACTTAAAGTTTGCAAATAAGGAGTCATTTTGATTGCTGATATTGAATTCACCATAACCAGGATTAGAGTACTTACCTGTATAATCCTGCAAAATATGCGATGGTTTTGTGTTTTCTATTTTCGAAGATCCCTTTTTAGAATTCGCCTCTTCCTCTTCTTCTTTAGCCTTTAATGTATTCTTTGCAAATCGTTTCGCCCAATCTACTTTTTGCACTTTTAACATTCTATCGGCAACCGTATTTCTAACCAAATTGGGAACCGCTGAAGCATTTTGATTGGTTAAGACAACCACCCCAATACTATCACTTGGGAAAAAAGCCACATTGGCAGAAAAGCCATCAATGTTTCCACCATGCTGAACTCGGTAATGTCCTTTATAAGATGAAAGAAACCAGCCATAACCATAGTTCGATAGATGAATATCCGGAAACTCTTTGTCAGGAAGAGCTCCACCAATCACCATTTGAGAACTTATCGCCTCATCCACATAAGCTTCAGAAAGTATTTGCTCACCCTTAAACTTCCCTTTATTTATCCAGGTAATCAGCCAGTTCGACATCTCATTCACACTACTGTTAATGCTACCTGCCGGACTCATCCCTGCAATATGATAGTAATCCATTTTGCTTAGTATACTGTCCTTTTGTAACTGATATCCAATGGCAATGTTCGAGCTTTTCTCCAATTCGTCAATAGACACATTCGATCTATTCATACCTAATGGGGTAAAGAAGCGCTCTTTAATGTTTTCCTCCCAGCTTTTTCCGGTAATACGTTCCGCAATTACACCCTGAGCCAAAAACATGAAGTTGTTGTAATGCCATTTTTCCCTTACACCTGTAAAAGGTTCCTGATTTTGTACACGAAGAAGCAGGCTATCTTTATTATGGGTCGGAAAAAGATACCATGAATAATCATGACGAGGCATACCCGTTCTATGACACATTAAATCTTTTACAATAATGTGCTTATTCATTTCATCATTGTAAAACTTAAAATCAGATATGTATTTCAATGGGCTTTCATCAAAAGAGATTTTATCCTCTTGACGCAATTGCCCCAAAATAGAAGATGTAAATGCTTTTGAACTTGAACCAATCGCATACAAGGTATTGGCATCAGCAGGAATTTTATTTTCAACATCTTTATAGCCAAATCCTTTGGCATAAATAATTTTATCGCCTTCGACTATGGCAACAGCAAAGCCAGGTGCTTTTGTAACTTCCAGAATGCTTTCCAACTCCTTTTCAAGTCCTTTTAAACGCTTATCCTGTTGGGCAAATACCGTTGATACCGAGAGAATGGTCAATAGGGCAATTAGTATTTTTTTCATGACTGTTTGGGTTTAGTATGAATTACTTCTATTATTAGTTTTAATGATTGGAGATAAATAGCAGATTTAGGGAGCGTATCCGTCCAATAGGAAAGGATAATCGGATGTAAATCCAATCCTGAATGACCCTCCAAACCCGCTATTAATTCCTACATTATTGGGTTTTGTTATTTTAAGCCTGTTAATACTTCTTCGGCATTTTTATTATTAGGATTTAACTCTAAAGATTTTTCATAAGCCTTAATTGCCAACTCTTTGTCTCCCAAATCCAACAAACATTCACCATAACTATCAAACGTATTATAGGCATTTGGATGCAATTCTGTATTCAATTTAAAAAGCTTTAATGCATCTTCTTTTTCACCCTGATTCTTTAGCTGATAAGCAAAATTATTAATCCAGTTTTCACGTAAATCGTACTCAGAATTGGTCACATCCCCTTGCTTGACAATTCGTATAATTTCATCAATGCTTTTCCCTTCATCTACTAATTCTGTTAGTTTTTTTCGATTCAAGTTTTTCAGTTTCTCTCTTTGCTCTGCTAAAGTTTCAACGCCATATTCAATTCTCTCTGCATCCGTAATTTTTGTGGAATCCAATTCTTCTCTCACAACAACATTATTATCTAGGCGAGTATATTGCGTTCCATAAATCTGAGCTTTATTTATGCTCAACAAATACCTGTCGCTTATAGCAGCCAAAAGCCATTTGTTTCTTGTGGAATCCAATTCTATAGATTTTGTCATTAGCTTTACCGCCAATGCATAGGCAACAGAGTCTTCTCCATGATGAAAAATCAGTGCAGCGTTCTGATAGTCTATGGAGGTACGAACTTTATTGGAATCTAGTAACTCGTAAACTCTAGCTTCCCGTACGCTATCATTTTTTTGTCTGATACTCCGGTCTAGATGCTGCGTTCTATCCTCCTGGTCACTTTTAAAAATCTCAATCAATTCCTGATTGTCCACAACTTCCTTCTGAATTTTGTCATTCTTGAAATTGCAGGAAATAATTCCGAACATACTTGCTAGTAAAATAATTCTTCTCATATTCCTATTTTATTAAATGTAAACTTCTTATATGTGCATCTGCTAGCGCGAGCTTGTAGCTCGTGTTTTGTTTATACAGAAAACTTACTTAGCTCTCACCTATAAGATTTCTACAAACAGCTATTCCAATTATTCAGCCTATTTTTTAAATATTGTATTTATCTTGTAATTCAAGTTTTTTTATACGAGAACGTATAGCTCCATCATTTCTCTCAAAAATCGAACTTAATTCTTTGATTGTTTTACCTTCACAAAACAACATTTCTAATTTTTCATCCGCATCAAGTGTCCAAGGTTCGTATGCGTGTTTATGATTTTTCCTAACTTCACTAAATGTGTATGCTTTTTGTGTCTCTTTAGAAACTGTTATGTCAAGAAAATACCAATTATCAATCTTTTCCCAATCAAATTTATATGAGTTTCTTAGGTTCACCCTAACATCTTCTCGTCCTTTACTATCAAACCAAAATTCTTTTCCCTTTTCAGATACAAATCCATTATGAGTAGCAAACACTGTCCCTACACCTCTATTTGACTTATTAATATATGGAGTACTGTCAGTAATCATATAAAATTTCCCAAGATCAAATTGATCCCAAGTGACAATTTCCAGTGCTTCAATGTCGACATAAGCATCAATTCGACCATGATCTTGTGCTCCTTGTTTGGCTGTCTTAAACTTCAATTCAATAGCACAATTTATTTTATCAACGAATTCGCAAGTGATATCAATATATTTCGATTTTCCTTTGACCTTATCGCATTTAGTCTCTAAATCAACTTTAAAAAGATCTTTTTCCGCTATAGAATAAAGATTACCAACACTTCTTATTATTTGAGCGAAATGATGCTGAAAAGGAGCTTCTTTATTTATTTCGTGTCTCCCGCATATAAATTGAGATTTAAAAATTTTCCACGACAATTCTAAAATTTCATTTAGCCGTTTTTCATACTCGAATTCTATAATCTCTTTTTCTTTCATTATATACCACGCATTTTACTTAGATTCATTGATGAGCATAATAATAGTGCCTTTTCTAGCACTAACATATCTATTTATGAACACCAAACCATCAATTCTTCATTATTAGCATTTGACCTAACATAATCATCTGTACTGGCTAATAAATGACTTAACTTTTCAGTCAAATTATCTTTCAAAAGACCGGGCTGTACAATTACAATTTTATACTTAAAGGTTTTATCAAGACTCAAAATACGCTTAAGCTCCTTATAATCACCATGCTTTATCTTATCATTTGTACCTAATAGCTTAACACTATCATCATTATTCTTAAGTCTATCAATTATCTTTACTTTTAGTGTAGAAATACTTTTAGTCCATATAAGTGATTTTTCCGCTTGACCACAAACTTCATACAGATAACTAACACGATCTCCTGTTTGATCTGTATCTGATGCTTTAACATGATAAAGTTCAACATTAACTGATGCTATATTATCTTTGATTACAATAAAATCTGCCAATTCTCCAGTTCCATGATCATATACAATTATTGATGGTGATGCCTCTTTGATAATTTCAAAAAGTACATCATGTATATGTCTTTTACCTTTTTTAGGATTTTTAAATTCCTTTGAGATATCTGTTCTAAAGTAATCCCAATCAATGGCTTTTAATCTTTCTACATCATACAAACTTTTATTGCCTCTGACTAACAACTCATTAAAATTTGTAATGGTAGATAAATCCGAAAGCTGAAATGATACAGGACAATTCCTTAAATACTTTAATAATTCAATAAAGTTATCATCCCCATTATTAATAAATAAAGTAAGTTCATTATCAATATTATATTTATACCCTTCTTTAAATGAATAAAGAATTGGTATTTCAAAATTTTCATTTTTTATTATAAATGAAATTTCAGTCCTACTTGTATAATTATAATCAATGACTAAATCTAAATTGACTAATTCTCCTCTATATACTTCTTGACCATCGATAGAAAACAATGCATTTGGATTTTCTATGTAAATGTCAGTATGCCAGAATGCAAATGATGGCTTTACATCATTTGGAATTTTATTGATTATTTGAGGAATAGGAATATTATCAATGCCTGTATTCGTTCTAACTGTGACTGTACTATTTATTTTTGTTCCAATAAGGTTACAGAAGTTGATAAAATCTTTAATATTTATATAATTACTACCCCAAATTTTTGCACCGCTACTATAGCCAATCGTAATTTCATTTCCATTTACATCAATTCCACTACCTTGTATGTGCCCGTTTGAATACATCCTTCCCTCACTATTAGTTATTCTATTATGCGCAGCAGACCCTGAAATTATTCTATAACTTTCACCACTTTGTATTGCTCTACTCTGTAATCCTATATTGAAAAAAGTCAAGTCTTTTAAACCGTACAAGGCTTTATGTATATCACTCTTAGGAACATTATTATATTCCTTAACATTAAAGCATTCCAAAATATCTTCATATAACAAGTTTGTCTTTTTACCTGAATAGTGGACATATAGCATATTTGTCTTCTTATGGTGGTAAAGAATATACATATAATAATGAGTATTCTTTATATCGTCTACAGCTATCCATTTAGGTTTAATAGCTTCTTCCGTAATAAAAATAACAGTATTATTTACCTCATCAGTCTGATGAAAAATAATTTTCTGATTACCAATATCAATAACTCCATTAATATCAAACTCGTTTGTTCTAAATATTTTTATATGTGAATATGGCTTTAAAACACCTAGTGATATATTTAATTTATCAGGATTTTTAGTTTCTAATAAATCATTAAAATTTTCATTAAATTCTTGGACTTCTTTTAATTCTTCAATTGCATTTTCACTTAGATTAATAATAATATCTGACCATATAGCTCCATCTTGATACATCAAATGTTGTTGACCTAACACAATGTCACTTTCTGCTGCAATAAATTTAGCCGAACCTAAATTAGGAGCATTAGTTCTAGCAAATCGCCCAATGAATTGAAGAGTAACAGCTAGTGACTTGTGATGTTCATGAATTGCTGCAATTTTTAATGACGGAAAATCAAACCCTTCAGCTAACATGTTTACACATATTATACCATCTAATTCTTTCCTTCTTAAACTTTGAATCGTTTTCTTTATATGTGAATAAGTATGATCACTATGAATTACTTTTAAATTTAAGTTTGTATTTTGTTCGTATATTTTTTTTAGATCATTAGCATGATTTTTGTGTTTTGTTCTAACCATTATAAAATGATCTAATCCTTGTTCTCTATCCTTTCTAAAGACATTTTCAGTTTTTTTAGCAATTAAAATATCTTTTTCTATTTTTGTTTTTTCACCTACCTTAATGGAATAGTATCCAACACTTCCAAAAATTTTATCTTTATATGCCTTTGATAGAGGATATGAATATATAAGCTTACCCTTTATTTCTTTGTCATCTCTCCTAAAGGGTGTCGCTGTAAAGTATACTTTTTTTGAATTACTAAAATATTCAATAATTGTAGTCCATGTAGATGCAGGTAAATGGTGGCATTCATCAACTATTATTAAATCAAATAAATCCTTTCGTGGAGTCAATTTTTCTGAAAAACCAGCCGTAATACTTTTAGGAATTCCAACAACATAATCATACTTTTCAAGTTCTTTCCAATCAGAAATACTACTAATGTGTTTATTTAATTCTTTACATTTAGGCAGCTTAATTGATTTTTTAAATACACCTATTTTTATTAATGTTTTTAATTCTTTTAAATCATCAACAATTTGTCCTCTTACTAATTTTGAAGAACTTAATATTAAAACTCTTTCTGCTTCCAAAAGGAAAGGGCATAAAGTTAAAACAGCAGTTTTTCCTGAACCGGTAGGCATTACGACTAAGGATGGTTCCGTTTCATACAAGGAAAAATGTTGTCCTATTGCATGGATTGCACCTATTTGAGCATTTCGTAATCCAATTGCTCCATTACCTTTTTTTTTAGGTAGCTTTATTTCAATATATTTTTTTGAAAAGTAGGACATATATCTTTTTATTTATAGTATTTGATTGAAAACAATAGACGTAAACCTTTACTTCTTATTTCTATCGTATTATTCCAATACAGCGTTTGTTTTTATGCCATATCGTAGTAATATTAACAACTGTTTGTTAAATGTTCTTCTTCCATTTTTTAATCTATCCCAATAAATTTATAACTAATCTCATAAATCACTTTACATATTTTAGCTTAATTTTCTTAGAATCAGTATAAATATGCTTAACAGGTGGTTTTTTACTGCTAAATTGTAATTGTACATATAAAGAAGAGCCCCGTTTACTGGGGCTCTCAGAGCTTTCTGTTGCTTAGGTATTAAGCTTCCGCTTCGCTTGT
>Ga0209692_10004838_pt1 | contig 11907 bp, 12 predicted proteins | sample tdDd472_FD_187129 | JGI IMG/M metagenome (GOLD analysis project Ga0209692, IMG submission 187129) | Marine sediment microbial communities from the Atlantic coast under amendment with organic carbon and nitrate - tdDd47.2 (SPAdes)... | ecosystem: Environmental > Aquatic > Marine > Coastal >...
TGAGGAACGAAGGACAAAGCGCATTTGCAACCTGCTTTCAAGGTGGCACACCTTGCCGCCGGAGGCATTTTTTTGGCCACTTTAACCATAGAAGGCATGTCTAATTATTTCGGATTACGCCTTTTCATCCCGGCGGCACGGGATTTCCACCCGAAAGGTGGCACCGGACCCTTCGTTGTTGAACGCGGTGATGGTTCCGCCATGGTTTTCCAGAATCCCGTAAGCAAGGCTCAAGCCCAGGCCCGTGCCTTCCCCGGCCTCTTTGGTGGTAAAAAACGGTTCAAAGATACGCTCGAGGAGCTCGTCGGGAATACCGGTGCCCGTATCGGAGACCTCGGCAAAAACCCGTCCGCTCTCCACCACCCCGCTCCGAACGGTGAGAACGCCTTCGTTGCCCATGGCATCGGCGGCATTTAAGATGATGTTCATGAACATATGATTCATCTGCTGACCATCGGACGTCACCGGGGGAAGCGCCGGGTCAAGCTCGGACCGGATCTCGATGTTGTGGAATATGGTCTGGCTTTCCAGGAGGTAAAGGGTCCTTTGAATGGCCCGATTGATGTCCAGGGGGGACATCTCTCGTTGGGTTTGGCGCGTAAATTCAAGAAGTTCCCGCACCGTATCCCGGCACCTTGCGGCATCACGCAGGATCCGTTTGACGTCCTGCTGGGCCTCCTCGGGCAGCTCGTACTCTTCCAGAAGGAGCCGGGCAAAAAGCAGGATCCCCCCTAAGGGATTGTTGATCTGGTGGGCCACGCCTGCGGCCAGTTTGCCAAGGGAGGACATCTTCTCGGCCTGGAGAAGCTGCACCTGGGTCCCCTTGAGCTCCTCCTCCATGCGAAAGGCTTCGCGCATGTCCCGAAAAAAACCAATGGTGGCAACCTCTGTCCCCTCTTCATAGACGATGGCCGCATCCAGGTTGATGGGCACGCACTGGCCGTTCTTGTTCATGCCGTCCACCCGAAGGGCTTTGACCTTGCCCTCCCCCCCATGATCATTCCCACGCATCTTTTTCATGATCTCTTCGGCCACGCCCGGGGGGTAGACCTTCCGGATATCCATCCCCGCTTCGGCCTCTTCCACGGAAAACCCGCAGATATCCGACGCCACATCGTTGAAAATCAGGATGCGGCCCTTCATATCGGCGGCGATCACACCGTCCACTGCGCTGTTGATGAGATTTTTTAAAAAGGCGTTGGAGCGCGTGAGGTTCTCTTCCATCTCTTCATAGGAGGAGACGTCGTAGTCCAGCAGAACCACGTAGGATATTTCGTCCCCGCTGTAGAGGGGGTAGGCATAGTGGCAGGCTTCTCGACGCGTCTTGCCATCGATTGTTTCCACTTGCCTTGCGGCGCGCTTGCCTGTGCGAAGGACCTCGATTGCGAGGCAGGGACTGCAGGGGAGGTCCTGCCTGTAGAGGAGTTCGTGGCAGGTGCGGCCCATGCACTGTTTCCCCATGCGCCGGGAGCCGAGACGAAAATTGGTGGCGATCACCCTTAAGTCCCGCGAAACCAGCATCAGATTCCGCTTCTCCTCCTCCACCGCGTGAATTGTTCCATCCCGCTTATCCGGATACACAAAAGGGCTCCTTCATATGTGGCGTTTGAGGAAATCATCGCCCGAAGCACGTTGCAACACCCCAAAGGGGCTACTTGCATGGGCAACGACGATATCGCATAGACACAACTCCGCTTGCTGGACTTAACTTGAGGGGCATCATGAAAAAGGCCGCGTACAACGGTTATCCTATTGCAACGCGGCCTCAGACACAAACCAGGGTGATGACTGCATCATCACAACATCGATCAACACATCTTACTCTACGACGGGACGGGGAAGCACTCCGGCGCGCTCGGCGATCTCGGGAACCTTGTGCTCCCATTCGATGGCCATGAGGTGAATCCCGGAGACCCCTTTCATCTCCTTGAACTCTTCGATCTGCTCGCAGGCGATCTTGATGCCCTCTTCGGCCACCTTGCCCTTTTCCGCGCCCTGGAGTCGTTTGATCACATCATCGGGCACTTCGATACCGGGTACCTTGTTCTTCATGTATTTGGCCATACCCACGCTCTTCATGGGGGTGATACCGGGAAGGATGTAGACCTTTTCGGTGAGGCCCATGTCCACGGCCTGCTTCATCCACTCACGCATCTTGTCCATGTTGTAGACGCACTGGGTCTGGATAAAGTCCACCCCAGCCTCTACTTTCTTGGCAAGGCGATGGATGCGCCACTCAAAGGGGTCGGCAAAGGGGTTGGCAGCCGCGCCGATGAACATCTTGGGAGGCCCGTCGATCTCTTCTCCGGAGAGGAACGTGCCTTCGTCACGCATCTGCCGAACGGTGTTGATGAGCTGAATGGAATCAATATCAAAAACACCCTTGGCGTTGGGATGGTCGCCAAACATCTGGTGGTCGCCGGTGAGGCAGAGCATGTTGCGGATGCCCATGGCAGAAGCCCCGAGGATATCTGCCTGCATGGCCAGCCGGTTTCTGTCCCGGCACACCATCTGGTAGTTGGGCTCCAGGCCCATCTCGTTCACCAGCATGGCAGCGGCCCAGCTGGACATACGCACCATGGCAGTCTGGTTGTCGGTGATGTTCACCGCATCCACATAGCCAATCAGATGCTGGGCCTTCTCCTTGACATGCTCGATGTTGGACCCGCGTGGGGGACCCAGCTCGCCGGTAAAAGCAAAGTGTCCTGCTGCGAGAATTTTTTCAAGATTGCTTCCTGATTTCATATCGGCACATTCCTTCGCTGTTTTATGTTTGACGGTTTCGCGAGGAGCGTTCACCTGACCGTCATGTTTTTGATTTCGAGGTACGGAACAGCCCAATACCGAAGTTCATTTACCCTGCGTGTATCTGTTCTTTCTCAAAGTCGGGAAAGACCCCCTGCTCACGACAGATGGTGCGGGCAAAAGCGAGCATCTCCGGGATATCGATGCCAAAGGGGCAGTAGCACCTCGTGCAGAGCACGCATCGTTCCCAGACCACATCGCGGATATCCAGGAGGGTGGAGCGATCCACCATCCCCTTCTTTTTGTAGAGCACCCCAATGGAGTTAATGAACTTGTAGGAGGGCATGTAGGTCGGGTCGTTGTCTCGGGCGTTGAAGAGAAAGCAGCTCTCGGCGCAAAGGGTGCAATGGGCACAGGCGGCCAGAGAGAGCTTCATCTTTGCCTTTCGGCTGTCGAGCCGTTTTTTGATCCGGTCGGTATCGACCCCGGCTGTATTTTTCTTGAACATGTCGACTCTCCGTATGGAAGACAGCCCCTGTAAAAGGGCTACCAGTTTCTGTTGCCGCTGCCCAGAGCCCACTCGCCCTTGACGGTAAAGCGTACCGCAAAGAAGAAGACCATGTGGACAAATTTGGTAAAGGGCGCAAGGATCAGCATCGCTTCACCGGCCAGGATATGCAGAACGATCATCAGCTTGTAATCGAAGATCTGATGATACGCGAGAAACCCTGTAATAAAAGGCGCCGTGGCCAGAAGCAGCATCAGGAAGTCGATGCCGCTTGTGATGATCCTCACCCGCTCGAGAAAGAGCCTGCGGTAGAGAAAGTAAAGGCCGCAGAGAAGAAAAATCACGGTAAGCGTATCGGAGGTCTTTTCGCTGAAGGAGAACAGCGAAAAGCCGATGGCCCGCTCAATCAGGATGTTGTGCCCGAGAAGAAACAGCGGCACCACGATGAGGCAGACGTGAAAGACCGAGGTGACGATGATCATCCCCGGACTGGTTTTAAAGATAGAGAGCTTCAGGGCATAAAGAAGCCCCCCGGCCCCCGCAGGCGGTTCTTCCTTCGCCAGCCCGGCCGGACGCTTCAATTTCGGCTCATCAACGGTTCTGGAGAGGGCCAGAAACCGGAACACCTGCCAGATGATGCCTCCGAAGAAGATCGCAATGGAGATCCAGACCATCGGACCCCTTATAAAATCGTACATGAGAGCCCCACTTTCCTTTTCAATGGGTTGACGTCTGCGTGAAAAGGCACAGCCTTTTCAGCGGTCACCGGAGCAGGTAATGCGTCACCGGCCCGCAGGCCGGAGGCTCCTTTCGGACACCACGGCATCACTTGTAGTAACGCTTCTCGTACTTCGGCTGAACCACGGTGCGTTGCAACTGATTCTGCCACTGCATCACGCTCTGAAGCTTCAGGATATCGTCCAGGCGATCCTGGGCTTTAAGTCTCTCGTAGATGTCGAGCCACGCACAGGGAATCTCCTGGCTCACCTCGCACATGCTGTTGTTGGTGCCGCCACAGGGACCGTTAAAGAGGCCTTTGGCGCAACGGGTCACAGGGCAGATACCGCCGGTGTATGCCAGAACGCACTCACCGCAGGCGCGGCATTTCTCTTCATACATCCCCAGGCCCCGGTCCACCCCGATAAAGACGGTGTTGACGGCAGGGAAAACGGGTTTGTCAGGGTATCGCTCTGCCATGAGCTGCACACCTGCGCCGCAAGCCATGGAGAGAATGCAGTCATACCCCTCGGCAATGTCATCCATGTCCTGGATCAGGTCCATGTTGCACTGCCGTTCCACCGTGTAATTGCCCAATTGTTTGGAGGTGCCGCTCTCCTTGAGCTTCAGCTCGAGCTCGGCGTTGAGTTCGTAGACCTCCCGCTGCCCACCGGCCAGGCAGACCGATACGCAACCGCCGCATCCAACGGTCAGCACCTTGCCGTAAGCGGATATGGCATCTGCGATCTCTTCCAACGGTTTTCTCTTGGCTTTAACCACGATTCCCTCCCATTATAAGTTATCTCAACCCCATCCCCCGGGATAAGGGTATCATCTGTTTCTTCTTCACGTGTAAGCTGCGGCTACTCGTCGGCGTCTGCCGCGTCTGAATGGGCCGGCTTCACATGACACTCTCCGCACATCACGGGCCCTGCTTTTTCCGTCTCATGGCAGGTGATGCACTGATTGTGGTAAGCGTCCATGGGACCGATTTTCGCTTTTTCCCCGTGGCAGGACACGCAGGAGAGCTCGCTGAGGTCCTCGCGGTTCATGCTGTTCAGCTCAATGGGCTCATCCGGCTCCGTCTCGGAGAGAAGCCCCTCATCCAGGACGTTCTCGCCGTCCTGAAAGTCGTGATGGCAGGAGAGGCAGTCATCGGCAACGTCAAAGTGCATCTCATGTGGAAAGGAGACCGAAGGCCTCTGCTTCGCACCCGCCTCCACCGCCCCGGCAGACAACATCACCGGCAGGACAGCCAGAGTGGCGAGTACGAAAAGGGACATTACGCAAGATCGTGTTCTCATTTTATCCATGGGGTTGTCACACTCCTCGCAGATATGGATGAACATAGAGATGATGACTGAAATCCCTTCCAGCCATCACAACCGGGTGTCATCAAAGGTAGAAATGAAGATAAAGAGGGCGTGCGGTTCGTGACCTGACTCGTTACTGGTGATGCATGGAACGTCACATGTGTACGCCGTTCATCCTGAAATACGCCTATCAGACACGTGATACTCTCTTTACGCAAATTGACTTGCAATGTCAAGTAACTATAAAACTCAACTTTTGTTTTCTTCTTAGCCAATTTGAAAAAGCCCTTAGAATAAGGGTTAACCTTAAATTATTCGCACTTTCATGACCAAAGGAACACCCAAACAAATAGCTAAACACTTATCTCTACCTGCCACGTTTCCCGTCATGATTCTGCAGGATACCGAACCGTCTGAGCAAGGACCTGGGGGATCACCTCAGGCGATCAATTTGATACGATCGGTTGAAAAACGGCGCCCATTATAGCCCCAAACCAAATTTTTTCAATCGGACAATCTTTCCGGCGGCCAGATTTCAGGTCCTCAAGCCAGTCCTGAAGAGGTATTCGTGGACACAGAGGCACTCCTGACGGGTGATGTGTCAACAGCCCGCCCTCGACATCTCATCGTTTTCCCAACAGATAATGCAAGCGGCCCTCAAGCCCGACACCTGTGCCCCTCCCCCACACGGCCCTGTGATCCATATCACTCGAAATTCACACAAGATTTCAACTTTACGCGACTCTTCCAACGAAACCGTTTTTCATGTTGACATCAATTGATCTGCTTTCCTATAATTTCTCTGTTTGCAGGTGCAGGATGGCATCAATGGACACTGCGTCCCCTTTGGTTCGATGTAAAAACCAATGGTTACCCCCCAACGCCTCGACACAACCGCATAAAGCCGGTTGCGTCCCCATCGTCTGCGACGATCCTTCCGGGAGCCTCCGGAAGTAATTTAATGAACCTGTAAGCTGCCACACACCGAACGCTTCGCCTTGGCGCCCCATCTATACCGCCATCGGTGGACCCGTTGTGTGGCCCGTTACAAAGCAGTCATATTAATGATTCAGACAAATCTAAGGAACCCAACATGAAAAAAAGTGCACTTCTCATCGCATTCGTTCTGCTTGCTCTTCTGGCGGGATGCCAGACCATGTCCACCAACCGGGTTGAGTCCGACGAAATCACCGATGTGGGGGACAAGTGGAACGACACCGATTCACGCCTTGTGGCCGACGAGATGATCAACGATGTCCTTTCCCGCCCCTGGCTCACTCAATTTTACAAGGCCAATGGCGACAAGAACCCTGTGGTCATCATCGGCTCTGTCAAAAACAGAAGCCACGAGCATATCAACGTGAAAACCTTCGTCCGAAACCTCGAAAGGGCCCTCCTCAACTCCGGACAGGTTCAGTTTGTGGCCAGCAGCGGCGAGCGTGACGCTATCCGTGATGAGCGTCTGGACCAGGCCTCCTACGCCTCGGAAGAGACCGCCAAATCCGCAGGCCATGAGGTCGGCGCCGATTACATGCTCCAGGGGGAACTCAACAGCATCGTCAACAAAGACGGGGGGAAATCCGTTCGTTTCTATCAGGTAAACCTCACCCTCATCGACCTGGAGAAAAACCAGAAAGTATGGATCGGTGAGAAGCAGATCAAAAAGCTGATCAAGCAGAGCCGTTTCAAGTTCTGATTTAACGGCCCAGAAGGCATTGCCAATTGACGGAGAATCGCCCGGTGCCCATGAGGGTCCGGGCGGCTTTCCGGCGGCTCCATTCCCTGTCAGGCCGGAGACCCGGCCAGATACTCCGTAACACGGAACTCATGAGGAAGGTGTGACCCCCATGAAACGACTTGTTCTTGTTGTGGCGCTGCTCATCGCGACCACCGGATGTGCTCCCACGTTCAACTACGCCAACCTGGACAGCCTCCTCAAGGCCGGCGACTGCATCGGCTCCAAGGAGATGATCAAAACCAGGCAGGCCGACTATGGAAGCCATGCCCAGCTGCTATTCCACCTTGACAATGCCATGATCCACTACCAGTGCGGAGACCTGCCGACGGCCGCGGCAGAGTTCAGTGAGGCCGATGAGATGGCCCAGCTCCTCTGGACCAAAAGCATCAGCGCCGGAGCTGCGTCTTTCCTGGTCAATGACCTGATCATCGATTACCCGGGGGAGGACTTCGAGCGGGCGCTCATCAACCTGTTTTCGGCCTTCACCTACATCCGGCAGGAGGAGTTCGACAGCGCCCTTGTGGAATGCCGCAAGCTCAACACCCTCCTGACGGAGTACAACGACCAATACGAATCCAAAAACGTCTACAAAGAAGACGCCCTGGGTCGCTACATCAGCGGCATCTTAAGCGAGATGGACGGTGAGTACAGCGAGGCCTACATCTATTATTACGAGGCCTTAAGGGCCTACAGGGATTACAACGCGGCCTACGGCACCCCCACCCCTGAGTCACTCTATGCAGACCTGCTGCGTGTGGCCGGCCCCGCAGACCGCCGGAGTGAAGCCAATCGCCTGACCAAGGGCTACACCGGGATGGTATTGCCCCACAGGGAGGCACGCAGGCAGGGACGTATCGTCTATGTCCACATCAACGGCAAGGCCCCCATGAAGGTGGAAAATAAGATCACCCACATCGGCCCGACGGGTCCCATCTCCATCGCCTTTCCCCGGTACGTCACCTTTCCGGTGAGGTGTTCCGACAGCAGCCTGGTCCTCACGGACGAAAGCGGCCTCACCACCACGGCTCAGGCCGTTCTGGCCGAAGACATCACCCGCATTGCCGTAAAGAACTTAGATGACAGAAAGGCTCGCATCTGGGCCAAGACCATTGCCCGCGCCGTCGCAAAGCAGGTGGCCGTCCACGCAGCGGCCAAACAGATTGAAAAAGAGCAGGGAGAGCTGGCTGGCATGTTTGCCCAGCTGGCCGGCCAAGTGGCGGCCAGCGCCACAGAAAAAGCGGACACACGCTGCTGGCGCACCCTTCCCGGAGAGATCTATTTAGCCAGCCGCTTTGTAGAACCCGGAGAGTACAAGGCTTCTGCCTCCTCCTGCAGTGGCACCGACACCTACCTTGAAACAGTACGCGTCAAGGCAGGACAAACCGTCTTTGTCTTTAACAACACCATGTATTAAGCATCCGGCATCCGGTGCCCCATCCTTTACGGGCATCGGAACAGCCCATGATTCACGCCCCCTGGAAGGGAGATGAGAGACAACATGAAACGATTGATTCCCCTGATAGTCGCCACCACGCTTATTGTGTCCGGTTGCGTGGCATCCTCACCGGAGCAAAACCCGAAGCAGCAGCGGCGATGCCCAGAGAGAGCGTGCCAGACAAGCCTTTGATGAGCTGGAAGGTGGCCCCGCAAGGCCGGTGCCCTCCAAGCAACCGACCCACACCTCTCAACCGGCTCCAAAGCCTCAACTCAAGCCGGCCCCGCTCTCCGCGGAACCCGCCCTGGAGTTTTCAGAGTCCACCCACCTCATTGCCAGGGGGTACGGACAAACCAGACCTGAGGCAATCCGTCGGGCCAAAGCGGAGCTCTCCAACATCTTTGAATCACGCATCGAAAGCGATGTCTCCTCCATCACCCGTGCCACCACCGATTCGGTGAAGGGAGATGCCCTTTATAAAAACGTACAGTCCAAGATCCGTGTCGCCTCCTCCGTCGAACTGGAAGGGGTGGAGGTAGGTCCGGTCATCAAGGACGGCCGTGAATATGTGGCTGATGTGGCCCTGGACAGAGCGCGGGCCGCTCAAAAATGGCACACCGACATGGACAGGATCGGTGCCCGCATCGATGTGGAGGAGAACGCCGCCCGAACAAGCCCCGGAAAGCTGATGAAACTCAAGCACCTCAATACGGCCATGGATCTCTTCATTGAGCGCGAAGCCCTGGTGAGCCGACTTCGGGTGATTGGGCGACCCGGCGAGGGATCCGATGAGGAAGCCTTTGAGTCCATTGTGGCCCGTCTTCAGGAGGTGAAAACCAATTTCAGGATCGGGCTTAAAGTGGACTCCCAAAACGGTGAGGACCTGAGTCACAAACTGGCCAAAGAGCTCACAGAGGCCGGTTTTCTCGTGGGAGGAAGCGCAAGCGACCACGACGTGACCCTGATTGTCACCCTTGCCCTCTCCCAGGTCAAAACCAACGACCCCAACTTTAAATTCATGCGTGCCACCGCAGATGTCGCCATCATCGACCCCACAACGGGCAAAATGGTGGGGAACTTGAATGAAAACCAGCGGGAAGGCCACCTCACCTACGAAGAAGCCGGTGTGAAAGCCACCAGCAAGCTGTCCGGCAAGCTGTCACGGAAAATTGTCGCCTATTTCAACTAACCATTGATGGAGGAACCCAGTCATGACCGGTACAATGCGCCCCATGGATCTCGACGAGACACCGCTCTACGGCCCCAGGGGGCTGCTGGTCTGCGGCCTGGACGATACGCTGGCAAATCAGCTCTTATCGCTGCTCAGGACCCTTGGCTGGGATGATCTTCCCGTCTCCTTTGCCGGTCGCAACGACCTGAACACCCCTGTGGGACAGCTCTTTACGGAGCCAACGGACAACCGGGAAGACCTCGGGGGATTTGCGGTGATCATGGCCGGCATCACGGGGAGCCAGCTCCAACAGCTCATGAAAAGCTGGCGGGAAAGCTCCCTTCCCCGGACCCTTTGGGCCACCCTCACCGAAACCAGCGAGAACTGGCCCCTCCTCACCCTCCTCCGTCACCTTGCCGAGGAGCAGAAGGAGATGGCCGAAGCCCGCCGGAAAAAGAGCTGATCCACCCACCGGATTCAAACAATAAAAAACCCGCTTCGGTATCGAAGCGGGTTTTTTATTTTATACGTCATAGCACGCAAAGCGATGCCTCCGGCGGCAAGGTGGCGAAGCCACGTTAGGCAAAACACCTTGAAAGCAGGTTACGAGCGCGCTTTACCCCTCGTCCCTCGGGGCAAATCACACCCGTTTGTGAATTGGTATGACCCTGGGCGCGCGCCTTAAAACCTGTTTGTCACACTTTTCAAAAGTGTGGCCCCCGGCAGGGCCGCCAGAGGCTTTTTTGCCACAACTGCAACTGAACAGTCACCGACCGACGACCAGGCCTTTTGGGTTCATGGGGTCTCCACACAGGGCGACACCCGCTGTTCAAAGGCTGCCTTGTCCACAGACGCAGCAAAGAGGTTGTCACCGTAGCAATCAAACCGCTTATCAGGGCGCATCCCCAGTTTTTTCAGCAGGGCCACGGAGGCTCGGTTTCCGGGCATGGCCGCCCCGTAGATCCGAGGCAGTTTCAACCCCTCAAAGCCATACTCCAGCATCCGCACTGCCGCTTCAAATGCAAGCCCCTTTCCCTGGACCTTCTGGATCAACCCGTAGCGAAGATCGATGAAAGGGCTGTCCACCACATGCTCCAGGCCACAGTACCCAACGGGACGCGCCCCGTCCGTTTCATAAAGAACAAAGGTCCCGAAACCATACCGGTCCCAATGGCTGAGGCGCCGATCCACATGGATGTGGACCTGTTTCATGGGGCAGGGATAATCAATGGGAAGCCACCGGGTCAGTTCCCCGTCGCATAAAAACCGTTTCATAAACGAGAGATCCTGCTCCTCCATGGGAAGAAAAAGCAACCGGGAACTCGTCAGATTCATAAACCCCTCCTCGGGTATTCCATGGATACACCCTCCCCCGACACCCTGCACGTGACATATCCGGGCTGAATCTCTGTTGAGGGCACTAACTGAGGGTTCGTACAAAGCCGTTCTTTTTGTGAAAAATGGCCATCCCCCGATGGAACAGCTCAGGACTAAGCCGTTTTAACCACCACATCACCTTACCATCCCACTGCGGGATGACATAGAGTTTCTTCTTCCGAACGGCTCGCTCAATATCCCGGGCGACATCCTCTGCCGTTGTTTTGGATTTAGCAAACAACCCCTTTGCCACATCCAACTGGTGTTCGTCGGTGGCATGAAATCGATCCATCAAGTTCGTCTTGAAAAACGTGGGCGCCGCCACGGTGACGCCAATCCCCTTTGGTGCGAGTTCAGAGCGCAGTGTCTCGGAAAGAGAAATCACCGCAGCTTTGGTGACGTTATAACTGCTCATCTCAGGTAGCGACACAATGCCAGCACAGGAGGCAATGTTGACAATGTGCCCCCCCCCTTGTGCCTCCATGAGGGGAATAAAACACCGGCATGCCTGAATCACCGCCTTCAAATTCACGTTCATGATCCACTCCCACCGGTCCTCGGGAATAGAACTCAGGTACCCGGCGGCTGCCACACCGGCACTGTTGACGATAACATCGACACCGCCCCAGCGACTTTTCAGGAGCAAAGCAAGATCCTCAAAGGCCATAGGCGACGTCACATCACACACATGGCTGAGCCCTTCCCCTCCTGCTTTGCCTACCAGATGAGACGTCTCCTGAACGCTTGCCGCATCCATATCCACCACACAGACACGCCACCCTTTTCCAGCATAGGTAAGAGCCAGAGCTCTTCCCAGTCCGGATCCTCCTCCGGTAATCATGATTCGCTTCATTTGAGACATCTCCGCTCCTTGTATCATGGGGTTTCAACCGGGAACTACGC
>Ga0209692_10004840_pt1 | contig 11906 bp, 10 predicted proteins | sample tdDd472_FD_187129 | JGI IMG/M metagenome (GOLD analysis project Ga0209692, IMG submission 187129) | Marine sediment microbial communities from the Atlantic coast under amendment with organic carbon and nitrate - tdDd47.2 (SPAdes)... | ecosystem: Environmental > Aquatic > Marine > Coastal >...
TAGCCATTTCCACCATGAACCTGCAAGGCGTTATCGGCGTTGGACCAGGCGACCCGAGCGGCGAGCAGCTTGGCCATCCCGGCCTCAATGTCGCAGCGCACGTCGTGGTCTTTTTCCCAGCCGGCGAAATAGGTGAGTTGGCGGGCGATCATGGTTTCGACCACCATCCAGGCGATCTTGCCGTAAACCCGGGGAAACTCGAAGATCGGCTTGGCGAACTGGATACGCTCATTGGCATACCGCAAGCCCAATTCCATGGCGTTCTGCGCCACGCCGACGGCGCGCGCCGCCGTCTGAATACGAGCCGATTCGAAGGTTTCCATGAGCTGTTTGAAGCCCTTGCCTTCTTCACCGCCAAGCAGTTGCCCCTCGGGAACCTCGAAATTATCGAAGCCCAGTTCGTACTCTTTCATGCCCCGGTAGCCCAGCACTTTGATCTCGCCGCCGGTCATGCCTTCGGCGGGGAACGGATCGTCTTCCGTGCCGCGCGGCTTTTCGGCCAGCAGCATGGAAAGGCCCTTATAGCCCTTCTCATCCGGGTTGGTCCGGGTCAGCAGGGTCATCAGGTCGGTTCGCGACGCATGGGTGATCCAGGTCTTGTTGCCGGTCACCTTATAAGTATCGCCATCCTTAACCGCGCGGGTGCGCAAAGACGCCAGGTCCGAACCGGTGTTGGGTTCGGTAAACACGGCGGTCGGCAGGATTTCGGCCGAGGCGATGGAGGGCAGGTATTTCTGCTTCTGTTCTTCGGTGCCACCCAAGCGAATCAATTCGGCGGCGATTTCGGAACGGGTGCCCAAGGAACCCACGCCGATGTAGCCGCGCGAGAGTTCTTCGGTCACCACGCACATGGCCGTTTTGCCCATACCCAGTCCGCCGTACTCCTCGGGGATGGTCAGGCCGAAAACACCCATTTCGCCCATTTGCTCGATGATTTCCATGGGGATCAGCACGTCGTTGTCGTGCCAGTTGGGAGCGTTGGGAGCAACCTCTTCATCGGCGAACCGACGGAACTGCTCACGGATCATGTCGAGGGTTTCATCAAGTCCCAGGTTGCCGAAGTAACCGGTATTGACCGAGTCCCGGACATGCTCGGCAATACGCTTGCGCACCGCGTCGGTGTTGCCATGTTCTTTTAAGGCTTTGACCGCATCGGTGTGGAAAGCATGGGTTTCCTTGCTGCCTACGCCCAGGTCGGCGGGGCGGACGATTTCCACCTGCGAGAGCGGAATGCCGCCGGTCAGCTGGGTCAGGTATTCACCGAAGGCGCACTGCACCATCAACTGTTCCAATTCGCCGAACTTGCCTTCCTCTTCCAGACGCTTGCCCCAGGCATGCATCTGACGAAGCGCTTCGACGTAGGTGACCATCCAGGAATAGCCATGGGCGGCGAACTGCTCGGCTTCAAGCAGGGCGCCATCGATTTTACCGTCCTTACTGACCCGGGCCAGCACGGATTCTTTGGCCGCCATCTGCAGGGTGGCGGCGGCCTCGACGGCAGCCTCGCAGGTCGGCAAGAGGTTGTCGATCACGACACTCATTTTATGAAATCTCCCAAAGAAAATAAGGGAACGGGGCCGACGAACCGGCCCCGAACTCAAATCATTTGTGTCTAAGCCTTAGTCTTCGGCTTCGAGGACATCCTCAACGGTCCGACGGCCCGGCTTAACGGCCTGAACCATCACCGCCATGTTGCCCGGTTTGTGCTCGTTGCGCAGCATGACCATGTGGGCTTCGGGGATGTCTTCCCACTTGAAGCATTCCGACATGCAGGGGTCGATGCGGCGCTCGATGACCAACTGGTTGGCCTGGGCGGCTTGCTTGAGGTTGGCGAAGTGGCTGCCCTGAATACGCTTCTGACGCATCCAGACGAAACGCGCATCCATGGTCAGGTTGTAACCCGTGGTGCCCGCGCAGAAGACGACCATGCCGCCACGCTTCACCACGTTACAGGAAACGGGGAAGGTCGACTCACCGGGGTGTTCGAAGACGAAATCGACATCGTTCCCCTTGCCGGTGATATCCCAAATCGCCTTACCGAACTTGCGGGTTTCGGCCATATATTCCTTAAAGCCCTCGCCGTTGACCGTCGGCAGTTGGCCCCAGCAGTTGAAATCCCTGCGGTTAAGGACGCCTTTGGCCCCCAGGCTCATAACGAAATCACGCTTGGTTTCGTCCGAAATGACGCCGATGGCGTTGGCCCCGGCCGTCGCGCAGAGCTGAACGGCAAACGATCCCAGACCGCCCGAAGCGCCCCAAACCAGAACGTTATGCCCCGGACGCAGAATGTGCGGGCGATGGCCGAACAGCATCCGGTAAGCGGTGGCAAGCGTCAGGGTGTAGCAAGCGCTCTCTTCCCAAGTCAGATGCTTGGGACGTTCCATGACCTGCTGGGCCTGAACGCGGGTAAACTGAGCGAAGGACCCATCGGGGGTTTCGTAGCCCCAGATGCGCTGGCTCGGCGAGTTCATCGGGTCGCCGCCATTACATTCTTCATCGTCGCCGTCGGTCTGGTTGCAATGAACCACGACTTCGTCGCCGACTTTCCAACGCTTCACCTTGGAACCCACGGCATAAATAATGCCCGAGGCGTCGGAACCGGCGATGTGATACTCGGCCTTGTGATAATCGAACGGAGAAATCGGCGTACCCAGAGCAGCCCAGACGCCGTTGTAGTTGACCCCGGCGGCCATCACCATGATCAGCACATCATGGGAGTCCAACTCCGGCACATCGACCACTTCGACCTGCATGGCCGTGTTCGGCTCACCGTGGCGCTCCTTGCGGATCGCCCATGCATACATTTTCTTGGGAACATGCCCAATCGGCGGGATCTCACCTAGTTCGTAGAGATCCTTTTTTTCCTGTTTCTGGCTCATTTTTTAAACTGACGCCCCGTCATTTAACTGTAACTCAATCCCAAAACCACCGTCTGGAAGCCCGCAAACGCCTTATTCCGATTCAATTCGGATGTGCGTTTTTTAGCTTGGCAATCAACGGCTTACACAACAAATTCATAGTTATGTTGCGCAGCAGCATAAGCGGTGATTATATTTGTTCGCAAGCTTTAAAATTTTTGCAACAGATATACAATGGCCTACAAAGGGACTTAGACCTTCTATGACCAGCACGCCTTCCAAGAAGACGGAGAATGCTGCGCCGCAGCGCGACCGTCCCTGGTTGTTCCGGACTTACTCCGGCCACTCTTCCGCCGAAGAGAGCAACGCCCTCTACCGTAAAAACCTGGACCGGGGACAGACGGGCCTTTCCGTCGCTTTCGATCTCCCCACCCAGACGGGTTACGATTCGGATCATGTGCTCGCACGCGGCGAAGTCGGCAAGGTTGGTGTGCCGATTTGTCATTTAGGAGACATGGAAACCCTGTTCAAGGATATTCCCTTGGGCAAGATGAACACCTCCATGACCATCAACGCCCCGGCGGCCTGGTTGCTTTCGCTCTACATCGCGGCAGCCGAAAAACAGGGGGCCAAGCGGAGTGAGCTGGCGGGCACCACACAGAACGATATCATCAAGGAATATCTCTCGCGCGGCACCCATATTTTCCCGCCCGAGCCTTCCATGCGGCTGATCCGCGACGTGGTGACCTTCACCTACAGCGAAGTGCCCAAGTGGAACCCGATGAACGTTTGTTCCTACCACCTGCAGGAAGCGGGCGCGACGCCGGTGCAGGAACTCTCTTATGCTTTAGCTACCGCCATTGCCGTGCTCGATTCGGTCAAGGCCTCGGGCGTCATTTCGGATGAAGACTTCGGCAAGGCCGTGGGCCGCATCAGTTTCTTCGTCAACGCGGGCATCAAGTTCGTCACCGAACTTTGCAAGATGCGGGCGTTCACTGAACTGTGGGACGAAATCACCAAGGAACGCTATGGCGTCACCGAAGAGAAGTACCGGCGCTTCCGCTACGGGGTGCAGGTCAACTCCCTGGGCCTTACCGAGCAGCAACCGGAAAACAACGTCTACCGGATTTTGCTCGAAATGCTCGCCGTGACGCTCTCGAAAAACGCCCGAGCCCGCGCCGTGCAGCTTCCGGCCTGGAACGAGGCGCTCGGCCTGCCGCGCCCTTGGGATCAGCAATGGTCGCTGCGCCTCCAGCAGATTGTCGCCTACGAAACCGACCTGCTGGAATACGGCGATATTTTCGATGGCTCGGAAGAAATCACCCGTAAGGTCGAAGAACTGAAAGCCGAAGCCCGCGAGGAGTTGAAGCGCCTCGAAGACATGGGCGGCGCCATCGCCGCGGTGGAAACCGGCTACATGAAGCAGGCCCTGGTCGCCTCTCATGCCGAGCGCATCGCCTCCATCGAATCGGGTGACATGACCGTCGTTGGCGTCAACAGCTTCACCGGCGGCGAGGAAAGCCCGCTGACTGCCGGAGACGGCGCAATCATGGTGGTCGACCCGAAAGCCGAGGCCGAACAGATTAAGCGGCTCAACGAATGGCGCGCCCAGCGCGATGACGATGCCGTCGCCAAAGCGCTGGCCGATCTGGAAGCTGCGGCCAAAGACGGCACCAACATCATGGAACCTTCCATCGCCTGCGCTCATGCGGGCGTCACCGGCGGCGAATGGGCCCAAACCCTGCGCAATGTCTTTGGCGAATACCGCGCGCCCACCGGCCTTTCCGGCGCAGCTCCTGCCGAACCTTCGGGCAGCCTTTCGAGCGTCCGCAATCAGGTTAAGGCCGTCGCTGACAAGCTTGGTCGGCCGCTCAAGATTCTGGTTGGCAAGCCGGGTCTGGATGGCCATTCCAACGGCGCGGAGCAAGTTGCCGTCCGCGCCCGCGATGCAGGCTATGAAGTGGTCTATCAAGGCATCCGCCTAACGCCCGAACAGATCACCAACGCGGCGCTGGAAGAAGCGGTGGACGCCGTAGGCCTGTCGGTGCTTTCGGGCTCCCATATGCCGTTGGTCGAAGAAGTGATGACCCGAATGAAGGAAAATGGCCTTGAGGACATTCCGGTTTTCGTCGGCGGCATCATCCCGGCAGAAGACGCGGAAGCCTTAAAGAAGATCGGCGTCGCCGGGGTCTACACCCCACGCGATTTCGACATCACCCAGATCATGAGTCAGATCACCGAGGAAATCGGCAGACGCGCCGCCTGATTTGAAATGACTTAACTCGGAAAAGGGGCTTCCACAAAGGAGGCCCCTTTTTTCGTGACCAACGAAGCGTTATTGTTTCCCCATGGCATTCTTTCTTCGACATATCGCCCGCATGGCGGTGCAGAAGCTGGCGAGCGACCCGGTGGCCCGGGGGCAGGCGGTTAAAGCCGCCCAGACGGTCACCGACGAAGTTCGCAAGGTGGCTGCTGAGGACAACAAGTCCTACGCAGCGGGACGGTCCGTCCGGCGGATGTTGAATAAACTTCGTGACGAGAAAAGCAGCTAAAGCTGGCTAAGGCGTCATCTTGAATGGCGCGTCTTGGTAACGAGCCTGCATCAAAGGGATGCTGAGCAGATTGTTCGCTCCGAGAACCCGCCCCTCTTTCAATTCATTAAATCCGGCATCCAAAAGATCGGAGACCTGAGACCGTTCTTTTCTCATCCAGACAACGACCGGGAGTGTCATACGGGGCGTATAGCGATATTCGGCCGTCGGGTCGATCTTGCCGAAATACCATTTGAAATCCTCGCCCCCCCAAAGAAGTGGCGCACGGTCACGCAGGAACATCTTGACCGACGTGGCGATGCTCGCCGCTTTCGAAACGGTAACGACATTTTCCTCGACTAGCGCATTGAGATTGGGGGCAAACTTGTAGGGCGACTTCATCCCCTGAACGACGATGATGGATTTATCCTTTAGGTCGCCCTCTTTCTCCGGCGACTGTTTGACGGACGGGTGGGAAAACCACCCTGCCGACCAGGGAGAACTCCAGGCGCTGGCTCGACAACAATCATGGAACTGGCCAAGGTCGATGGTAATCAGTCCGTCCGCCGCCCCGGAGCGCAGAGCCCTGTAGGCTCTTTTGAGCGGCACCACCTTAAATCGACAGTCGAGCTTGGCCCGTTCACACAAAGCCTTAACCGTTTCCCCCATGGTCCCGGAAAAACCGCCCGAAACCGTTGAATGAAGCAAGGGCGGAAACTCGAAAGACAAAATCGTTACCGGCCGCCGCTCATCGTCGGCATTCATCGATGCGCTGGAGGCCTCAACGGTCGCGCCATCAGCCAGTAGCGCAAAAATCGATAGGCATAGGGTGACGAAAATTCTACGCATTGCTCCGCTCAAGCTGCAAGGTATCGGTCCGGCAAGGCATTTAGGATCAGGACCCTAGGCTGCCTACTTAAGATAAGTATAGCCCAGAAGCTTTTCACCGTAGAATCATTGGAAATGATAAATTAATCGAATAATCGTAGCTCTAATTTTGGTCTTTTCCCGGAAAGTAGACGGCAATCGGCTCGGCGCCCGGAGAGGGTTCGGCAGGGTTATCGACCACAGGAGCCATCTTGTCGATCAGATAACGGACGACGCCGGGACGATATTGAGCTTGAATGCGGGTCCAGGTCACATAGAGCCCACCGCGGGATTCATAGCCCATGATTTCCTTGTTCTCCAGGGCGTCACTGATTTCCCGGCCAATGGAAACGGCATCGGCCACATAGACCCAAGCCGGCTTGATGCCACCGTGCCAAATAACCACAACTCCCCCATCCTGAAGCTTTTCATCTTCAGGGTCTACAAAGGCGAGTTTCTGAAACCCCCCTTTAGGCGAACGCGCCCAGGGAACTTTCTGAACCGCCTTGAATTTCGGTTCTTTGGCCTTGTCTTCCTTACCAAAAAAATCCAGTAAGCCCATCTCATCTCCTTCCCCTCACCACCGTGGCAAGACGAAGCTTCCCCTTAATGATTGCTACATCACTCGTAGAACCCCAAGCTGAGATTACTAGTAAAGCGGTTAAAAGGAGATTAACCGCAAAACCCGATAAATCCCTACCTCTCAAAAGGTTAGGTAGGATTTCGGAACCAATGAAAGAAAAACTGAAGCAGCCTAACGGCCGATGGTGCAGACTTTCTCAAGCAAGACCATAAAGGTGGCTTTTTCTTCAGGCGAAAACACCGAAGAAACATCCTTATCGTGCTGGGCGACCATAGGGTCCAACTCGGCCAATTTCTTTTCACCCGCGTCAGTAAGAACCAAAGCGTAAGACCGACGGTCAACCGGCGAGGGGCGACGCTCGACAAACTTGTTTTTTTCAAGCCCATCGATCACTGCAACCATAGTCGAACGCTCGACCCCTACGGCGCGGGCCAAGGCTGATTGGGTCAGGCCTGGGTTACGGCCAATCAGCGTCATCACACCGTATTGGCCGGGCGTCATTTCCAGATCGGCCATGACTTTCTGAAACTCGCTGAAAACCACAAACTGCGCCCGACGCAATTGATAGCCAATCAACTCGGGCAGAAGGCCTTGATCCAAATCCTCAGGTTTTCCTTTGCGGGATTTCACCATTCCGGCCATCTGTCTGTCTCATTTTTAAAAGTGTGATTCTCGGGGGATGCGATACCATATGCAACCAACCGCGTCCTGTCCACCCGGCAGGCAAACCCGGCATCGAGGCTAGCCATGACCCAAGACTTCCTTTTTCCCCTTGCGACCCCAACTTTATTAATTCGCGATTCTGAAAAAAGGTTTCCCGTGCGGCGAATTTTTTGCGTCGCCAAGAACTACGCCGATCACGCCCGCGAAATGGGCGTCGACCCGGAACGCGAAGCACCGTTTTTCTTCACCAAAAGCCCCGACAACCTAGTAACCGGCGCCTGGGTACAGGAAATATCCTACCCCTTGGCGACGAAAGACCTTCACCATGAGGTCGAATTGGTGGTGGCGTTGGGCGAGAACGGCAAGCCCATGGGCTATGCGGTCGGCATCGACTTCACCCGCCGCGACCTTCAGACCGAAGCCAAGAAACAAGGCCGCCCCTGGGCCATGGCCAAATCCTTCAGTGGCGCAGCCCCCATTGGTCAACTAACCTCTGCAAAAGCCTTCAAAAAACACCCGCAGGGAGAAATCGTTCTCAAGGTCAACGGAGAAGTGCGGCAGAAGGGAAAGGTCGGCCAAATGATCTGGAACGTCGATGAAATTCTTAAATACCTATCGGGTTTCGACCTTTTGAAGCCCGGCGACCTGATCTTCACCGGAACGCCGGCCGGCGTCGGCCCGGTGACAGCGGGCGACACGCTTGAGGCCCACATCGACGGGCTCGACTCCCTTCATGTCCGGATGACGCCCTAATTTTTTAACGGCTGCCAATTGCGGATTCGCTCATCAATCAGCGCCTGTTCACGGGCCGGTACTTTCCGCGCGGCGTCGCGGCGCAGACGATCCGCCAGGATCTGCACCTCTAAAGCGCCATATCCGGCGGCAAGTCCGAGCCAGAGGTATGCCTGCTTGGGATCTTCCGGCAACCCCTGACCGCTGAGATAGGCTTGTCCCAGGTTGAGCATGGCGTCTCCATTGCCGCGCGCGGCAGCCTGGTGATAAAGCTCGAACGCCCGCCCCCGGTGGATCGGAATTCCGCTTTCACCGGTTGCATAGAACGTTCCCAGATGATTGAGCGCCGCCGGATAGTTGAGGCTGGCGGCATGATTTAAAAGATCGATCCCTTGCCGGGCGCTTTTGGGAACACCCATCCCTTCTAGATAGAGAACGGCCAGTAAATAGGCCGCTTCGCCATGTCCCGAACGGGCCGCATAGGCGAAGAAATCAGCCGCCCGCGCCGCATCGCGGGTCAGTCCTTCCCCGGTGAGGTTCATTTTGCCGACCCGGACGTTGGCTTCCACATGACCTCGTCCCGCAGCTTCGGCATACCACCGCGCAGCCAGCGCCACATTGGGCGCAACCCCATAACCGAACTCGTAAGCACGAGCCAGATGATACTGGGCCAGCGCATCACCGCTCTTAGCTGCCGGAACCAGATGCTGAAACCCCAGCGCATAGTCGCCCCGCTCCATGGCTTCCACACCTTCTGCCGCTCCGGCGAAAGCCGTAGCGGGCAACGAGATCAGTCCGGCTAAAACGCTTAGCAGAAAAAAGAGGCGGAAAGCGTGCCGCATTATCCTCATCCATTCGGAGAAAATCAGGCCTATTCTGCCCAGACGATCTTTTCTTTTGAGTTAACGGGCGCTGATCTGATCGGCCGCCAGTTGGCGAAGCTTAAAGCGTTGGATTTTTCCCGAAGCTGTGCGTGGCAGCTCATCGAGAAAGACAAACCGCCGCGGACACTTATAAATCGGCAAGCTGGTGGTCAGGCTTTCCAGTAACGCAGCTTCCAAAGCCTCCCGGTCCGCCTGCCGGTTGTTGGGCACGATGAAACAGGCAAGCCGCGTCAAACCGTCCCGGTCAGAGATGCCGACAACAGCGGATTCATGAACCTCTTCATTCTCATTGACCCGCCTCTCCACCTCCGCCGGGCTCACCCACTGGCCCGAAACCTTGACCAAATCGTCGGCCCGCCCCTGGTGATAGAAACAACCGTTGCCATCGAAAACAAAAAGATCGCCCGTTTTGAACCAACCGTTGTTGAAAACCTCGGCGGAGCGCTCGGGCATATGCCAGTATTCTTTGGCCAGCCCCGGCATACGAACCCACAAAACCCCCGGCAGTCCCGGCTCTTCGATTTGTTCTCCCATGTGGTCGATCAAGCGCACATCGACACCGGGCGCAGGCGTTCCGGTGACGCCTTGCATTTCCCAGTCTCGGGTATTGGCGAGGAACATATACATGGTTTCCGTCGAGCCTATCCCTTCGAGGATGGCGCGTCCGGTGATCCCCTGCCATTGCCTGAAGATCGTCGCAGGTAGAGATTCTCCAGCCGCCACATAAGACTCGATCTCTTGATAGATCGGCGCGCCGACCGCGCCGCTGTTCAGCAGTTTTTTAAAAAACGTCGGCACACTGAACATCATGGTCGGCTTGTGGCGCTCGACAACGGCCGTCACGTCCTCGGGGTCGGGCCATCCATGGTAAAGAATAATCGTCGCCCCGGCGCGCAGCCCACCAATCAGGATATGGCCCAGCGTGAAGGCGAAAAACAATTTGGATGAAGAGAACAGACGGTCCCCCGCCTTGACCTTGAGGATATCGGTCATATAGCTATCGGCCGCCAAAATGGTCTCAAGCGTATGGACCACGCCTTTGGGCTGGCCGGTACTGCCGGAGGAATAGGACCAGAAAGCCATATCGTCCATTAAGCGCGGCACGCCGGGAAACTCCGAGTCATGGCCACCGATGAAATCTTCCAGCGTTCCCCGGTCGCCGAGAAGCACCACCTGGGGCTCGGTTTTCGCCATGGTCAGGGCGGGCTTTAAGGTTCCACCGAAAAATTCTTCGACAACCACCACCTTGGCATTGGAATCTTCTAGGATATAGGCGATTTCCGTCGCCACCGCCCTGGTATTGATCGCGATGGGAACGGCGCCCGCCTTCATCGCACCGACAAAGGCGTATACGAATTCGGGTCGGTCGAGCAACAAAATCGCCACCCTGTCACCCGGCCCTACTCCAGCAGCGACACAGGCCGCGGCAAACCGGTTTGAACGCCGGTCCAGTTGATCGTAAGTAATCGTTTGGTTGTCGAACTCAATGGCGGGTCGATCACCCCAGCCTTTCGACAAAGCGGGGCGCAGGAGAATGGTCCCTCCATTCACTATCCCAGCCCTCATGCCACCGGCTTTCAAAGCACGGCCAATCGACGGTCGTGAAATCACCGCCCAACCTCACATTTCAAGTTTCTCTAGTTTGCGCATCTGTCCGGTCTTTTCGCCGGTAAGGGCATGGTGAGAAGGGCCGTCCGTTCCGTCAAGCCGGTAAAGCATGAAAAGAGACAATTTTTACAAAAAAAATCCTCCCCACGACCCGCGTCGGGGGAGGATCAGAGGAGAAGATATCAAAAAGGTTGCGGGCGCTTTCGATATGCTGCTTTAAGCGGCAGCTTTCTTCTCGGAAGTTTCAGCGATATTGAGGCCTGCGCGCAGAGCTTCGAAAGGCAGAACCGGCGCAGCATTGCCAAACAGCTCATCGCGATCGGCCTTACTGGGAATCGCCTCATGGAGACCGAGAGCCTGACGACTGTGAAAAGGAATGTCCCGTGGACGTTCCGCTGGAACCAAATTAACCAGACTGTGATCGGCGCCCAGCAACATTTTAGCCAAGGCATCGCCCATTCGCTTAACAATCAGGCCGAAAACCAACGCCCGTTCACGGCGAGCCCGCTCCAGAGCCGGGGCGATTTCGTCCGCAACGGATGCGGCGGGGGACAAAGCAGCTCCTTTTTCAATCTTCATGGCTTTTCTCCTTATCGGGCCGGCTGGGAGGATTTCCGGCCAAATGGGTCAATGTTACTGACATAGTTGTACTGGTATGACCACTTGGCGTTAAGCGGTCTTTTTGCGCTGCAGCATTGCGAAAATCGCATGGCTTTAAAGATTCCCTCTTTGCAACAACCGTTTAGCTCCCTACCTTTTGAGATATGAACGATATGGCCTCAACAGATCACGGCGAACGTCTTGCCGCACTGCGCAACCAACTGGACCAACGGGGTCTGGACGGTTTCATCGTGCCTATGACCGACGCCTTTCAGGGTGAATACATCCCCGATCACGACCGCCGCCTGTCCTGGCTGACCGGTTTTACCGGCTCGGCGGGACTGGCCATTGTCTTGACCGGCCGGGCCGCCCTCTTCGTCGATGGCCGCTATACGCTGCAAGCCCGCGATCAGGTAGACGAGACGTTATTTGAAAGGGCCTCGCTGACCACCGACGCCGATGGCGTCTGGCCGCCGGGAGCCTGGCTCGAAACCGCGTTGAACCAAGGGGCGAAACTGGGATACGACCCCTGGCTTCATACCGCTTTCGATCATGCCCGGTTTGAGTACAACTGCGCTAA
>Ga0209692_10004843_pt1 | contig 11905 bp, 8 predicted proteins | sample tdDd472_FD_187129 | JGI IMG/M metagenome (GOLD analysis project Ga0209692, IMG submission 187129) | Marine sediment microbial communities from the Atlantic coast under amendment with organic carbon and nitrate - tdDd47.2 (SPAdes)... | ecosystem: Environmental > Aquatic > Marine > Coastal >...
CAAATGTAAACCCAGAGAGTCCTCTTCCAGCCGTCTGGCAATCGCTTCACTGGGGAAAAATATCTGCTCCATACCGACTTTGCGATCACTGCCTTTCGCGACACTGATCAGGGTTACCTGCTCTAGCGACAGTTCTTCTAACACTTTTTGGGCCTGATTGAGCTGACCTTTGCCGCCGTCTATGATTAACAGGTCGGGTAATCGCGCTTCCTCTTTTACCAATCGCTCGAACCGCCTTCTAACGGCCTGTTCGATCGCGGCATAGTCGTCACCAGCGGCAACATTTTTTATATTAAAGCGTCTATAGTCAGATTTTTTCGCTTGCCCCTGTTCAAAAACCACACAGGAAGCGACGGTTTGCTCGCCTTGGAAGTGACTGATATCAAAACATTCCATCCGAATCGGCAGCTTGTCGAGTGATAATTCCTTCATCAGAGCTTGCAGTCGCTTTTGAGTATGATTTTTGCTGGCCAGGTTGGCGCTAATCATTTCCGCAAGGTTTCGTTTAGCCATATCTAACCAGGCTGCTCGACTCGTTTTCACTTTATGCGCCAGTCTGATCTTAGACTCTCGCATTTCGCCAATTTGCCGGGCAAGATTTTTTGCTGCTTTTATTTCGTGACTGGTAATTATTTCCGCAGGGAGTTCATGTTGACTCGCGGTGTAATAGTGACCGATAAATGATTCCAGGATTTCGGCTTCATCGGTATCTTGAGGGACTTTCGGAAAAAAATTTCGGCTGCCTTGTACCATACCATTGCGGATATGTAGCATAAATATGGCTGCAGTTTTTTCTTTGACGCCAGCGGCTATGATATCGACATCGGTTTCACTACCCTGGGCTGACTGTTTTTCGAGTACGCGCCGGAGCTGAATGATCTGATCCCGAATTTGCGCCGCGTTTTCAAATTCAAGCGCTTCGGATGCTTTTAACATGCGTTCGTTGAGAAGGTTTATGACAGAATCATTTTTCCCTTGATAAAATAACCTGACAAGCTCGACGTCTTTTAAATAATCTTCCTGAGAAATTTTATTAACACACGATCCACTGCATCGTTTTATCTGATATTGCAAACAAGGCCTGGAGCGATATTTAAAAACACTATTCTCACATTGGCGAATTAAAAATAATTTTTGCATGAGTGAAATGCTATACCGTGCCGCTGTCGACCCAGTAAATGGACCGAAATAGTCGCCCTTTTTACGTTGCCGTCCGCGGTGGATACTCAAACGCGGGTAGGCTTCATCGGAAAGAAAAATATAGGGGTAGCTTTTATCGTCACGAAAGACCACGTTATAACGCGGACGGAACTTTTTAATAAACTGATTTTCGAGAATTAATGCTTCATTTTCACTATCGGTAACAACAATCTGAATGCTATTAATTTGGGCAACCATTGCGCGCGTTTTCGGCGAATGGTCTGTTTTTTGAAAATAGCTGGAAACCCGATTTTTCAGATTTTTTGCTTTGCCCACATAAATTATCTCACCGTCAGCATTAATCATTTGATAAATGCCAGGCAATTGAGTGAGATTTTTTAAGAAGGATTTGTAATCAAATGGAACGCTAATAGCGGTAAGACCTTTAAATGAACTAACTTGAAACGAACCTGACCGTCTTTAATTTGACCGACCACTGCCCGACTCAAGTCGGGCGTAAATAAATATTACAGCTTTTCTGATTCGATAACGCCGTGGCGGATTGCCATATGGGTCAACTCAACATCATTTTCGATTTTGAGTTTTTCAAACAGGCGATAACGATAACTGTTAACTGTCTTGGGACTCAAAAATAGCTGCTCTGATATTTCCTGAACTTTTTGGCCGCGGGTAATCATCAGCATGACCTGCATTTCTCGATCAGATAAATCATCAAAAGGACTCGCTTCGTCTGGGTTGACGGCTTTGAGTGCCATTTGTTGAGCGATTTCGGGCGCCAGGTAAAGTTTACCGCTGGCCACCTGACGTATGGCGACAATCATTTCTTCAATGCCCGCGTCTTTAGTCACATAACCCGCAGCACCCGCTTGCATAAATCGCGTCGGATAGGGCTCATCACCATGCACCGTCACAGCGACAACTTTAATATCGGGGTCAAACCGGACTAACCGGCGTGTGGCTTCCAGGCCGCCAATTCCGGGCATATTGGCATCCATTAGGACAACACCCGGACGTAAGTCTCTCGCCATAGAAACCGCTTCTTCACCGCTGCGAGCTTCACCCACCACGGTTATTTTATCTTCGTCTGCTAAGAGCCGACTAATACCGCTTCTGATCAATTCATGATCATCGACTATCATTACCTTAATCAAAACTCCCCTCCGATTATTATATTAATGCTATCCCTACAAATATAATTAGCTTACCACTTTCAGCGGCTTTATCAAATAAACAAAATTCCGCATATATGGCTTTCAGCGAATTTAATTTTGTCGACAATATTCAGAGTTAACCATTTGATGCTAGTACCTTTTCATCTAGATTCGGTACAATAGACGAATTGAACAATCATTCAACTTCGGAAACCTAGGAATCCTTATGCTGAACTATCAGGCCCCAGACGGCCTTTTAAGAGATCGCGTCATTTTAGTCACCGGTGCGAGCGATGGAATTGGTCGTACAATAGCCAAAGAATATGCCAAAGCAGGTGCCACCGTCATTTTGCATGGCCGCGATACGACTAAACTGGAAACCATTTACGACGAAATAGTTGCCGCTGGCTATCCGCAACCCGCCATTATTCCGCTCAACCTGATTAACGCCACGCCAGAACAATTTAAAAGTCTTGCGGAAACAATTCACACAGAATTGGGCCGATTAGATGGAATTTTGCATAACGCCGGCATGATTAGCGAATTAGCGCCTATTGAATTCACTTCAGAAGAAACCTGGCACCAGATAATGCAAGTGAATATCAATGCCGTCTTTTTACTCACCAAAGCTTGCATGCCTTTACTACGCGAAGCGCCCCAGGCGTCGGTTATCATGACGTCGTCCGGTGTCGGTCGGCAAGGTCGCGCATTTTGGGGCCCCTACGCCGTTTCTAAATTTGCCGTTGAAGGCATGGTTCAGGTGATGGCGGACGAACTGGATGGTTCAAACATTCGCGTTAACGCAATTAACCCAGGAGCGACTCGCACCAAAATGCGCGCTAAAGCCTATCCTGCAGAAGACAAATATAGCCTCAAAACGCCAGAGCAGATTGCGCCACTCTATCTTTATTTGATGGGTGATGACAGCTTGAAAGTAAACGGCGAGTCGATTGACGCCCAGCCCAAATAACCATGCCACCTTCCTACAGGACATAGTGAGCAGCCTTGCTATGTCCGCTAAATCGATGCTCCGCTAAATCGATGCTCCGCTATTTGTTAATCGCCCTGAGTGACAGGCAAATGGCTGCCGCTTTCACCGTTAGACTGGCAATGGACAGTGACACTGATTTTTGACGCTTCCCTCGATGAATAGCTAAGTCATTGATATTCAACGGCCAAAAAGTGTCATTTTTTTATCACTGATATCTGACTACTTTAACTTAATATTATAACCCATTGTTTTCATTGCCTTTTTAATTTCTGGCACAAGCATTGCAGGTTTACAAGCAATTCCGTTAGATAACACTTATCTAATTCTGAAATTCGCGACATAAAGCAGTAGTTTGAGGCATAACATGAAATCAAATTCGACATCAAAAGTCATAGGAATCGAAGGGTACCGAAACGCACCCCGTTATGACAAAGATCCCGTCGACGTCACTCACCTGGCATTAAAATTACAGCAAACACTGGAAGTCGCCCCTCTGCTGCAAACATTTTGTGACGAGACCGCGAGAATTGTGCCTTGCGATTCTGTCACCTATCGTAATGAATCACAGCCGGTTAACTATCATACTGGCGAAGTTCGTGCCCATCGCTGTCGCTACCAGCTCGAATTAGAAAATTCTTCTATAGGTGAAATCGAATGTACTCGCGCCAAACCTTTCAGCATCAAAGAAACTGAGCTCATTGAACGGTTACTGTCGCTATTAATTTATCCCTTAAGAAATGCACTCTTATACCAAAAAGCCGTGGCGGAAGCATTCCGAGATCCACTGACTCAAATTAGTAATCGCGCAGCGTTTGATGAAGCGCTAAGCCGTGAAATCTGCTCATTTAAACGCCATTTAGCCAGTTTCTCCCTGATGGTAATCGACATTGACTACTTTAAGAAAGTGAACGACACCTATGGTCATATTGCAGGTGATACCGTTTTAAAATCGGTAGCCCAGGTAATCCGCAATACCATCCGTCGCTCTGACGAGGTTTTTCGTTACGGTGGTGAAGAGTTTGTGGTGATTCTTTCGAATACGGATATCGACGGCGCCCGCTTTATTGCTGAAAGAGTACGCCGTGAAATTAAAAAATTAACGGTTAACTGCCATGAACATATTAACGTGACCGCTTCTATTGGCGTGTCTGCGTCAAATACCATTCGTGACGTTAACGATACACTTTATCATGCCGACAAAGCATTATATCAAGCAAAAGAAGAAGGCCGAGACCGAGTGGTTATTCGCCCTTAAAAATGAAAGGTATTTCCCAAATAATAATAACAATGTCCGACAACGTTCTTTAGAATATTTAAAATAACAATTATCAGTACAAAGAACATAGGCGAACTGGAAGTTCGCCTTTTTTTATGAACGCAATTAAAAAAGGCCGATAATAACTTATCAGCCTTTCAGTTAACCAAATACCGAAAATTAATTAGTAAAAGTTTTCTCCCGTTTTCGCTTTTTCCACCAGCATTTTGGCCGGTGTAAATCTGGGTCCATTGACCTTTTCCAGCATCTCGAGTTTCTCGACTATTTCTGCCGCGCCCACCGAATCGATATATCTAAATGGTCCCCCCAAAAACGGTGGAAAACCAATGCCGAATATCGCGCCGATATCACCATCTCTCACGTTGCGAATGATTTTATCTTCCAGACAGCGGACCGCCTCATTGACCATCATAAGCAAACATCGTTCGACAATTTTATTATTGCTGAGCTGATTAGTTGGCTGAACGCCAAGTACGCGGTAGACACTTTCATCGACGGGTTTGCGGCCTTTACCTTTTACATCGTAGCGATAAAAACCTCGTTTATTTTTACGCCCTTTACGATCATCGCCTGCTAATTTATCGAACATGTTCGGTGGCGTCATTCGTTCACCAAATGCCGCTTGTAAGATAGGAGACACTTTTGTCGCAACGTCGATACCAACTTCATCAAGCAAATTCATCGGACCGACGGGAAATCCAGCATCAACCAACGCGTTATCAATACGGTCGACGGCGACACCTTCGGCGACTAACTGCCCAGCTTCATTCATATACGGTGCGAGAATTCGGTTAACGTAAAAGCCAGCGCCATCTTCGACGACAATGACCGTTTTACCTTGCTGTTTACCAAATTCAACACAGGTAGCAATGACTTCATCCGAGGTTTTCTCGCCTTTAATAATTTCCAGTAATGGCATTTTTTCAACGGGTGAAAAATAATGAAGACCAACGACTCGCTCAGGACGTTTGCTGGTTTTCGCTATTTCAGTAATCGGGATTGAAGAAGTATTTGTGGCAAAAATAACCGAGTCTTTGCAGACTTCCTCAATATCCTTGATCATAGTCTGCTTGAGTGTTAAATCTTCAAAAACAGCTTCGATAACCAAATCTGTCTGTTTAAATCCACGATAATCCGTTGTACCGCTAATGCCAGCAAACCGTCTACTCGCCTCATTTATACTCAACCGTCGACGCTTAATTTGCGTTCGGAAAATTTCCCAACAATATTTAAGCGCGTGGTTAATCCCTTGCTCGCTAATATCTTTGATACGAACTTTTTTGCCCGCTTTATTCGCCGTTACATAAGCGATGCCAGCGCCCATTAAGCCACCGCCTAACACCGCGACTCGCTCAACATGAGAAGCTTGCGCGTCACTGTCAACGCCGGAATCTTTTTTCAATTCAGTGGTAGCGAAAAAAATATTCATCAGTTGATTGGCTTCTTTTGAAACCACTAACTCACCAAATAATCTGGCTTCGGTTTCAAGGCCAGCGACCAGACCTTCTTCCATGCCCGTTTTTACACACTCGATAATTTTTGCAGGCGATGGATAATTTCCACGTGTTTTTTTGTTAACTGTTTCCAACGCTTTATCAAAAATAATTTTTCGACCGAAGCTACTGGTTTCTAACGCCAGCTTTTGCAGCTCGGGCATTTTTAGCAATGAACCGGCGTTAAAATCAGGCTTGAGCTCACTGGTTTTTCGACGGCGTTTACCGATGAGTTTATGAGCCAGCTTATCGGCAGCTTTTCTTAAATTTGCCAGCGGTACAACTTCATCGACTAAACCAAGATTTTTTGCCTGTTTAGCGACTAGCTGCTTACCGGTCAGCATCATATCTAATGACGATGCGATACCAACCAGTCGTGGTAAACGTTGGGTGCCACCACCGCCCGGAAGAACGCCCAACTGCACTTCAGGCAGTCCTAAACGGGTTACTTTGGCATCGGTACAGATTCGATGGCTACAAGCGAGCGCTAATTCCAGACCACCGCCAAGACAAGCGCCGTGGATGGCAGCAATAACCGGCATGTTGAGTCCTTCCAGACGCGCAAAAACAGCATGGCCTTGTTTAGCCAACTCACTGGCTTCTTCTGCCGTATTAATTTTTTCCAGCTGTGAAATATCGGCGCCGGCGACAAAGTTAGTTTCTTTGCCACTAATTAGTACCAGCGCTTTAACCGAATTATCGGCCTGAATTTGATCAAACAAGGCATTAATGTCATCAACAAATTCCGCTTTCAAGGTGTTTTGTGATTCACCTTTAACGTCGATCGTAATCCAGCCGATACCGCTTTCAGATACTTCTAATGAAAAAGCTGATTGTTTTTTAGTGTTCATTATTCAGCCTCCAAGATCATTGCTGCACCTAATCCGCCTGCTGCGCATGCTGTCGTTAAGCCTGTGCCGCCGCCGCGTCTTTTTAGCTCTCTAAGAACCTGGGTAATCATGCGGGCGCCGGTCGCCGCAAACGGGTGTCCGTATGCGAGCGACCCGCCGAGCACATTAAACTTATCCCAATCAATTTCACCGATAGCGCTGCTCCGATTTAATTTTTCTTTTGCGAATTTTTTACTCGCGAAAGCTTGGACATTACAAAGCGTCTGTGCGGCAAATGCTTCGTGCATATCAACCAGATCAAGGTCACTTAATTTCATACCCGCTCGGTCTAACGCGATGGGTGTCGCGTATGAAGGTCCCATTAACATATCGTGAGTTGCATCAATCGCCGCAAACGCATAACTTTTAATATAACCCAGTGGTTCGTAGCCGAGTTCTTTGGCGCGAGACTCACTCATCATTAATAGAGACGCTGCACCGTCGGTTAACCCCGTACTATTGGCCGCCGTCAAGGTGCCGTGCTGACGGTCAAACGCCGGCCGAAGCTTGGCGTAACCTTCTAAGGTCGAATCAAATCTCACCGTATTGTCGCGTGATAAAGAATCTTTATATGGCTCGACATAGGCTGTCATGACTTCATCATCCAGGACACCAGACTCCCAGGCTTTTGCGGCAAGCGTATGAGAACGATGCGCAAACTCGTCTTGTTGCTCGCGTGAAATACCATGGTCGCGTGCCATCTGTTCTGCATTTTCGCCCATAGTAAGGCCAGTAGAGTATTCTTTAACTGAAGGTGGTACTGGCGCTAAATCTTTTGGTCGCAGTCTACTGAGAATTTTTAAACGTTGGCTCATGGTTTTTGCTTTTGAAAGCTCAAGCAACATTGCTGATAATTTTTTGCTGACCCCGATAGGTACAACTGAAGAAGTATCAGAACCCCCAGCGACGCCGACAGAAATTGCCCCAGCCATAATGGATTCTGCAATATTCACGGTAGATTGAAAGCTAGTCGCACACGCTCGCGAAACACTATAGGCGTCGGTATTTACGTTCATACCGGATCCGAGCACAATTTCACGCGCAATGTTTGGCGCTTCTGGCTGAATCAGTACCTGGCCGTATACCACGCGCTCGATCAAAGACAGGTCGATTTCTGCGCGATTAAGCATTTCAGAAACCACCATTTTGCCCATATCAATCGCATTGGTATTTTTAAAATGCGTTAATTGGCGCGTAAAAGGTGTCCGCAGACCGGAGACAATCGCCACCCGCTCTTGCTGAGATTTGGCCGCGGTTTTCTTTCTGGGAGCAGCCTTTTTGTCGGTCGTTTTTTTCGCCGTGGATTTCTTTGCTGGCGCCTTTTTGGTGGTTTCTTTTTCGACCGCTTTTTCCAGGGTTGTTTCGTCAGCCGATTGCGGCTTATTGCCGTTTTCAGGTGTATCGCTCATACAGGTCTCGCTCGAGTTAGTTGTTTTAGCTACTTATTGCATCGCCAGACGCAATCGATAACATCAAAATAAGATAAATCAGGTAGTATTGAGCAGAATTTAACTCATCCGACCAATTAATTCAAACGTTTGTTTGAATTAATCAAGCTCATAACAATCTCAGGAAAATAAAGGCATCTATTTATTGTTAATATTCAGATAGATACCATCAAATATCGATCGCTGTCATCAATTTTACTGATTGTAAAAATTTATGATTTCACCTTAATGATAGGCAAGTTTCAGTGCGTGCGCGACTCAGGACAACATATTTTTAATGCTGTCCGCAAATCGAACGACCCTTTCTTTAAAGCTGCGCCTGACTTTGACGTCGATACCGCTAAACAAGCACATTCCTTCAATAATAATAGTCGGAACTGACGCAGAGACGCTGGACGGCGCGCTGTTGCTCACTCCACCGAAAATACTGAATACGTTAACCTGAACATTGATATCTTCAGGTACATAGATATCGTTTCCACCAAAAATACTGGTGACATTGATAGTGACCGTGGGGTGGCTAAAACGAGCTTCGGTAAAGTCGATATCTCCGCCGCCAAATATATTGATCACGTTTAGCTCTTTTGGTACGTTCCACATACCTGCGCGGTCGCCACCACCAAAGATATGTATCATCTGCTCGCTCTCTTTGGCTTCGCCAAACTCCCCTTCAGCGGCATAACCGGCTTTTAGAGACATTTCGCGGCGTTTAATATCGACAAAGTTCTGATCAACCATTAAATCGAGATCTTCAGTCAGTTGTTTTAGCTCGACAGGATCCTCAAGCGCCATCGCTTTGTCCAACCGGCGTTCAAACGCTTCGAGAGAAATTTTTTCATGGCCGTAGTTCATGATCAATTGATCAATCACTTCTTCTCTCACTTGTTCGACAGGTCTGTCTGCAGTTTCTACTGGCATGGTGGCTTCCTTTGTCAAATGGTCGATTACTTTTTTACTCGAGATCGATTAGTTTTCACTAGTCGAGAATAAATAGCAATTCGTATGCCAAGGCTGAAAAGCTTAATAATCAATACGTTAGCAAATTAAGACTGTAATTAATAGTCGGAATTGCCGACTAAGTGGTGATTTTGACTAACATTGAATGAGCGCGTTGTTGCTGGCTAAAACCTCTGGCCTATACAGCTTACAACAACAATTGGTTATCTATCGCGTAAAATGAATCTGAAGCATTTACCAAAGACGCAGCCGTCAGACTTGGCACCCCGTAAACGATCGCCTTCACGCCTTTCGATTTGATCTTGAGCAGGAGTAAATCAAAATCACCGTCTCCAGAAAGTAACACAACCGTGTCTACTTTTTCAGCCGCTTCGAGCACATCAATCGTGATTCCAACATCCCAATCACCTTTGGCCGAACCATCCCTTCGCTGAATATAGGGCTTTAATTTAATACTAAACCCAATATGTTTGAGCGCGTCTTGAAACTTGATTTGTTGATTGTCTCCGCGATCAATCGCGTAGGCATTTGCCGCGACGATTTCGCCTTGCTCGCTCAACGATTGCCATAACTTTTTATAATTAAATTGTCGGCCATATGCTTCTCGAGTCGTGTAATAAATATTTTGAACATCGACAAAAATGGCAATTTTATTTTTCATTGAAATACCGAGAGAGCTAGATACTGGTGTGGAGCCGAGGCTGGTTCTGATATAATACGCACTTTAATCTTCCATCACCACTCAGCAGGTCTCAATCCTTTGTCTTCTTTAAAATTCTCGTCTCTTGCTCTCGATTCAGCGCTTATTGAAAATCTGGCGACGCTTGGCTACAAAACCATGACGCCTATTCAAGCTCAAAGTCTTCCGCATATACTCGAGCGCAAGGATGTTATCGCTCAAGCCAAAACGGGCTCAGGTAAAACCGCTGCATTCGGTCTGGGATTATTGCACAATTTGAATGTTAAACGTTTTCGCGTGCAAACCTTGGTGCTTTGTCCTACTCGCGAGCTTGCCGATCAGGTAGCGACAGAAATTCGCCGGTTAGCACGTTCTATCCACAATATAAAAGTGCTTACCTTATGTGGTGGTACGCCCATGGGACCACAAATAGGTTCATTAGAACATGGCGCACATATTATTGTTGGTACCCCTGGAAGAATCGAAGATCATTTGAGCAGAAACAGGCTCAATTTAGAGGAAGTCAATACCCTGGTGCTGGACGAAGCCGACCGCATGTTAGACATGGGGTTTAAACCTGCGCTCGATTTTATTGTTTCTCGATGCCCCAATAACCGCCAAACGTTGTTATTTAGTGCGACATTTCCAAAGCAGATCAAAAACATCGCAAACGATATTATGCGTGAACCTGTTACGGTAAAAATTTCTGAGACCACAGATACCAAACACATTAAACAACATTTCTACACGGTCGAATCTGACCAGGATAGAAGCTTGGCGGTGCGTTTATTGTTACAGACGTTTAAACCGGAGTCGGCGGTAATTTTTTGTACGACTAAGGTACAAACACAAGCTGTTGCTGATGAATTGAGTAGCTATGGCTTTAATACTTTGGCTTTGCATGGCGATCTGGAACAAAAGGATCGTGACCAAACCCTGGTAAGATTTTCCAATAAGAGTGTCTCGGTGTTGGTGGCAACCGACGTCGCAGCTCGCGGCCTCGACATTGATAACCTGGATTTGGTGATTAATTATCATTTGTCTCAAGATCCTGAAATTCATGTTCACAGAATTGGGCGAACGGGTCGTGCAGGAAATCAAGGCAGAGCTTGTTCTTTAGTGGCCGAGAAAGAAGTTCACAAAGTCATCCGGCTGGAAGATTATTTAGGCCAATCTATCGAAACTGAATTGCTACCCTCAAGCGAAGTCCTGAACCAGCCAATCCCTAAAGCCTCGATGGCAACGCTACAAATTGACGGCGGTAAAAAACAAAAGCTAAGACCAGGCGATATTCTAGGCGCATTAACCCGTCAGTCAGATAAGCCAATGGGCCAGGATATATCAGGCGCTCAGGTCGGTAAAATTCAAGTATTCGATTTAAAAGCTTATGTCGCGGTTGAGCGAAAGGTTACCAATATCGCTATTCAAAAGTTAACTGACGGGAAGCTCAAAGGACGTAAATTTAAAGCGCGCTGGCTACGCTAGTTAGCATGGCGATAACGCGAGTGCGGCGGAGCGCTATTTTGTGAGGTATGTTTGGGCGAAGCGAGTAACACGCTAAATTGGAGACTTGTCCATACTTCGCGTTAATGGCTTTATTATGTGTTACGGGTATATTTGTAAAAGTGAGTATTGCTATTTGACTCAAAAGTATCTTTTACAAACCCGTTTTTGGTTAATACTTTTACAGAAGGGATATTCGAAGGATCGACTCCGCCTGTAATTGTTTTAGCGAAGCCCGTCTCATTGAGTAACTTACACAAGCCAGAAATAATTTCACTTGCAAAACCTTGGCCCCAAAACTCTTCAGCGATTAAGTACCCTACACGAGCATCTATGTTTTCCGGTGAAAGTAACAA
>Ga0209692_10004844_pt1 | contig 11900 bp, 13 predicted proteins | sample tdDd472_FD_187129 | JGI IMG/M metagenome (GOLD analysis project Ga0209692, IMG submission 187129) | Marine sediment microbial communities from the Atlantic coast under amendment with organic carbon and nitrate - tdDd47.2 (SPAdes)... | ecosystem: Environmental > Aquatic > Marine > Coastal >...
AATATCACCATTCATTTTATTGGCAATGAGTTCCTCGCGTGAAGGAAAATCCATCCCATAATAGCAGGGATATGAAATCATAGGGGAAGAAATTCTTAAATGCACTTCTTTCGGATTAGCTTCTTTAATTAAATTTACTAATAGTTTTGAGGTTGTGCCGCGTACAATAGAATCATCAACAACTACAACAGTTCTTCCCTCTAAAACTCCTTTAACGGTATTAAATTTTATTTTTACGCCAATTTCCCTGTTTTCCTGACCCGGGATAATGAAAGTTCTGCCGATATAATGGCTCCTGAGTAACCCAATTTCAAATTTTGAGCTGATATCCATTTTTTCGAGTTGACTCTGATACCCTAATGCAGCGGTATTAGAGCTGTCAGGAACACTTATTACAATTACTTTACCCCCGTCTTTATCAACAACAGGATGATTCATTGCAAGAACTTTACCAAGTTTCCGGCGCATTTTATCAACATTAGTTTTAAATATTTTACTATCCGGCCTTGAAAAATAAATAAACTCAAAAATGCAATGTTTTACTGATTTATCAACAGAGTCCATGTAAAATGACTTTATCTCGGATTCATTTTTGGCATTTCTGTCAATAATAACAACTTCACCGGGTTCTACATCACGCACATATTCAGCACTATTAATATCAAGCGCACAAGTTTCGGATGTAATAATAAATGAACCATTTAATTTACCAATACAAAGGGGTCTAAATCCCTGCGGATCACGTGCTCCGATTAATTTATCATCTGTAAGTATAACCAGGCTGTACGCTCCTTTAACAATATTGAGCGCTTCTCTGATCTGGTCTTCTTGTTTTTCAAGCCGGCTTCGGGCTATAAGGTGCAAAATTACTTCTGTATCAGAAGTTGTCTGGAAAATTGAACCGTCATCGATAAGCCCTTTTCTTATCTCCTTGGCGTTAGTCAAGTTACCATTATGAGCAATCGCCAAATTACCCAACCGGTAATTCACTACAAAAGGTTGTATATTTTTGTTTGACTGTGAGGATCCGGATGTTGAATACCGGTTATGACCAATCGCGGAACTCCCGGTAAGTTTTTCCGTAAACATATTTTTTGCAGAAAATATTTCACTTACAAGGCCCAGGCTTTTATGAATGTTTACCTGTTTCTTCTTCTTACTGCCATTTCCGTTGCTTAAAGAGATTATTCCTGCTGCTTCCTGACCTCTGTGCTGCAAAGCGTGCAAGCCATAATATGCCTTGGCCGATGCATTTTCATCACCAATTATTCCAAAAACTCCACAATTGCATACAGGTTTATCTAAGTCTTTTCTACTTATCATGAGGGTAAATTAATGAAAGTATGAATATAAAAAAAGGTACATTATTACTGCACCTCATTAACTAGTCGGAACGGCGGGATTTGAACCCGCGACCACTTGACCCCCAGTCAAGTACGCTACCGGACTGCGCCACGTTCCGTTTGTTATATTTTAGATTTCAAATCTAATAAAAAATCCCTTACTTCTTCAAGGTCTTTTTTGATAGAGTTGCTATTTCTTTCCTTTGGTGGATTTGTTTTTTCAGGTATAGGTTCATTAATAGTTAGAATATCGGTTTCAGCTTCATCACCATCTTCCAGAATTTTTTTTGCCCCTTCAATTGTATATTTTTCTTCACGAAGCAATTTTTTAATCTTTAGAATGAGATTAATCTCTTTGTTTGTATATATCCTGTTGCCGGCTCTGTTTTTTGATGGCTTGAGCATATCGAACTCAGTTTCCCAATATCTCAGGATATATTGTTCAAGACCGGTAATTTTACTTACTTCGCTAATTGAATAATATAATTTTTTGAGTCCAAAATCTCGCATCGGATATCACATTGTTATTGAACCATTCAAAATAAATAAATGACCTATAATATTCAACATATTAGATTACTAATTATAATAAGGTTTAACTTTTCCTTGTAAAATGTTGTAATTAAATCATTATGGCGGTTTGCTTAACCAGATAATTTTGTCTTCTCGAGAGTCATCAAATATACTGCCGCAAAATATCCATGCTCCTTAAACCCCGATATATAACCATTACATGCTGGTGCAGTGATCATCGTATTACGAAACTCTTCCCTGCCGGAAAGGTTCGAAAGGTGTACTTCAATTTTGGGGATTTTGCATTCCGTTAGTGCATCCCGAATGGCTACAGAAGTGTGGGAATAACCACCCGGATTTATGATAATTCCATCAAAATACGCGGGAGCATTCTGGATTGCATCAATTATTTCACCTTCGTGATTACTTTGTAAAAACTCAAATTTATAATCCTTAAACGCCTTTTTTATCTCGCTTTCTATATCTTCGAGCGATTTTTCGCCATAGTGTGATTTATCGCGTTTACCTAACAGATTTAAATTTGGACCGTTAATTATCAGTATTTTCAGCATTTTCATCCATCCCTTCAATGATTGCTTTTAATTTTGGGCTGAGTGCCTCTTCATCAATTCCCAATTCCCTCAATGCGCTTACAAGAGTTGTTACTTTTCGTTGTGTGGTCGATAATTTATTTATTACAATAATTTGACTCTCTTTGATAAGACAATATCCGCCCTTAAAATCACCTCGTTCATATCTTACTTTCACACCTGCCGATAGAGCTAATTCCTTCAATTCACCCAGAACACTCTCAAACTCTTTTTCTTTAATCTTCATATTTCATTTATATTTATGATTTGGATTTATCAATTAAATTTAATCATTCTTTACTAATATTAAAATATTATGATTATTGCATCTATAGATATCGGCACGAACACTATTTTACTCTTGATTGCAGAGATAACTGAGGGGAGCAAGATAATAAAAACTATTCTTAATGAATATAGAATGCCCAGGATCGGGAAAGGTTTGCTCCCCGGTAATCCGGTTTCGGAAGACAGAATTTCAAGTATGAAAGTTATAATTTCGGAATATAAAAAGATTATTGAACAGAATAAATGTGATAAAGTTTTAGTTAATGCGACGAATGCATTCAGGATTGCTTCTAACCGCGATGAACTGGTTGCAATTGTTCAATCAATTTTAGGAGTTAAACCGGAAGTAATCAATGGAAAAACTGAAGCAGAATACGCATTTCTGGGCTCAGTTTCAGAATACCTCCAGTCAGGTAAAACAGGCGGGGTAATCGATATTGGAGGTGGGAGCACGGAAATCACATTAGGAAAAATGGATGATATTTTATTTTCACATAGCTTTCCTTTTGGAGTTGTTTCTTTGTCTGAAAAATATTTTAAGAATAATCCTCCTCTCGATTCCGAAATAAACGAAATGAAAAATGAAATTAAAAAACGCATTTCTTTCATTCCATCCGGTATACCTTTGTCTGCATTAGTTGGTGTTGCAGGAACCCCTACCTCCCTATCGTGCATAAGCCAAAATTTGCAGGAGTACAGTGATGAATTGGTGGAAGGCTCAAAACTTTCTTTGAAACACCTTTTTGAAATTGAAAAATATTTCTCTGTTGAAACCACTGAAGATTTACTGGCAGCATACCCGAAAATTCTGCCAGGGCGTGAAGACCTTATTTTTTCAGGTTTGATAATTTTAAAGACAGTTATGGAATACCTAACTGTTCCCGAATTGATTGTGAGCTCTAAAGGAATACGGTACGGGGCTATCGCTAATTATATTAAAAATATATAATTGGAACTATAAGTGGCAATCCAAAAAGGACAAAAAATGTTAATATAGCAGCAACAAGGGAATAAATAACTTTTTTTGTCCTGACGTGAAACTGAACATAAAACAAAAATAAAGTCCAGATTAGAAGAATTGCTTCAACCCCATATAATACATAGGCTGGATTAGTTTTTATAAAAAACGGACTGGGGTTAAAAGTGAACCAGAACATGCCAAACAATGCAATCTCAACAGGTATCAATATTAGAAAACCCAAAATCACAGGCATTGAGGCAAATACCGAGGTAGCCAGCTGATCTTTATACCTTACATCAAGATTCATCAACTTGTGTACGCCATATAAAAGTGAATTCCACACTAAAAATATTACCGTCACATAAACAATGATATTAACAAAATAAACGGAAAAAAATTGTGAATAGAATTTCTGAACCGGTAGGAAATTTCTGAGTATAAAAGTCATTGAGAATATTTTAAGAAGCAATAATATAAAAAACAAAATTGAGTAATTTTTATGCTCTGCAAAAATAACCCTGCGCATTGAATTAAAAGGCTCTTCGATAAGCTTAAAAATAAAGTTACCCAGGTCAATATTGACTACTCGTTCCCTCAGGTATGCTCTGCAGGAGTTACAAGTTAACGCGTGAAGTGCATTTTTCTCCCCGCAATTTCCGCATGTCTGATAGTTTTCCATTACCTTAAATAATACCTGATTTTAAGCTCCGGTGATTTGGTGTATGGATTTTCGGTAACGTCAAAATCAAATAAATGAGCATCAACGTATGAATCTACCAGCGTGAGAAAATATGCCAAACCAAAATAAACAGCAAATAAATCACGTTGATCGCGGTAAAATTCTCTTTCTCGCAATAGAACACTGCTGCTAACGCCTGTATAATTTTCAGCGAGACTTTTTGTGTAGAGGTCTTGATAGGTCTTATAGTCATTATTACTTTGAATCCATCCATAAGTATAATAACCTAAAAAGCCCCACACTAAGGGAATTTTCCAGTAAGATTCATTATAATATTGACCCCAACCCGGGAGAATTGCACTTCTGGCAACTGCTCCCCATGGCGATTTGGTCATCTGAAATCCACTTTCTAATTGGACGTTTTGGGTTGTGTCTGGTTCCGTTTGCGCATATAGACCAGTACACTCCCCAATTAGGAAAAGGAAAAACAGACTAATAATTATTTTTTTCGATGATATCAAAAAGATCAAATAATCTTTCAAGTTCTTCATTAGAATAAAATTCAATTACAACCTCACCAGCGCCATCTTTTTTCTGTTTACAAAGTACCTTGGTTCCAAAAATTCTTCGCAATTTATTTTCAACATCCATTTGAGAAGCACTTTCAGATTTATCTTCAACCGCTGATTTTTTAGTTTGTTCCGTTTGCGGTGGGGCACTAATATATTCTCTTACCAATGTTTCAACTTTTCGAACAGACAGACCTTGTTTAATAATTTTATCTAATATTTCAAGCTGGAGTTTTTCATTAGGCAGATTAATAAGAGAACGTGCATGCCCTGCGCTAATTTCTTCTTTTGCCAGTGCACTCTGTATTCGTTCGGGTAATTTGAGCAACCGGATAGAGTTAGTGATTGTTGAGCGATCTTTACCAACTCTTTCGGCAATAACTTCCTGAGAGAGGTTACACTCTACCATTAATCGTTGATAAGCTTGTGCTACTTCAATAGCATTTAGTTTTTCGCGTTGGATATTTTCGATCAGGGCGAGAGCAACCATTGCTTCTTTAGAATCAACTTTGATTATATATGCAGGAATTTCGCTGAATCCAATATCTCTGCAAGCACGAAGCCTTCGTTCACCGGAAATTAACTCGTAACCCTTCTCTCCACCTCGCCTTACAGTTATTGGCTGGATCAATCCATTTTCTAAAATCGATCTTTTAAGTTCTTCTAATGCCTTTGGTTCAAACTCTGTTCTAGGCTGGTAAGGATTAGGTGTAATTTTTTTTATCGGAATTTTAGCTATTATATCAATCGATAAACCGTCATCCGATTCGATTTTATTAGCGGGTACAGTTATCTCTTTGTCAACTTCATCTTTAACTTGCGGATTTATAAGGGCATCTAGACCTCTACCGAGACCTGGTTTAAATTTACTCATCTACTCTCTAACTTTGAATTTCTTTGTTTTTAGCTAATAATTCCGATGCAAGGGCAATATAATTTTCCGCACCGGTAGAAACGGCATCATATAGAATGACAGGTTTTTGATGGCTCGGGGCTTCAGAAATTCTCACGTTTCTCTGAATAATTGTCTCAAAAACCTTATTTCCAAAATATTTTTTTACTTCTTCAACTACCTGATTTGAAAGCCTAAGTCTTCTGTCAAACATTGTCAACAATACACCCTCGATTGTTAAATCGGGGTTATAATGTTTTTTTACTATATTTATTGTATTCAGCAATTGTCCCAAACCTTCCAGTGCAAAATACTCACATTGAACAGGTATAAGTACCGAGTTTGCAGCTGTAAGCGCATTAAGGGTTAACAGACCTAGTGAGGGGGGGCAATCAATAAAGATATAATCATAATTGTCTTTAATTTTCTGAAGCGATGCTTTTAATAAACCCTCTCGCCCCTCCATAGAAACCATTTCAACTTCTGCTCCAACAAGATTTATAGTTGCCGGAACAACATCCAGGAACGGCATGTACGTGTTTTCAATACTCTCCGCGGGTTCACCGGCACCAACCAGTAAATCATAAACTGAAGAATCTGAACCGATTACACCTAATCCTGAAGATGAATTAGATTGAGGGTCAATATCTACCAGTAGTGTTTTTTGTTCAGCAGCTGCAACAGATGCCGACAAATTTATTGCTGTTGTAGTTTTACCTACACCACCTTTTTGGTTAGCAATAGCAATAATTTTAGCCATATATTATTTCGCCTTCTTCCCTTTGAATTCTCTTGAAAGATTAAACAACAATCTCTTCACCAAATTCGAGAACTTTCGCTTTTTTCCCTAAAGATTCAATTTTTGCCGCAAATTCATCGGGATTTGCTTCGATTACCGGAAATGTATTATAATGCATTGGGATAGCAACATCCGGATTAGTAAGCTCAACCGCTTTTACGGCATCATCGATGCCCATTGTAAAATTATCGCCTATAGGCAACAGCATATAGTCGATTTTATTCATTTCACCTATCAGTTTCATATCATAAAATAAACCGGTATCACCTGTATGGTAAATAGTTTTTCCATCAGCGGAAATTATCACTCCTGCAGGTTCACCGGCATATTCGCCATCAGGTGTTTTCGAACCATGATGAGCTATTGTAAATTTAACACGTCCGAAATCAAAATTAAAGCCGCCACCTATATGCATATTATGAGTTTTATACCCCTTTTCTGCACAATAGTTGCCCAATTCATTAACACAAATTATTAGTGAATTACATCTATCAGCGATTTTGAAGGCATCACCGAGGTGGTCACCATGACCATGTGTAAGAATGATATATTCAGCATTTATTTCATCAGATTTTACAGTCGCGGAAGGATTATCATCCAGAAAAGGGTCGATTATTATTTTTTTACCACTCTCTAGCGTTATCAGAAATGCCGAATGAGACAAGTATTTTAATTTCATAACCAAACTCCTTATTTATTTCTACCACAAAGCACACAAATTTAACTAAAATAATAATAAGATTTGTACTTAAAATAAAATAGAAAATTCCATCAAGAATACTAATAAGTTTTAATTATAGCGCGCATAAATTGTATAATTGCCCTTAAAGGCTGCATTTTAGAAGTGCTGATTTCAGTATAAATTGTTGGAATTGATACAAATTCGAAAATTGCACCATTTTTTACCGAGATAACTAAAATTTCGGTTTCAGCCCCCCAGCTGTCGCTTATATTTAGATAATATTGAAGATATTCTCCGCTATAACCGCGATAACCTGACTGGCTATCACCAATATTTATACCGGTTTTAAGTTTTACCAGAAGTGTAGTGATTAAATTGCTCATTTTTCGCTGGAGTGGCATCCCGGAAATATTACTCATTCTCGAGCCAATTACAATTTTACCTTCAGTTAATTTATCTAAAAACTCGGGGAGTTGTTCAGGTAAATGTTGTAAATCTGCATCCAAGGTGATAACTTTCTTAAAATTATGCTTGTAAGCATATATAAAACCACTCTTTAAGGCTGCTCCTTTCCCCTTGTTAACTTCATGTTTAAGCAGAACATGTTTTTCTGTTGGCAAAGATGGTAACTTATAACCGTCATTTGAACCATCATCAACCAGAATAATAAAATCAACGTACTCAAACACCCTTTTACAAACTTCATCAAGTGTCTGTTTTTCGTTAAAGAAAGGAATTATTACACAGGAGTTATTTTTGTTTTCCAAACTGCTCAAATATACTCTTCCAACCTTTTTCCTTGGAAACAAAAATGCTGTCATTCAAACGTTTCTTTAGTGAATCTTTTGATAATCCTCGAATAAGCTGACCATTTTCAGAAAGTGAAATACTTCCTGTTTCCTCAGAAACAATAACAACAATTACATCAGCTTGTTCAGATATTCCAACCCCTGCTTTATGCCTCATCCCAAGAGGAATACCATCAATGGAGTTTGTCTGCGATAAAGGGAGCGTGCATCGGGCCGCTTCAATAGTATCACCTTTAATGATTACAGCACCATCATGTAAAGGTGATCTTGGAAAAAAGATTGATCTCAACAAGTTTTTATTCACTTTAGAACTAATTTGTTCACCAGTTTCAACTACACTTTTTATACTTGAACTTTTACTGATTACAATCAACGCCCCATGCTGAAATCTTGCCATTTCAAATGCTGCATCCGTGATTATATCAATCACACTTTGTTCTTCTTTCTGCATGAACATACCAAGTAGAGGATTTCTGCCGAGCATTAATAATAGTCTTCTTATTTCAGGCTGGAATAAAATGATAAATGCAATCACCCAAATATCGGAAATCAATTTTAACAACCACCCCAGAGCCTTAAGATTAGATGCCTGTGCCAAAAATGATAAAAGCAGCACAATTATCAATCCAATGAAAATCTGCGAAGCGATGGTTCCGCGGATTACCTTGAAAAGTTTGTAAATCAGGTACGAAACTAGTACTATGTCAACCAGATCGAGGAAAGTGAAAGATAAAAAGCCAATCTTAAAGAGTTCAAACATCTTTTAACAATTCCGGGTCATTATAGAATGAAATCAATTTTCTGGCTTCATTCAAGAATTTTACATTATGAGTTCTGATAATTTCAGCGCCGTTTTGAACGGCTATCATCTCAGAAATAACGGTTGCGTTTTCACGCTTATCAACGGTTAGATTTAAAGATTTACCAATATACGATTTTTTTGACAAACCTATCAAAAGTGGATATCCTAAAATTTTAAATTCACCACACCTGTCAATTATTTCAAAATTATCCAGTACCCTCTTCCCGAAACCGATACCGGGATCGAGTATAAGTTTATTAAACCCTGCTGCTTGGGCCTGTGCTATTTTATTTTCAAAATATGAAAAAATGTCTTCCACAACATCCTCGTAAAAGGGAGATTTCTGCATACTTTTTGGTGTGCCTTTAATATGCATTGCAATCAGAGGCACTTCACTTTCACTACAAAGTGTTAGCATCTCCGGGTCAAACGAAAAGGCACTCACGTCATTAATCATGTCTGCACCGGCTTCAAGAGCTTTTTGCGCAACTATTGCTTTTGTAGTATCAATCGAAATTTTGATTTTAGCATTTTTTGCACGTAGTTCCTCTATAACCGGTACTACCCTGTTAATTTCTTCCTTGGCTTCAACTCCCTCAGAACCCGGACGGGTGGATTCACCACCAATATCAATGATATTAGCCCCTTCATGTATCAATTCCAATGCTTTTTGAACAGCCAAACGTCTGGTATTATAAAGCCCCCCGTCAGAAAATGAGTCAGGGGTTACATTTACAATCCCCATTATCCCAAATGCCTCTTTATCGAGTCCACATTCCTTCATTAAATCTGATTTGCTCTTATCATTATACTCTAAAACAAAAGAATTAAGTGAGATAAATTTATGCCATTCTTCAATCGGAATGGCGAAGAGAGAGAATCCATTTAAGTTCAATGTACTGTTGACGGGTTCCAACTTTTTATAAATCCCTGCTGGAGTAATACGAGATAAAACAAAAAAGTACGAGTTTTGATCAATTGTTGCTAATTGCGGGAAACTTTTAAGATATCTGCTAAAGAGATATTTTTTCGACAGGTCTAATTTTCTGAAGTTTATTTTGGGCATAAATTAGTATTTATGAAAGATTAAAAGTAGCCGGCTGCATTAAAACCAGCCGGCTGAATACTTATTTATCAAGCTTATATCGAATTTTTCCATCCATTATAGTATAACGAACATTATAATCTTCATCAAGAATAACGATATCAGCATGTTTTCCTGAAGCAAGAATACCTCTGCCGGCTCCCACAACTTTTGCACCATTCAGCGTTGCCATCCGAACTGCATCAGTTATTTTAGCACCGGTTGTCTCAACAATATTTTTGATGGCTATGTTAAGAGTGAGCGTGCTTCCAGCTATTGTGCCATCTTCCAATATCGCCTTATTTCCTGAAACAACTACTTTCTGATCAGAAAATTGCGACTCTTCACCTTCGTGCATACCACCAACCCTGATAGAATCTGTAATCAGGATGATACCTTTTGGAGTTTTGAATTTAAGTAACATCTCCATCACTGCCGGATGAACATGGTAGGTATCGGCAATAAGCTCAATTTTTAGCTCATCCCTCAACAAAGCGGCAGTAACAACACTTGGATTTCTATGGTGCAAATTTTTCATCGCATTAAACATGTGCGTAACGTGTGCCGCTCCGTGATCGATCGCCAGATCAATTACTTCATAAGATGCAGTTGAATGACCAATGGAACAAACAACGCCCCTGAAAGAAGCTTCACGAATAACATCAAGCGCACCGGGGAGTTCGGGTGCAATTGTCATTAGCTTTAAATAACCTTCCGAGGCTTCCCACATCTCGAGAAATGATTCAACAGATGGTTTCCACAGGTATTCTTTATTCATTGCCCCTTTTAATTCAACATTTAAGTAGGGACCTTCCATGTGAATCCCTTTAATGTTGGAATTTGGGTTATTTTTTATATAACGAGCCAGCCTTCTTAAATCGTCGAGTACACGTTCTTTGGGTTTCGCGTGTAAACTCGCCATGACGGTGGTAGAACCATGTTCAAGAAAATATTTACTAATTTTTTCAATACTTTCGTCTGATTCATCAGAAAACCCGTAACCGCCGGCACCGCCGTGTACAAGAAGATCAACAAATCCCGGAACTATTAGCCAATTATCTTCACAATAAATTTTATGATCGGCAGTTTCAACATCAACCATATCCGAGCTGCCAATGTCATAAATTTTGTCGTTACGAACTGTTAAAGCACCATTTTTAACTTTTCTGAAAGGAGTAATAATCTTACCCCCAACAATTGCTAAATCCATACTTATTTCCTGCTAAAATTATTATTGTTATTTAACTAAATTTTTAAGTTCTGATGTTGCAACGGCAATATTTTCGGTCTTAAATATCGCTGAACCTGCAACGAACACATCACATCCGGCATCGGAACAGACAGAAATTGTATCCTTTTTTATCCCGCCATCTACCTCGATCAAGTAATTATAATTAAACTTTTCACGAAGATCATACAATTCTTTAATTTTTCCAACTGTAGAAGGTATAAATTTTTGTCCGCCAAAACCGGGGTTTACAGACATGACGAGCACCAAATCAAGATATCCAAGGATTTCGTACAGTGTCCAAACAGGTGTTGCGGGATTGATTGAGACTCCGGCTTTTGCTCCCAACTCCTTAATCCTTGTAACAGTTCTGTGAAGATGTTTGCAAACTTCCTGATGCACCGTGATATAATCTGACCCGGCTTTGATATATTCTTCAAGACATTGATCCGGGTTTTCCACCATCAGGTGAGTATCGATTGGAAGAGTTGTACTGTTCTTAGCTGCCTTTACTATGAGTGGCCCGTAAGATATTTCAGGTACAAAATGTCCATCCATTATATCACAATGAATCCATCCTGCTCCTCCGGCTTCAGCCTGGCGAATATCATCTCCCAGATTTGTAAAATCTGCAGAAAGAATCGAGGGAGATATAATTTTA
>Ga0209692_10004846_pt1 | contig 11899 bp, 13 predicted proteins | sample tdDd472_FD_187129 | JGI IMG/M metagenome (GOLD analysis project Ga0209692, IMG submission 187129) | Marine sediment microbial communities from the Atlantic coast under amendment with organic carbon and nitrate - tdDd47.2 (SPAdes)... | ecosystem: Environmental > Aquatic > Marine > Coastal >...
GTCTCAGGACGGACCAGGGTTTGCCTTCATCCCCGGCAGTCAGGACCCAGAATTTTGGGCTAGGCTCAAGATTACCCACGGCTACCAGTACATGTTTCGCAACCGGACTAAGGGCCCCTGGAGACCGATGGTCAAGGTGGACCACAAGCAGGATCCTGCCAACCTGAGTGGGCTCAACTATGAGCAGCGACGTCCCCCGCGCAAACCCAAAAATGCATCGGGTGAGGCCAAGACCGGGACGCCAGAACCCCAGCCCTACGGCAAACTCCAGAAACTGGGCGCTATGGAGGCAGGCGACTACTTTGTCTGGACCGAACAGTTTCTGCACGCTTTGGTCGGGTCCAAACCGGGTAAGGTTGGCTATCTGCGACTGGCCCAATACCAAGGGTACTCCAAGGCCGACCTGCCCAACCCGTCAGGCTATTTGAGTTTGCACGACTATGTGGCAGACAGAGTCCACTCCATCGAGTCTGGCCTGGCGCCAGCCCACTACCCTTCTGGAGGACAAACCCACCAGCACCAACCCAAGCGCTTTGACACCCTGGTCAACCTGGTCAGGAGCGAGCACAAGAAGAATGGCACTCCGATCATTGGCCCACTGGACAGTTCCCAGGTGCGCCTGGCGTTACTGGACCCCAAGCAGGTTTTCAACTACCAACCTCCGGCTGGCGTGCTAACCAAACCGTTTTACCGGCAGTTGGTTGGTCTGCCCTATGTCGCTGCTGACGGCTCTGATGCCTCTGTAGGGACCCTCGCATGTTCTTCATAAACGTTGTATTTTCAACAGTGAGTTGTCGTATGTGCAAAGAGTCACAAACACTGGGTTGTTTGTCGGTTCGCTGCTGAAGCAGCAAGCCTATATTGCTGCTCAGCAAAGGAGCGGTTAGCAGGAGGCACAACTTGGCGATTCAAGCCGCCGAAAGAGGTTTGGAAGGGTGGTTCAGCCAGGGCAGGGCCTTGATTTGGCGTCATTGTGGTTCGCACCGCTCGACTTGCGCAGTTGGTAACAAACGGGGAGGGATAAATCGCAGAGGAACAGGTTGCTTGAGCCTTAAGGGGCCGAACAGGGTCCCCGGTCGGCACCAAGTCATCGGGCACATAGCGGTGCTGCACGGTATTCACCCGACAAGGAGACTGGTTGAACGGCAGGTAGTCCAACCCCAGGTTAGGCACCAACAGCGGTTTAGCGTCGGCAAACTGGGCCATATTCGATTGTCAGAAACCACCAGATCGTTTTGGAACACCACCAACATTTTGACCGCAGGCCCACCAAACAGGTTCTTGGTTCTGTTGATTTCGATGCCTTACCTCATTCCAGGCCGCGGGGCAACCCGCTTTGACTCCGCCGGCAACTACACGGGGCGGTTCTTTTCGGGGGTGATCCCGCCGATCGGTTGCCGTACCAACCCGTTGGTGAACAAAAACTGCCCCGTAGGCGCTCTGCGCTGCACACGCAAAGGGCCTTACGTCCCGCCAGCCGGCACGACCTGCGTCTCCAAGGTGACAGCCCCCTGGGCGTCCTTGAACAAGCCTGGCCTGGTGGTCAACACCTAAACACACTGGGTAAGCGGTTCAGCGTTGTTAATACGAACACTTCGTCCCCATAAACTTCCATTTTTGACCATGTTGGTTGATGAGAAACATGCACTGTTGTATCTGCACCCCAAACTCCCCTGTGCAAAGACTCCAGTGGTGGATGACGTCACTCTAACAATGTTTCGGGCCTTTACTCAACATGTTCAAGCCCAGGGCACGCTGTATGGGCCTAACCACGCCTTTCAAGCCGGGCTGTTTACCTTGGGTGTACACTGGTGCACCGGCTGTCCGAAGACATGGCGTCGGCGTGGCAAATACGAAGGCGGGGTGCCAGGTTCCCAAGTACTGGACGTGGACCGCAACGGCCCGCGCAGTACTGGACGAGACTACCAACTGACCGGCGGGTTGGTCACCAATGCATTGTGTGTCCACTATGTTGCTTGCCACCGGGAAGAAGTGCCTGCGGCGGCAATTGCAAAAATTGAAACGACTCTCAACACTGACGTGACCTCAGAATTGTCAGCCTCCGAACAAGCCCAGTTGCACGCCATGATTGTCGGTCGTCCAGATCAAGCAGGATTTCCTCACCCGGCCTGAGAATGAGGTGTCATGCGTTGAGAATAGACAACGGACAGATAAGCCAGGTGTGAACGGCGTGTGTTGCGATTCTGTCTCCAGACGTCTCCGAATAAATTGAGGTTCGGGTTGTCGTATTCACGGCAAATCCAGAACACTGGCTTGTCAGCAAATGTCTTTCATTCCACAGGCCGTGTTGGTGACCGGGGGGCTGGGGTTCATTGGCAGTCATGTGCTGGAAGGGTTGTTGCAGACCTTTCCGGCTGCCACCGTAGTCAACCTCGACTGCCGCACCTACTGCAGCAATCCGGCTAACCTACCCCAGTCAGCCCGGTTAATTGATGTCCAGGGGTCAATCACGGACAGCAGACTGGTCACCTCTTTGCTGGAGCAGTACCAGATCGACACGGTCATCCACCTGGCCGCCGAGTCCCACGTCGACAAGTCCTTCGAGTCGTCCTTGGTCTTCACCGACACCAACGTCAAAGGCACCCACGTCCTGTTGCAGTGCAGTTACACCTACGGCCGCCTCAAGCGGTTCCTGCACATTAGCACCGACGAGGTCTACGGCGAAACCCTGGGGGACGCAGGGGTGCACGAACAGACCATCCGCAACCCGACCAACCCGTACGCCGCGTCCAAGGCCGCTGCCGAGATGTTTGTCGGGGCGTACTACCACTCGTTTGGTCTGCCGGTCATCGTCACCCGCGGCAACAACGTGTTTGGGCCTCGGCAGTTTCCGGAAAAGGTCATCCCCAAGTTCATCTGCCAGTTGTTGCGAGGTCAACCGCTGACGATTCACGGCAGCGGGCAGGCGGTGCGGTCTTTTCTGTACGTGACCGACGTGGTCGAAGCCCTGTTGACGGTTCTTAGGGACGGTCAAGTCGGGGAAATCTACAACATTGGCGGAGACCCGGGCCACGAGTCGACCATTTTGGATCTAGCCGAATCGTTACAGGCCATTGCTGCCGAGAGCCGACCCGTGAACTCAAGCAGGCCTGACCAACCACTAACGACTCACGTCGCCGACCGCAAGTTCAACGACCAGCGTTACTGGATCAACAAGGACAAGTTGGCCGGCCTCGGATGGCAACCCCAGGTCAGTCTGGAAGACGGGTTGCTGCAAACCTGGAAGTGGTACCAAACCTACGCCACAGATTGGTGGTCCGCGCAGGTGTTAGACAATGTTCTCGGCTTGCCGTAAAGACGAGTGTATTGAAACGTGTACCAGCCCCTACGAGCGATACATATGAATGCATTGGAACGTCAGCGCGGATAAAATCCCGATGTTCAGGACAGCATTTAACGTGACAGAACAACGCCTCCAAGAGTACGTCCGGTTCGGATCCTCCCGATACAGGCGCGGAGCCTTGCTGGACGCGTCCATGTTGGCTTGCCATTGGGCTTGCGTCAGGAAATGGTGCAGGTTGGCACCGCCGGCAACCAACTGAGCATACACTTCATCCGTCACCAACATCTTGATTTGGACATTTTTGGGACAGTGACTCAAGAAGCCTCCGTTTTCCCCGGTGGAAAACATCCGTTCGGCGTCTCTTCGTGATGTCAGTTGAAACTCGGTTAGTTTGGGGACGCCAACTCCAAGAGAGGCCGCGCGCGATAGACTCTGCAGCCGCACTTCATCATTGTCAGGTCCACGCAGAGTCAACACAGAGCCGAAATTGACATCTGGACGCATCGGTACCACCATGGTGAATTTCATCTTTTTTGGATGTGGGTTGGGCGGTTGAAAATTTGAGTCGCGGCCTACCCGGTAACCCGTTGAAGTGTGGAAGGCATCGGCTCCCTGGTTACTCTCAACAAACAAACCAGTGTTCTCGGCTTGCTGTGAATACGCCAAACCAGTGTTCTGTAATGTCAGCCTACCGCAACCGCAGCCGACCGACCGGGTCCCAGGTGGAAACTCCAACCTTGAAACTCGTGCCAGGCCGGGCGGTGTTGGGCGGGTACCAACGCTTCACAGTGGGCCCCAAAACCCTAGAACGCTCGCGCAACAACTACGCGGCCAAGTTTGGGGCCCTGCAAAAGACCTTTCGGGTGGCCAAGCGGCTGGGCTGCACGTCGCTCAACGACTTGGGTTCCAGCAACGGCTTATCCTCTTTTCTGGCAGCGCAGGAAGGGTTTCAACAGGTCAAGGCCCTGGACCATGACACCCAGTGTGTGAGTGTGGTGAACCGGGCGGCGCAGCATGTGCACTTGCCGGTGACGGCCCAACAGTGGTCGTTTGGCCAAGCGGTACCGGCGGCCGACGTCAGTGTCATGTTGGCCTTGGTTCATTGGGTGTATTCCTGTACCGCCACCTTGGGGTCCTTTAAGGCGATCGCCCGGTACGTCGCGACCACCTGCCGACGGGCCGCGATCGTTGAGTGGGTGGCGCCGACCGACCCGGCCATCAAGGCCTTCAACCACCTCAGGTTCAACCGCGGCGTCCAAAAGGACCCGTACACCCTGGCGGCGTTTGAGGCTGGTCTGAAGGCCCACTTCACCCATGTGCGCTTGCTGCTGAAAGGGACTCCGACCAGGTGGTTGTACTTGTGTACCAAGGGCCCCACCGCGGCAGCCGACTTTAAGGCGTTAGGGACCGTGGTTCCTCGTCCTGTCTCCAAACCTGTTAGGCGCCCCGCCTTAAAAGCCTCCCGCCCTTTGGTTACCCGACTATCTGCAGCCCAAGCAGCCCGCAAACGTCGCGCAGCCCTGGCCCAAAGTCGGTTGGCGGCTATGGGCGTTGTGCGACGGCGCTAACACCGCCAGGCCGAAACCCACTCAAGAAAGCAAACAGTGTTTGTGGCGAGCCACAAATACGACAACCCGGGTTCTGGGATTTATCGGATCAAGGCGGAACATGGCTGCCAACCCGAAACTGCCAATCTTTGTGATTACGTTCCAGCGGCTGTCGGTGTTGAAGACGTCGTTGGCTTCTTGGCGCGTATGCCTAGCCCGAACCCCTTACCAGTTGGTGTTTTGCGACATGAACAGCAGTTACCCGCCGTTGAAGCAGTTTCTGCAGGAGCAAAAGCGACAAGGAGCAGCGGTGTATTTCAATAAGACCAACGACCCTTTCCGCAACGTGCACAACAACATCAAGCACTACTTTGCGCGGCGCACCGGGGCCAACCGGCCCAAGTTCTTCGTCGTGACCGACCCGGACGTGCAGTTGGACCGCGTGCCGGCTCATTGCTTGGAGGTCTACAAGCACCTGTTGAACCTGAACCCCAAGGTGGAATGTGTCGGTCCGATGTTGCGCATCGACGACATCCCGGCGGCCTACCCGTTGAAGGCCAAGGTCATGGAGCGCCACGGGCACATCTGGCGACGTCCGACCAAACAGGCCAAGTACGGGGCCCACCCGGTCGCCTACGTCCAGTTCCCCATCGACACGACGTTCGGGATGTACCGGGCCCACCCCCGCACCCCGCCCCACTTTCGCTTCCAAAACGGGCGCCGAGACACTAAGCCGTCTTTGCGGGTCAAGGCTCCCTACGCCGCTCGTCACCTCGACTGGTACATCTTGGGCAACGACAAGATGAAGGAAGACCAGAAGACCTACATGAAACAGGCCAGCAACGTTGCCCACTGGGGCGCCCAGTGGTTACGCAAACGCCCAGCCTTGGCGGCCAGACCCAGGGTTCGGCCTGGTAGGTCTAGTGTGTCCCGCGCCGTTCGACCTATTCGACCAGGTAGACTAGGTAGACTAGTTCGACCAAACCGCCGAACACCTGGGGCCAAAGTGGCCCAAACCGCCCGTGTCGCTAGAGCCCTGAAACGCAAATAAAGGTTCGCTGTATTAATGCATCGGGGACAACCCACCCTCCAAGGTTATGTGGCGGCCAGTGTTTACGGCTTGCCGTGAATACGCCAACCCAATCTTGCTTCCGCTCGGTCGATGGCCGCGACGGTGGCAGGGTCTGCTTTTATCTGCTCCCACTCACTTCGAGATTCCTGGCCAATACTTACGCGGGTGCTAATCCTACCCATCAAGGCCATTGTAGAGGAGGGGAAGGCCAGACCCTCCGCAGAAACATGGCCAAGGTAGTCTTTTTGTGCCAAAAATTTGCCCGGGACTCTCAGTTTCTTGTACACCGCAACCGGAGCGTCCTGTACAATGTCGATGCTGATCAAGTCAATTTGGTATCCTTGCTTCATCGCCGCTCTCACCGACTTAAAGTCCGACAACTGTAACGCCTGGTCGGCTGACACATCGTCGTCGCCTTCGTCCGCTGCCACTTCAAAGCGCACGCCACGAATGGCCTTTTTCGGGATGGGGAGGGTTAGTCCGTTGAGGTTCAACACCCCTGTACCCTCGACGACCGCTTCTGCCCAGTCCAAGACCTGGTCGGCGCACAACGGCGCAAACGGGTCGGCGACACAATCGTACGCCAACTGGGCAATTAGTCTTTGCAGACCTTTCTCGCCCCCGGCCCGGCTGGCTTGGAACTCGCGGGCCACGTCTAACCCGCTTGCTGGTTTGGACCGGCGGCGCTGGCGTGGTTTGGTGGATTTGGTTTGCGGAGCAAACGCCCGTTGCAAAAAGTCCGACTTTACCAACGAACCTGGGTCCAGTCTAGAGCGAGGCAACTTTTGTTCGGCGTCGGCGGCCAGGCCAAGGATGTTGGCAAACTTGACCTGAGTCTTGGTAGTGCGAGCCTTTTGCAGTTTTTGCGCCGCTGTGGCCTTAATCTCGGCACACAACTGATCCATGGGCTTTTTCCGGCGTCTCCCATTGTGCTGTTGGTAAACTTTGACCCCGCAGGCTTTGGCCAGAGCGTCGATGTCAGCCCGGGTGTACCGGTTGGCACGCCGGCCGGTAGTGGAACATTGGCGACTTGGGTCAAACACACAAGCCATGGTTTAGTTTATGGGTTGTGCGCTTAGGATTGACACACCAACATATTGGCTTACGCTTTGGCCCGCCGTTTGGCGACCAACTGCTTGAGGCGCGACCGAGCCGTCGACTTGCGCGCCCCGTTGACACTGCGCAGGCGGTTGCGGAGCACATGCAGGCCTTTGGCCACTCGGATCTGCCCAAAGCGGCGGACGCGACTAACCGGGCGTAGGACGACCCGGCGGTTCTGGAGTTGGACCAGTTTGGCCACGTCGGGGTAGCGCTTCATCAGGGCTCTAGCCTGTTGCCCAGGTAATGACGGCCAGAACTGGTGGACCGCGAAAGGTTGTTCGTAATACACACTGCCGACACAGAACTTGCGAGCCACTTCACCAGGCGCCAACCGGAACCGTTTGCTGCGACGGCAAAAGTTGGAGAACACGACGTCCTCTCCGATGTCCGGGTTGAAGCCTTTGGCCCGAACACAGGCGACGTGACTGCTTTTGGTGCGCAGACTCAGGCCGCCACACCCGTTGCGCAGCGGTTTGCCTGGCCATGGAGCCCCAATATAGTCGTACTTCTGCCGCAGAAAGGAGTTGATAGTGTGGGGGCTGCCGGGACAGAGCACCGAGTCGGTCTGGAAAATCAGGACGTGTTCCCCCTTCACCTTGTTCCAGAAAGCCATGCTGCACATGTAGCGGCTGTAGTCACACTTGACGTTGACGCGGTTGACAAAGTTGAGGCGTCCGGTGTTGACAAACTCGACTTTTTGGGTCTTGACCAAGTCGGCAAAGATCCGGTAGCAAAAATTGCGGTTGCCGGGCCCGCCAAACACCTGGACTTTCCATTCGGCTGGCAGCACCTTGACCACGTTGCGGACACAGTGGTTCAAGGCCTTGTGTTCCCGGGGCTCGATGATAACGGCAGTCTTGTTGGAGTGCAGGTAGGGTTTTGGCTGGGGCTTGGGCGTCACAACAGCCGGCTGAGGTTCCGGGTCAGACTCAACATTTACGACGGTCTCGGTAGTGGGTTGGCGTATTTGCGACAAGTCACAAACACTGTCGCCCCGAGGTTCTGTCAAACGAGTGGCGTTAATAGACTCAGTGGAGTGGCTGGTATCGCTGACCTCGCTGTCACTTGCACTGCTTGTTGCTAAACTTTCGCCGTTTGTGGTCATGTTTGCGCCAAGCCCATCTGTCTGTTTATTTGAAGTTACGGTTGCATTTTTCCGGTCTCAGAAGGACCTGGAATCACAAAGGTCAGGGAAGGTTCCAGAGTCAGCGCCTTGATCTTGCCCGAGGGGACCATCTGGTCAAACACCCACTTGTCGACGGCTGGGCCCTTATAACGCCGCCCGGCCCAGGCCGCCAAACGTTTGGCGGCTCTCTGGGTGATCGTGTAGATGTAGAAGCCCTGACAGTACCCGGGTCGGCGCCAGTGTTCCAGGCCATCAACTGGTACGTTCTTGTTAATTGCCCAAGGGCCGTGGCCCCAAGACAACAGGTCCCACTTGACGCTTTTGGCGCGCAGTTCAGCCATTGCCTCGGTGACGCGTTGCCACTTGGCGTAGTCGTTCCAGCGCAGGTCGACGTCGTCTTCCATGACCGTGGCCACCGCGTGCGGTCCGTCGGCGATGGCTTTCCAGATCCGCACGTGGCTGTCGTAACACCCGGCTTGGCCGCGGGTCAGGCCAAGGCCGACTTTCTTGCGGCGACGCCACACCCGGATCGGGATGAAACGGCCGTCGGTGCAAGGAAACCGGCGCATGTACTGCATCCAAGGCCCCATCCGTTCCACAAACCCGTTCATTCGACCACCTCGAATCGACACCACGTACGTCGGTTGGAAACAGGGCGGACAGGGCAACTGCGGTTGTTCTAGTGGGTCTGTCGCCCACAACGCTTCGAGGTCGATAAACTTCTGGTTGCCCAACTCCCAGCGTCTCGGAAAGTGTTCTCGGTTCAGTTCGACGGTGCCGTGGTTTGCCAACGGTTCGGCTTCGTAGACAGGCGTTGGTTCTACGTCATCCAGGGCACCACTGTCTTCGTCGTCGTTTCCCTTACGCTGTTGGACATCGTCCTTTTCCGGGTCTTCCAGGTCTTGATTGTCTGCTTCAAGGCATTCCGGTTGTCGAGTATCAATTTCTTCGAGTTCTTCGACTTCCTGAGGTTCTTCGGGGGTCGTGGCTTGTCGTATTTGGGACTCGTCGCCAACACCGTCAGTCGGTTCGTCAATGGGCGCCACCACATCCTGTGGTTCGGGTGGATTTTCCGCCTCTTGCCGCTTTTGTTCCAGGTATTCTGCTCGTCTTCTTTTGAGGCGCTGCAGTCGGGATTCCACGATAGGTGGGCTGGATGGTTCTTCGGGTTCTTCGAGTTCTTCGACGTCTTCAGTGGCTTCGTCTTCGCTGTGAAGTGACTCGACCGGCTCGCCTTCAGGTCGCAGTTCCTCCTGGTCATGCTCAGACTTAACAGGTTCAGCAAGCGCTAACCCCGGCTGTTCCAAATCGTCCAACCCAGACTCATCCAGGTTCTCGGCTTGTGAATACACCAACTCAGGTTCCAGGTATTGCTGTTCCAGGGCCGTGGGAACGTAACGCTTGCCCCGCTGCCGCAGGTTTCGCTGTTTCAGTTTCAACATTCGTCTCTGTAACCAATACCCTCGTCTGGTCGCCATGGTCTGTTAAGTTTATTTGTTTCTGGAAGGCCGACTGGGTGCCTCGACGGGTCGTTGTCAAGCCTGGACCAACTCAAACACTGGGTTGGCGTATCTGCGAAATGACCCGGCAAGCCGAGAACACTGCTAACGCCAACCTGACTGGTTCCTAAAAGGCGGTTTCGGCGCACAACAGCACCAGCACTGCTTGAACCGATCCCACCGGGACTGATACCCATACACTTCCAGTCGTCGACTGTAGCGCCGCTGCGATTTGGAAAAGCCGTGGCCCATGCCGACAAACACTGTTTTGTTAGGCCGGAGCCGACAGGTTTTGTGCTTCAATGGGGTGATGGTAGGTCAGGCCGTTGGAGGCCGTCACTGGACTGATCTGGTTGCACCACTCCTGGGCCAAACTGAGTTGCTCAAAGGTTTGGACCGGGATTTCGGGGCGACACAGACTCATCACCAGGTCAATCAACCGGCGGGTGATGACACTCAAGCAGACCACGCTGGCCCGGCTCAGACAGCGTTTGGTTTTGGGGCGGTTGGTTCGCATGTGCTGGGCCTGTTGGTACATGTACTTGATCCCCATAGACTGGACCTGAGACGCGTCAAAAATCAAGGCCGCCTTCAGACTCGGTTGGTTGCCTGGTTGTTGCTGCTCGATGTGGGCGTATAGACGGTCAATCTCCTCCAGGTACTGATGAAAGTCCTCGTCATCTTTCGGCTGGCCAGTGAATCGAATTACAACTGTCGGCCAGTTGGCGTAGTCAAACTCGACAAAAGAAGCCGGGTGCTGCACGGCCATGCTGGACATTGGGTTGTCGGTTCCAGCGAACCTGGTTTGGCTGGGTTGCGATTTAATGATCTACTTGTTCTTGTTCCGCCTCGACACCCACTTCCACGACGGCATACTGGCTCATGGACACGCGGTGTTGGCGCTGGGTGTTCAGGTTTGTCACCAGAAACGCTTCGTCGCGAAAGTGATCAACAGAATGGGGTTCGACGGGGTCATTGGGGTCTAACTGCAACAACACCGCAGACTTGCCGACGTCACATTCTTGCAGCCGACGTCTGGCCCAGGGATCGGCGGGTTTTGGTCTGAACAGCATTTTTTGAGTGTTTGTGACTCGTCGCAAATACGACAAGCCACTTCGGTACTTATCTGGGTATGCCAACTTGTGGGGCTTTGAGGGTATAAAGTTAAACCTGGCCAAAAGATGTCGGTGGCTTCCCAATTGGAAAAGATCTTGACCCCGGTGGACTGCAGTCAATGCGGGTTCCCAGAAACTCAGTCGTTGCAGACCTGTTTTTTGAATCACGGGACTGACCCCACCAAGCCCGTGTTTCCCAAGGCCTTACCTAGCCAATGTTTGGCGTTCAACACCCTGGCCATCAACCCGGGGTTGGTCGGGGCAGCGGTCGGTACGTCTAACCTGGCCGGGATGATGGACACGGCGCCCGCGACCCAGCCGCAGGCTACAAACTTTACGTACTGCCAAGGGCAGCCCTACGACCCGCCCCACGACTGGACCAACCTGGAAGCCTTGATCTCCAACTCTCCGATCTGTGACGACGTGAAACCGGCTGACTGCGCGTCAGGAGGCTGTCCATCCGGCGGCTTACCTTGCTGTGCCGGGTTGAAGGGTGTGCTACACGACTGCATCAGCAGCGAAGGCAAGTACATCGCGATGTACCAGTGCAAGGTCAACCCAGACTGTCCGCCTGGGTTCGTCCTGTATAAGGGCAAGTGTTACCGCGACTACCCCAAACCCTACAACCCGGTCGCCGCCCACGCGAAAACCCCGGCAGACCGGGAAAACTGGGCCGACTGGGTAGCACCCTGCGCACCCAACGATTGCGTGCAAGGGACCAGTAGCACCGACTATGGAGCCTGTACGCCTCAAATTTCCAGCACTGGCGCCCCAATTACCTGTGGGACCAATTACACTTCCTGCGCTTGGTTTACCGGGGAGCCGGCACAAGCCACTATCCATGCGTCCTGTCACGACACGATGCCTACCATCCCATACCGGGCGATGTATTGTCAACCGGCTGCTGATCCGCAAAACTGGAAATTTGTGGAGTGCCAGAACGAGGCCGGGTGTGTCCAGCCTCGTCGGTACTGGACCATGGACCCCGACGACGACACGGGCAACATCGAGGGCCGTGACCCAGGAGGCCCCACTAACGACATGAAAGTCCAGTACTGCAAAATGCCGTGGTTATCATAAAACTGGTTTGGTTGGCGAGTTGGTCATGTCCAGCATGTTGAGCATCGCCGAGGTC
>Ga0209692_10004858_pt1 | contig 11884 bp, 10 predicted proteins | sample tdDd472_FD_187129 | JGI IMG/M metagenome (GOLD analysis project Ga0209692, IMG submission 187129) | Marine sediment microbial communities from the Atlantic coast under amendment with organic carbon and nitrate - tdDd47.2 (SPAdes)... | ecosystem: Environmental > Aquatic > Marine > Coastal >...
ATCGCTTTGAAAGATTGTGTGCGATTCTCCTAGATGATGTCAATATGTTCGGCTATTGCTATACGCAACTGACCGACATTTATCAGGAGCAAAACGGCATCTACAAATATGATCGTGGCGAAAAATTCGATCTAGAGCGTATTCGTAACGCACAGATTCGCCCAGCGGCAATCGAACTTGCAGATAAGGCTGATTAAATTATGGTTACTGCAACTCCCAATCGTCCACCAGCAGTGCCACTAGTTGTCAACGACCCGTATATGAATGTGTGGTCGATGGCGGATAATCTGACGGATGAAGATACAAAGCATTGGACAGGTGCAGCCCATCTGATGACAGGTTTGATCCGCATTGATGGACAGCCGTATCGGTTTATGGGTGGGGGTACACGTTTTGTGTCAATCGATATTCCTATCATGCCACAAACAGGGCTACAGGTTGCTCCAACCTACACAATTTATCGGTTTGAAGCCGATGGGATTGAACTTCACCTCAGGTTTATGACGGCTGCCTTACCTCATAAAATTGAGTGGATGTCGCGCCCAGTGACTACTGTGGAAATGTCTGTCAAATCTGTCGATGAACAAGATCTTGAGGTCTCGCTGTATTTTGATGCGACGGGACATTGGGTTGTTGATAATGCTGCTCAAAAGGTGGTCTGGGGTCGGCATCATCTGGGTGAACGCGATGTGCTATGGATGGGATCACAGGAACAGTCGATGTTGCAAAAAGCGGGAGATGATCTCCGCATCGATTGGGGATATTTGCATCTGACCTCGATTCAATCGGCTCAGGGATCGCTCGGTTTAAATGTCGAATTACAAACGCAATTTGCTATGGATGGAAACCTACCCGAAAACGACGCAACAGAAATGCCACGACATATTGATAGTCGTCCGCCACATCTTGCGATAGCATGGGCATATGATTATGGCACAGTAGCACAGGATACAAAATCGTGGCAGCTTGTCCTTGCATATGATGATGGCTACTCGGTCGAGTATATGAACCGCAAGCTTCGTCCTTACTGGCGCAAAGATGGTTGGACGGTGGCTGATCTGATTCAAGCATCGATTGATGAATATGATGAAATTAAGCAAGCTTGTGAGACTTTTTCGGCGGAATTGAAAAATGATTTAGTAGATGTCGGCAATGATGAATACGCATATATCTGTGCCTTAGCCTTCCGCCAATGTATTGGAGCACATAAGCTGGTTATCGATCATGATGGCACACCGTTATTTTTCTCGAAAGAACATTTCAGCAATGGCTGTATGGGTACAGTCGATATAACGTATCCGTCGAGTCCGTTTTTCTTACTGTTCAATCCCGATATCATGGAAGCAATGCTGACGTTTATTCTGGATTATTCGTCATCGTCTCGCTGGAAATTCCCATTTGCGCCGCACGATATTGGTCGCTATCCACTTGCAAATGGTCAAGTATATGGTGGCGGAGAAGAAACCGAACACCGACAAATGCCTGTCGAAGAATGTGGCAATATGTTGATTATGGTCACAGCATTATGCAAAATTCGTGATGACATCAGCTATGCCCAGTCTTATTGGGATACGCTCACGACATGGGCAGAATACTTGTTGGATAAAGGGTTTAATCCCGATAATCAACTCTGTACCGACGACTTTGCCGGACATATTGCTCATAACGTGAATTTATCGGTCAAAGCGTTGGTCGGGATTGCGTGTTATGCATGGCTTTGTCAACAAAATGACATGCCGGATAAAGCAGCTGAAATTCGTTTAACTGTCGAAGATATGGTCGGTAAATGGGTCAAAATGGCAGATGCTGGCGATCATTACCGCCTTACATTTGATAAGCCCGATACTTGGAGTCAGAAATATAATCTGGTATGGGATAAGATACTGGATCTCAAGCTGTTCCCCGATAATGTCTTTGAAAAAGAGCTTGCCTATTATAAGACGAAACAACTCGACTTTGGGTTGCCACTGGATAACCGTGAATCGTATACCAAGCTCGATTGGATTGTCTGGTCAGCCAGCCTCGCCGAATCCAAAAGTGATTTTATCGAGTTTATTCAGCCGCTCTATAACTGGCTCGAAAAAACTGAAAGTCGTGTGCCGATGACAGATTGGTATTATGCGGATAGTGGCTTGCAGGTGCGGAAGATGCAAGCTCGGTCAGTCGTGGGCGGGGTGTTTATCAAGTTGCTCTACGATAAGGACATTCACAAAAAGTGGCTAGCTATACGACAATAATGAGAGTTAGTATGAATCATGCCAAAATTAGAAACATTTTAGCCATTTTAATAGTGTTTACCCTATTTGACTTCTCCTTATTTGCTGATGAATTGCTATTTGCTGATGTCAGCGAAAGTTCAGGAATTACAGCAACGCATCACGCTGTTTGGGATGATAGTGCTCCTGAATTATATAAAGACGGATACCTCGCGGCAGGTTCAGCATGGAGTGACTATGATAATGATGGATGGGTTGATCTGTTTGTGACAGGTAACCTTGATCCCAATGTCCTCTATCACAACAATCAAGATGGTACATTTTCTGTGTCAGACTTCTCAGAAATTCTTAGCCTACCTGATGTGCCTTCGGGTGGCGCAGTCTGGGCAGATTTTGACAATGATGGTTGGCGTGACATCTATGTTCTGAATATGGGGGCAAATCGGCTGTATCGCAATTTAGAAGGACATGGCTTTGAAGATGTGACATTGTCAGCGGGTGTTGGTGATATTGGCAAAGGTACAACTGCGGCATGGGGTGACTACAATAAAGACAGTTATCTCGATTTGTATGTAGCAAATTGGTCGTGTATGCCAGCGTGCCAACTATCTGATTTTTCACACAGTCGGGATGTGTTATATCAGAATAATGGTGATGGAACTTTTACAGATATGTCAGGGTTGCTATCATATGAAAAACTACTGGGTGCTGGCTTTTCTGTAAGTTTTGTGGATTACGATAATGACCTTGATTTAGACATCTATGTCGTGAACGACAAAGCTGTGAATCCTATTGGTAATGTCTTGTGGCGTAATGACGGTGAAGGCTGTTTTGCGTGGTGCTGGACAGATGTCTCTGAGGTGTCCAACACAGATTCTGTTGTGCATGGTATGGGTCTTGCTGTTGGCGATTATGATAATGATAGTGATATGGATTTCTATTTTTCCAATATGGTTCGTGAGATGATCTTGTTAGAGAATCAAGGGGATGGCACATTTGATAATGTAACACGAGATGCAGGTGTCCACTATATCACGGGGGATTCGGTTGGGTGGGGTACAGCATTCCTTGACTTTGACAATGATGGTTGGCTTGATCTCTATCTTGCTGCTACCGGGCTATCCCCTATATATGGTAAAGCTGGAATGCACTTTCAGTATCCCGATATGTTGTACCACAATAACCAAGATTCCACATTTACACCACTGGCACACGAATTATTCTCTACCGAAGACCCCTTACCGACAATGGGCATGAGTACTGCCGATTTCAATAACGATGGTTGGATTGATTATGCCTTAACAATCTGGAATGAAGGGCATCGGCTCTATCAGAATACGGGTCGCCACAGTGAGGAGAACAACTGGCTTAGCATAACACTGGTTGGTGGTAGCGACTTGCCTCGTGATCCGCTTGGAACACGTATTGTCGTGAAGACAACCGACGGGCTAAAACAAACACGAGAGTTGAAATCTGGGTCAAGCTTGGGGGCAGGCAATGACCTCATCCTTCACTTTGGACTTGGCATATCAAAGGTCGAGTATATGGAGGTACGATGGTTAAATGGCAAAGTCGATACATATGCTAATCTATCGGAAAATCAACATTGTACGATAACAATATCGACTATCGAGTGTTCCGATACATAGACAACATACGAGTAATTTAAGATTCAGTTCAATGTGGACTAAATCATTAAAATAGCATATTTTATTTAATTGTTTACACGAAAGAACTATTATGAGTCAATCATCAAACGCACGTATCTATATTGACACCAATCGCGTCATCAGCGAAATCTCACCTTTGCTGTTCAGTGGTTTTGCGGAACATATGGGTCGCTGTATATATGAGGGTATTTATGACCCTGCATCACCGCATGCAGATCAAAATGGATTACGTAAAGATGTGCTCGCTGCGCTAAAGGAACTCAATTTCCGTTCTATGCGCTATCCTGGTGGTAATTTCCTTAGTGGTTACTTCTGGGAAGATGGCATAGGACCCAAAGATCAACGCCCAGTAAGACGAGACCTTGCATGGCAATCGATTGAAACCAATCAATTTGGGACTGATGAGTTCATGAATTTCTGCGAGGAAATCGGCACAGCACCTATGATGGGTGTGAACATGGGCACAGGTACAATTCAAGATGCCGCTAATCTTGTAGAATATTGTAACGGGGCAACTGGAACAAAATACGCTGACATGCGTGTTCAGAATGGACATGCTGATCCATATAATGTCAAATACTGGTGTATCGGCAATGAGATGGATGGACCGTGGCAAATTGGTCATCTTGACGTAGTAGAATACGGCAAAAAAGCCCGTGAAGCTGCCAAGATGATACGCTTACATGATAACGATATTGAATTGGTATTGTGTGGGTCATCGGGACCGACAATGGCAACTTACCCGGAATGGGATCGTGTTGCGCTCGAATTTTGCTGGGACAACGTTGATTACCATTCGATGCATTATTATGCGACCAACTGGGAAGACGATACGGATAGTTTCCTTGCCTTAAGTGCCGAATTCGAAAGTTTTGTTGACACACTCTCGGGTGTGCTGCGCTATGTGAAAGCTCAAAACCGTTCCAAACATGATGTCTATCTGTCATGGGATGAGTGGAATGTCTGGTACAAAGCACGCCTTGAAGACGATGTCAAAGGATTATGGACGGAAGCTCCGCACCTGATTGAAGAAGTGTATAACCTTGAAGATGCGTTAGTCGTCGGACAATGGATGAATGTGTTCTTGCGTAAATCTGATGTTCTAAAGATTGCGTGTCTAGCACAAATTGTTAATGTCATTGCGCCGATTTTGACAACAACGGATGCAATGCTCAAACAATCGATCTATTATCCTATTATGCTCTTTAGCAAGCTCGCACATGGTAACGCATTGGACGTAAAAGTGAATGCACCAATGTATAATACAAAATTGTTTGGCGATATGCCTTTATTGGATGTGTCGTCATCGCATGATGCAGAAACCAATACAAATGCCATATTTATCGTTAATCGTAGTCAGACGGAAAGTCTACCGCTTGATATTCTATGGCAAGATGTTGCACCTAAATCTGTTAAATCAGCTTATCAAGTTGCTGGTACTGATCCGAAAGCCGTCAATAGCTTTGATAATCCAAATGTGGTTACAGCAGTTGTGATTAATGCACCAGATATTCGTGATGGCAAAACGACGATGATGTTACCGCCACTATCATTTACCGCATTAGAAGTCGCACTTTAATAGAATAGCTGATCGGCGGATGACACCTTGTTGTCCGCCTAAGCCATTGTTTACCATCTCTGTATCTATTCACTACCGCACTTATGCAGAATCACGTTTGATGAGTTTTAAAGAGCTTTCTACCTGTCGTGAAGGCAACTTCGGATTCTCAATACGTTCAAATAAGAGTTTGGCAAGCTTTTGTCCCATGTCGTAGGGGTCTTGTGCAATTGTTGATAGCATTGGGCGAACGAGAGTCGCCTCTTTAATATCGTCGAAACCGAGTATGGCAATGTCCTCTGGTACACGGTATCCAGCATCCAACAAAGTCACCAGCACACCCATTGCCATCAAATCGTTGATAACAACTAGTGATTTGGGCAACGTGTCGCTTTGTATGAGCTGACTGGCAACCTGCATTCCACCCTCTACTGTAAAATTGGATTCAATGATGAAGTCAGGATTAATCGGCATTTGCAGGTCAGCCATGGCGCGTACAAAGCCCTGATAGCGACGCGGGCCAGGTGGGAAGTCTTCTGTTACCCCGACATATCCGACACTCTGATAGCCTTGCTCTTCAACCAACCAGCGCGTCGCGGAGTAAATTGCCTGTTCATCATCAACGAAAACAACATCTACATCTGGAAGTTCAATTTGTTGTCCAAGAACAACAACAGGTGTATGGGTTCGTTCTGAAAATGTGTTGATTTCTTCCTCTGTGAGATGAATCGGAACCATAATGATGCCATCTACTGGGCGACGAGAAACTGCTGACAGAAATTTCTTTTCCGAACGATATATGTGATCGCTATTCGTAATCATCACATCGTAGTTTTCTTCGTCAGCAATATCCTGAATAGCTCGCACAATACGATGGTAGAAGTTGTTAGAAATGTCAGCGATCATTACCGCAATCATCTGTGTTTTTGCTGTGCGCAAGCTTTGCGCCAAAACATTGGGATGATAGTTAAGTTCTTTAGCTGCGGCTAAGACTCTCGCACGTGTAGCCTCAGGAATTGAATGGAATGTGTTCTTGTTGCTGAGTACACGAGAAACGGTAGGTTGTGAAACACCTGCTAATTTGGCTACATCGTTCATCGTTACAGGTCTGTTGATATTGGTATTATGTATCATATTGAGTTTTGTATATATTCTGTGGTCAAATGAGTGACAAGGTTAACTTAGAGAATACTAACTGTAAATAGCTAATCATATCGTCGACAAATCCGCATTATAATAGAGTGTTTCGTGCAAATCTTAGGATATGTAATCTGCAAAACTGTCATACTAACTTCTAAACACATGTTCAAGTTGTACAACCCAAACTATGTGTAACATCATAGATTTAGGGTCATTTATACAGCGATAGATATTCCATCCACGGCGCATCCATTGAACGGGTATCCCCTGCCGCAGTAATTTGCGGGCAATCTCAGGCACAGGTGGATAGCGTTTCCCTGTGGCATCTTGCAAGAAGCAGTATTGGATGGTGATGCCTGCACGTTTAGCCAGATATTTTACGGGAATCTGATGTACATTGTCTGAGGTGATATCTGTTGCGTAGAGTATCTGTTGGCACTGAATCCCTGCAAGTCTAATATATCGCTGTAGTGTACGAACACAGACACACAGACGTTTTGACCATCCCCCGTTAATTCGGACAGTAGAAGTCTCTCGAAAATTGTTGTTCAAATTGAACCGGACTTAAATAGCCTAAAGCGGAATGTTTCCGAGTGTGATTATAAAAGCCCATGATGTATCAAAAATCTCCGATTGTGCTTGTTGGTGAGATTTAAATGGTTGATAGGCACATTCAGATTTCAATGAGCCCCAAAAGCTCTCAATGGTTGCACTATCCCAACAATTATCTTTACGACTCATGCTCACTGTCATCGCTTTGTCCTTGAGTAAGGTCTGGTAATCATGGGATGTATATTGAGCACCACGATCACTATAATGCAAGTCAAGTTGTGTGGGTGATTCCTGATGCCATGCCATCTTGAAAGCTTGCTCAACCAGAGTTGATTCCATATGATCTGCAAGTGCAAAGCCCACAATTTTGCGCGAGTATAGATCAATAACAGCCGCTAGGTACAGAAAGCCAAGCTGTGTGCGAATATAGGTGATGTCAGTCATCCATTTTTGATGAGGACGATTCGTTTGAAACTCACGATTCAGGATATTAGATCGGATCGGATGATCAGTCTGTCATTTGTCCTCAAATAATACAAGCGATACCCATAAGGATACCGCCTGTACTTATAAACTGACTGATAGAAGTAGTGACTACGTGCCACCGCCAAGAGCTTCGACGATGGTCGTCACATTGTAACGGATGTAATCAAGATAGGTACTAGCAGGACCATCGGCATCGCTGAGTGAACCACTATAAAGCACGTAGAATTGTACCCCTGTCTCATCTGCAATTTGCTGTACGAGATCATCACTGACTGTTGTTTCAGCAAAAATAGCAGGGATATTCTGTTCACGAATGAGATCAATTGTCTCGGCGATATCTCCTGTACTGGCTTCAGCGAGTGTAGAAACACCGGGGATGACCGTACCAACAATTTCAAAATCAAAGCGTGTTGCAAAGTATCCGAAGGCATCATGGTTTGTAATCAAGATACGATTCTCTTCTGGTAATGTTTCAACCATCGGCATTACGAAATCATGAACAAGCGTATCGACCGCTTCTAGATAACTATCAGCATTAGCGGCATATGTTTCAGCATTGGCTGGATCGAGTTCGATCAGTGTATCACGGATGAGCATTGTCCAGTACATGACATTGTGTGGCTCCATCCAAACATGTGGGTCACAAGCACCATGATCGTGTCCGTGTTCGTCACCATGATCTTCACCTTCTTCGTGTTCGCCCCCTTCATCATGATGACCACCATGACCTTCGCCACAGTCAGCAGTGTAGAGTGCACCTAAAGTCTCTGCTTTAGCGTGTTCGTGACCATCTTCATGGGCATGTTCCTCATCGCTATGCTCATGGTTTTCGTCTTCTTCATGGGCGTGTTCTTCATTACTATGTTCTTCGCCCTCTTCGTGGTCATGCTCTTCATCGCCATGGTCATGAGAATCTTCGTGGAGAGCTTCCATTTCGGCATAGTGTTGTCCACAAAGCATAGCCATTGCACTCATATCGTCATCATGTTCATGTTCTTCGTGCTCATATTCTTCATCCTCATCATGTTCTTCATCGCTATGTTCTTCGCCTTCTTCATGAGTGTGTTCTTCATTACTATGTTCTTCGCCCTCTTCATGAGCATGTTCCTCGTCCCCATGTTCATCATGACGACCAAAAGCAATAATTTCTACACATGAAGATGCAGTGACAATATTCATATCATCACCGGCATTTTCAATCACTTCCAATAACCCTTCTTCAAAGAGTGCCCCGTTGATAAAGACGACATCAGCATCTGCCAATGCTGTCAGGTCACTAGGAGTCGGTTGGAAACTATGTGGGTCAGCACCCCGTGGCATCATTGATGTCACGTCTGCGGCATCGCCTGCAACGTTTGCAATCACATCACTCAATATGCTGTGACTACCCACGACCTGCAAGCGGTCTTCTTGGGCATTACTAAATGGTGCAGATAAAAGTAGTAATAGGTTTAACAAAACAACAAATACAAAACGTTGACGCATTGTGATCTCCTTATGATTGATCGGTTTTACACGTTGTACAAGTTCCAAAGAGTTGTAAGTGATAGGTTGTTATTTGATGTTCCTCGATCTCGTTTACAGAACTCAAAAGCGACTTCATCATTCGAACAAATGAAGTCGGCGAGAGGTAAGATACCTCTTCACATTGAGTGCAAATCAGCAACACTTGATGCGCATTGAGGGATGGAATATACGTATTGCAATCGCGATATCCATGCACCCGTCTCAACAAACCGAGATCCATTAGCTTATCTATAAAACGATAAACTGTTGCCCTACCTGTTTTGGGGCGGATGTGTTGCACGGCTTCGCGAATCTCTTCTGCACTCATCGGACTCTTTACCGCAGACAAAACACTTATCAGCGTTTCTTGGGCTTCTGTATTACGAAATCCTTGCTGATAGAGTGTTTCTTCCCATTGATCGAGATTATTTTTGTGTTCTTGGATCATAAAATTACCACTTGACATCTAATTGAGACTTCGTATCATTTGACATCTAATTGATACCAAATCTCATTTATAAAAGCAAGGATCAGATGAGCAATCTTAAAAAACGACTCAAAATTCCGAATCATTCTCAACAGACAGCCAAAATGTTGATTGACCAGCAGATGTGGTGTTGGGGTTGTGATGTAAGGCGAGCAGAAGGCAACTTGCTATTGCTATATGGTGCAGACAAACGACCTTCACCGAATCCCCGCTATTCCAGTGCATACGTTTTTCAGCTTGAAGGGCAGGCTATTATCAATTTATGGGGCTGGGGGGTATGGCTTGCGTGTCCATCGCTTGGAAGTTTGTTTATTGCTCGGTCTCGTTTCAATGTGTTTTACACGCCTGAAGTCATCCCTATACCAGATGTTTGGTGTAAACGTGACCTTCCACCAATGGGTTTAACAGAGAGTACTGTCAATCTTACTCATACCCATAACCTGTTAGCAAAAGCCCTGAGCTGGATTGGTAACTATGAAGTGTGGGTGAATACACAGGCTATATCGGATTATCGCGAGCGAGTCCTGACGAAGTGGCCTCAGAAAAGACGGTATAAAGGGGGAATTCCAGCACCTGAAATGGCTGAACAGTGGTTCAAATTATCGACAAGTGTGATGAATTAAATAGATTAAGGATAAGCACATGGCAAAGAAGTCCTCCATCGCTAGAGAAAAAAGCGTCAACACCTTGGAGAAAATACCATGAATAAACTGCCTGTAACTGTACTCTCAGGATTTTTGGGAGCTGGCAAAACGACCCTTTTAAATCATGTTCTGAGCAATCGCGAGGGAATGCGTGTGGCGGTTATTGTCAACGATATGAGTGAGGTCAACATTGACGCACGGTTAGTCCGAGAGGGTGAAGCAAATCTGAGCCGAACGGAAGAAAAACTGGTCGAAATGACCAATGGGTGTATCTGCTGTACTTTACGCGAAGACTTATTACAAGAAGTCGCACATCTAGCCAACGAAGGACGCTTTGATTACCTCTTGATCGAATCGACGGGTATCTCAGAACCTTTACCGGTTGCGATGACATTTTCTTTCCCAACGCCAGATGGCGAGCTGAGTCTCATGGATATTTCACAACTGGATACGATGGTGACGGTTGTTGATGCCAATAGTTGGTTAGATGATTTTCGTGAAGGCGAAGCACTTAAAGAAGTCGGCATGGCAATTAGTGAGAACGATCATCGTACGATCTCTGATTTGCTGATTGATCAGGTCGAATTTGCCAATGTGATTCTCCTGAATAAGGTCGACCTTGTATCTGAAGATAAGTTAAATGAATTGGAAGGGGTACTCCGCAAGCTCAACCCCAATGCTAGGTTAATCCGTAGCGAACATAGCAAAATCGATCTACATGAAATCGTAAATACAGGTCTATTCGATATGGAAGTGGCACAACGCTCAGCTGGATGGCTGAAAGAACTTGAGGATGAACATACACCGGAAACCGAGGAATATGGAATCGGTAGCTTTGCCTTTAAATCCCATAAACCGTTCCATCCCCAGCGCCTGATGGAGATGCTGAAAGGTGAACATATGGAAAATGTCATACGTTCAAAAGGCTTTTTCTGGATTGCAACCCGTAATGATACTGCCATCAACTGGTCGCTTGCTGGACGGGTGGCACGGGTATCGCCTGCGGGACGATTCCTCGCAGCAACACCGACTAATCTGCAACCACAGGGGACTCATGTGGATGAATATAAAGAAGAATTCTGGGTGGAGCCATTTGGGGACCGTCGTCAGGAACTCGTATTCATTGGCATTCAAATGCCCAAAGATGAGATGCTGGCGCAACTCAACGCAGCATTACTAACCGATAACGAACTAGCACTTGATGAGGCAGGTTGGGAGTTATTCCCTGATCCATTCCCCATATGGCAAATGCAAGCAGCCAATTAGGTGATCGGGTTGAAATCAATATGAAATCCATTGCACTTGTCACATATTCGGGCAGACCTGAACTGTCGCCCAGTGATCATACACTTCTGAATCCCCTGAGACAACGGGGGATTCATCCCATACCTGCAATCTGGAATGATGCGACGATTGATTGGCTACAATTCGATGCTGTTGTTCTGCGCTCTTGCTGGGATTATTACAAACATGTAGGCGCATTCCGAGAATGGTTAACCCACTTGCAAGATTTGGATGTGCCTCTGTATAACACACAAAAAACCATATTGTGGAATATGGAGAAGACTTACTTGTGTGAATTAGCGCAAAAGGGAGTCAAGACAATTCCCACAATCTGGGCAGAA
>Ga0209692_10004862_pt1 | contig 11878 bp, 10 predicted proteins | sample tdDd472_FD_187129 | JGI IMG/M metagenome (GOLD analysis project Ga0209692, IMG submission 187129) | Marine sediment microbial communities from the Atlantic coast under amendment with organic carbon and nitrate - tdDd47.2 (SPAdes)... | ecosystem: Environmental > Aquatic > Marine > Coastal >...
AAAACCTCAATAACCGGAGCCCCAACTATTTATGGATGGAAAGGACATCATGGCCCTGGATATCAAGATCTTCGTGGAACGGTTGAAAGAGTGCTACAAAGCGTGGGATGCTCCGGTGATCACACTTATGGCCGGAATCGGTGCGACACCCTTTGAGGTGCTCATCGCCACCCTCCTCTCCCTGCGCACCAAAGACGAGGTGACGGCTGTTGCCGCCAGGCGTCTCTTTGATGTGGCCAGTACCCCTGAAGCTCTCCTTGCCCTGGGAGAAGAAGAGACCGCAAAGCTCATCTATCCGGTGGGCTTCTACCCTACAAAGTCCAAACGGATCATGGAAATCTCTACCCTGATCCTGGAAAAGTACCACGGCGTCGTCCCCAACGACCTCGATGAACTCCTGACCCTGCCCGGCGTGGGCCGAAAAACCGCCAACCTCGTGCTGGTGGAAGGTTATAAGATGGAGGCCATCTGCGTGGACACCCATGTTCATCGCATCAGCAACCGCATCGGCTACGTGAAAACCAAAGACGCAGACAAAACCGAAATGGCCCTGCGCAAAAAGCTCCCCAGAGAGTACTGGGTCATCTACAACGAAATCCTCGTCGCCTTCGGACAGGTCCTCTGTCGCCCCATCTCCCCTTTCTGCTCCACATGCCCCGTTGCCGATCTATGCCCCCAAATCGGCGTGACAAAGCACCGGTAAAAGCAAGCCTCCGGCGCAAGGGGCTGAGCCCCTTGACCCCAGGTTTGCGAATGCTCCAACCCTCGTACCTCGGGTTGTCACATTCGCTGACGGGCTTCGCCCGTGGGGTCATATCGGTGATCATTTATAACGTCTTCCCCGGCTGTCAGACATGCGACACCGTATGAGCTGCCTGGCCTTTAAGGTGACACGTTGGCCTTTGCAGGGCGGATGACCGGGGATCCATGTGTGAACTCCGACATCATCCGAGGTTGGCTTTTAAGTGGAAGCATTCTGGCGGCCCAAGGTGAGGTAACTTGAACGTGGGGTCCCTTTGAGTGTTTGGCTTGCTCATGCGGTTAGCGTGGAAAGGTGGGCCTTGTGTTTAGAGGGGGCGTGAGGATTTGAATTTGAGCGCTTGTTTTTTTTGTGGGGTGTTTGGAGAAATTAACGAAGACAAAGCACCAACCGTCGCTACGCTTTGGCCCGAGGAACGAGGGCTCAAAGCGTAGCGGCAACCTGGGGTCCAGGGGATTATCCCCTGGCCGCCGGAGGCAGGTTTTGGCTATTTCTCCATCAAGTGAGACACGGCGTCTTCGAGGCCGTCGAGGGAGAGCTCAAACATGGGGAAGATCTGGCCGATGGCCTGGATGGTGCGGGTGTAGCTCCACATGTGGGCCTGGACGGGGTTGAGCCAGACGCAGTGGGCAAAGGTCTCCGAGAGGAACCGGAGCCTTTCGATACTGGGTTTGCCGCTGCGGTCCTGAACATAGATGGATCCGTCCCGGGAGAGGAGCTCGTAGGGCGCCATGGAGGCGTCGCCTAAGATGATCAACCGTGTGTCGGGGTCGATTTTCGCAAAATCATCAATGCGCTTGGGCTGTCGGTACCGGCTGGAATCGAGCCAGACGGTGTCGTAGATGGTGTTGTGGAAGAAGTAGGTCTTCACGTCCTTGAACTGGGCCCTGGCGTAGTCAAAGAGGGTCTGGACCACGTTGACGTAGGGCTCCATGGACCAGCCGCCGTTGTCGATCATCAGGACCACCTTGAGGCGATCCTTGAGGCTCTGGTCAAAGACAAGTTCAATCTCGCCGCCGTTTTTCATGGTCTGGTAGATGCTTTTGTCGACGTTGATCTTGTCTTTGGGGCCGGCTGGGGTGAGGTTTCGAAGGCGCTTTAAGGCCTCCCCGATGTGGGCCTGGGTGAGGGGCCCCTGGCCGGAGTAGTCTTTGTAGCGCCGTTCGCCTGCCACCTTTACCGCGCTTTTGCTGCGGGACTGCCCGCCCACGCGCATGCCGCCGGGGTGGTATCCGGAGTGTCCCACGGGTGAATACCCGCCGGTGCCGATCCATTTGTTGCCGCCGTCGTGTCGCTCTTTCTGGTCCTGAAGCCTTTTCTTGAAATAGTCGATGAGCTCGTCCGGCGAGTATTTGGAGAGCTCCTTTTCGTCCATCCCCAGGGCTTCGGCCATCTCCTTGGGGTTTTGAAGCCATTCGTCAAGCATCGCCTTGGCGATCTCATCGAGTTCCAGGGACTCGTCGTCCGGGATTTCCACCCCTTTAAAATACCAGGCAAAGACCTGGTCGTAGATGTCGAAATAGCGCTCGCTCTTGATCAGGATGGTCCGCGCGGCGGTATAAAAATCGTCCACGGAGTTCACAAGGCCTGAAGAGAGGGCCTTTTGAAGCCGCAGAAAAGAGGTGGGGCTCACGGGAACCCCCACCTCTTTGAGTTTGTAAAAAAAGTCGATGAACATGGTGCCTGCCTCCGGCGGCCAGGGGATGATCCCCTGGACCCCAGGTTGCGAATGCTCTCGGCCCTCGTTCCTCGGGCGAGAGCATTCGCTATGATGTTTTGGGTAACCAGAAAAGCTCTGGTTGCCCAATATTTTGTAAGGTCTGACACTCCAGCACAGACACCAGAATGCCCCGCTTCAGATTGATCAAAGCTTTGGCCACGGGCGCAGCCCGTCAGCGAATGTGATCGGCCTGAGGAACGAAGGCCGGGAGCATTCGCAATCCGCTTTCGAGGTGGCACACCTCGCCGCCGGAGGCGCGTTTTAAAAAATTCGTCTGCGCGTCACCTGATTGGCGGCCCGGTTGTAGTCGGGGCTCTTCTTGAAGAGTACGCCGAGGAAGGGGATGTCCCCTTTGGCCAGCTGCTTGACCTTGAAGTCGGGGTCGGCCTGGAGGGCGCGGACCCAGTTGATGAGCTCGCGGGTGGCTGGTTTCTTTTCGATGCCGTCAAGTTCGCGGAGCTTGTAGAAGGTGGTGGTGGCGCCTTCGACGAGGTCGTCGCTGATCTCCGGGAAATGGACGTTTAAGATGCGTCGCATGACCTTGGGGTCAGGGAAGGCGATGTGGTGGAAGTTGCAGCGACCGAGGAAGGGATCGGAGAGGTCCTTCTTGGAGTTGGAGGTGATGAGGATGACGGGGCGTGTTTTGGCGGAGACGGTTTTGTCGATCTCCATGACGTCAAACTGCATCTGGTCCAGGACGTCGAGCATGTCGTCCTGGAAGTCGGTGTCTGCCTTGTCGATCTCATCGATGAGGAGTACCACGCGCTGATCTGCGGTAAAGGCCTGGCCGATTTTGCCCATGGAGATGTACTCTTCAATGTCAGAGACATTGCGTGAGGAGTCGCCGAAGCGGCTGTCGTTCAGTCGCGTGAGGGTGTCGTACTGGTAGAGGGCTTCCACCAGCTTCATGCTGGACTTCACGTTCAGGGTGATGAGCGGCATGCGGAGGCTTTCGCTGATGGCGTGGGCCAGCATGGTTTTTCCGGTACCGGGCTCCCCTTTGAGGAGCAGGGGCATCTCGAGGGCCATGGAGATGTTGATGATTTTTGCCAGCTCGTCATCGAGAACGTACTTTTTTGCGCCGGTAAAGACGGCGGCGTTGTCATTTTCGGACATGGTGTTTCCTTTTTGGATGGACTGCAACGGGTCTCTGCAGTGTCATCAATCAATGTTTGGCCGGGCAATTTATGATGGCATCGCTTGTGGGGTGTTTTATAGCCGCTGAAACGATGCCATGGACAACAACTCAAGATGCCCGTGAACTGTCTGTATTGTGACGCTGCTTCCTGTTGGAGGCAGCGGTCGTTCGCTTCGTCAGGGACAGGCCGGAAGGCGGTGCCCCGATTGCGTATGGCACGTCCCTCCGGGTGTGGAGGGAAAGATTAATTTTTCATTATAAAGGAGACTTTGCCTTTTTGGGAAGTACTTTTGTACAGACGTGAAAAAAGGGGCGCCGAGAGAATGAGGGGTGTCTGCAACGGGAGGCGAACGAAATGCCACGCCTTTTATTGCTATAGCTGGGTGGAAAAAGGAGTCCTCCCCGCCGGCAAGGATGGCGAAGCCACTGAAGCGAAAACACCTTGAAAGCAGGTGGCGGATGCGCTTTTAAAACTGAATTCGTTCAAGGATAATTTTTAAGACCTGTTTGTTAAACTTTTTAAAAGGTTAGCCCCCGGCAGGGCCGCCGGAGGCCTTCTTTTTAAGCTTTTTAAGCCTGGGCCTGCACTTTTTCTGAAAGGCCTTTGGTCAGGGCCAGCACCTTTTTGGCAAGGGCCAGGGAGAGGGAGCCCGTACCGCAGCTGGGGGTGATGAGGGTGGCATCTATGATGCTTTTTCGATCGAAGCCCAGGGCTTCGAGCTCTTTTACCTGGGCGTCCCATTTGGTAAAGAGGCTGTCAACGGTCTCTTTTTCGATCTCTTCTGCATTGCCTGTGGGCACGATGCCCCAGGCGATGATGCCTCCTTTTTCCAGAAAGCCTTTCAGGGGCTCGGCAAAGAGGACGAATCGGTCGAAGTAGGCGTAGGCGTCGAAGCTGATGATATCAATGGCCGCGTCGAAGAGCAGTGTCCACTGGGTGTTGGCGCAGACATGGACCCCGGCCAGGCCTCCCTCGGTGTGGACGGCATCGGCCATTTCGTTCAGGGCGGAGATCACATCCTCCTCGGTGATGGTGACGTACGCCGAGGTCCCGAAGCCCGCCAGGGCCGGCTCGTCGAAAAAGACGATGGGAAGGGCTCCCGACTTGCCGAGCATGCGTGCCTGCCATGCGGCCTGCATGGTGAGGTGCTTGACCATGATGTCCCGAAGCTGGTCATCGTAGAAGATGGCCCGGTCTTCCTGGTCCTTAACGCCGGTGCCGAAGGTGATGGGCCCGGTGATCTGGCCTTTCAATGCCATGGGCTGGGGGGAGAGGCTTGGGGCCATGCCGGTGAGGGTGGAAAACCCCTTGGTTCTCTCTGCTGAAAGGGCAAAGGCGGACTCCTCGATGTCGCCGCCCGCTTCGCTGACCATGAGATAGGCTTCGTAGAACGCGAGCATCTCATTTGCAAAGGCCTCGGAGGTGGAGTCGATCCACGACTTCTCATCCCCTTCCACGAGGCCGGGAAAGCCGGGAAGGAACTGGTCGATCATGCCCTCTTTGGGGTTGGACGGGAGCTGAGCCCAAAGGGGAATGTCAGGGGTGTGTTCAAGGATCAGTTCGGTTGCTTCCACGTGGTTTGAAAGGGGCAGGCTGCCGATGAGAAGGGGCCTTCCCTGGGGGGTGAATTTCGTCATAATGTGCTGAATCCCTTTTCAGTATAAAGATTGACACCCTGCCGAAGCCGGTGGTATGTTCTGGCCGCGCGTTATCAGTGGCGGCTCTTTAAAACGTTGCCTGTCCGGAAGGTGTGTGTCACCACAAACCAGGGGCAGAAACAGAGCGTTTGATACGCCCACTTTTTTTAAACGCACCATATAGTAACCATGTTGACTTAAAAATCAAATGGTAAGGCGTGGTGACGGTGATCCGATCGTTGTCGGTGAGATGATGGCGCCTGGTGTGACTTGTATGGTATTATAAGATGTTACGCATAGATATCATGGGCTTTTTTCGGTTGGCGGAGCCGAAGGCCTGGCCGTCGAAAAAAATGTTCAGCGTATTTCGCCGAGATTGACACATACACCTTTGCAAGAAGGGGGAACAGATGTTTGGACTTGGTCCGATGGAACTTACCATCATCCTCATCATCATTCTCATTATTTTTGGCGCCGGCCGACTTCCCGAAATCGGCTCCGGTATCGGAAAAGGCATTCGTAACTTCAAGAAGTCCGTCTCTGAGACCGAAAACGAGAAACTCGCTGATGAGAAAAAGGATGACAAGAAGGACGACGCCTGAAGCGTGTAGAGGATTTGCCACGTCGGTTCTTGAGTTATAAACCGGTACGATGACGTTGCACGAAGGCCTCGAGCGTTAGATGATGCTTTTAAAAGGGGGGGACATTATGATGTCCCCCCTTTTTTTATGGTTCGGTATGCACCGCGCCAAGGGTGGCAAACCCACTCTTTCAGATTAGGCAAACGTTTGGCCCCCGGCAGGGCAGCCGGAGGTATTTTCCGTTCCTAATCCGCCCCCATTCCCTCGGCAATAAAGCTTCCGGCCCGTCCGCTGTGGGTCTCTTTGTTGCTTCCCATCACCTCCACCCGTGCTTCGGGCATCAGCTTTACCATCCTCGTGATCTCTTCCAGGCCGTGCAGTTTGTCGGAAGAGGCCCCAATCACCACCACCGGACTTTTGACCTGAGGGAGATCCTCCCACACCGTGTGGCCGCTTAAAGCGCCCGCATTGGCTTTCAGGCGTGTCGGTTCGGCGTCCATGACAGTGTTCGTGTATTTTTTCGCCTGCTCCGGTTCCTTTTTCTTGTCCACCCGGAAGTTTACCAGGTACCAGACGATGAGGTAGCGGATCACTGTAAAAAAGGAGGCGGGGAGGTACTTGATGATGAAATTGCCCCATGCGGGAAAGCGAAATGCCGTGACCGGAGAGATGAGAAATGAGGCGACCGGGGAGAGCCGTCCCCGCGCCAGGGTCCGGATGATTGCCGTGGAGCCAAGGGAGCTCCCCGCCACATAGAGAGGGGTGTCCTTGGGGACAAGCTCTGCCGCCACTTCGGCGATGTCATCGGCCAGGCGATCGATGTCAAACCGGGGGAGTCGCCCGGCAGGGAGTCTTGCGCTTCGTTTTTCCCGGGATTCCATGTAAATGACCCGGTAGTGGGGGGTGATTTCGTCCAGGACCTCAAGCCAGCCGGAGAGGGCCGACAGCCACCCTGCCACAAAGAGAAGGACCGGCTTGTCATTCTCGTCATCTTTTTTGAAATCATACAAGGTAAGGGTCACGCCGTCGGAAAGGGTGACGGGTGTTTTGGATACCAGGATTCCATTGTTTTCGTATCGTAAGAGCTCTCTCATGATCCCTAATCCGCTTCAGGTTGAGTGGTGACAGCCGGTGGATCGACCGGCGTGTAAATCAATCCGGCCTCGAAGCAGGAGCATGCGGTTCAGTCAGGGCGAACCGTATCACGCTGTCTGCCAGGCGCTGCTTGCGTGTTTTTTACGAGGCCAGTATTGATGGCTATCTGTTTCGGTAGTGTGTGTTGATCTCTTCAAGGGAGGCAAGGTACAGCTTCTTCCTTGCCAGCCCTTTGTAAAGTGCGATTTCGCTCTGGAGTCGACCCAGCAGAGGGTGGATGTCCACGCCGTAAAAGTTGGTGCCGGAAAGGTTGGCCTGGTGAAGGACCAGCACGGAGTAGTAGGTGGCCAGAATCCGGTATCGGGAGCTTCGCCGGAGAAGGTAGCTTCGGCCGGCCAGAGTGTTCAGGAAGTAAGTGGCGTATTGGGTGGCCACCTCACGGGTGCAGTCTGCGGGAACCACCTGGGTGCAGGTGCCGTCCATCATCACCTTGTAGAGATCAGGGAGAAACGCTTCCACGGCATCAGGCTCAAGTTCGACCCAGCGCCTGAAGGCAAGGAGGTCCTGGGCACCAAGGGTGCGGTAGAGGTGTGCAACGTTTCGGAAAAGAGCAAGGGTGTCGAGGTCCTTTTCCATAATCTCCGGGGGGGCGGCGGCGAGCCGTGACATGGCGCTCCGAAAACGGGTCAGGGGCGTCTTATCGGCCGGGTATTTTTTGTTCAGGTAATCAAAAAAGGAGAGGAGGCGGGCTTCCGAGTCCATGCAGCCGGGGGTGTCGGTGGCCGTGGCGGGTGCGATCCCTTCAGGGGTTCCCAGAATCTCGCTTACCTTCTGCTCGTGTGTTTCCATTTGAGTGTCACTGTAAAGCTCATCCCGCAGGTCCTTGACTTCATCTTTGAGCTTCTCCACGTCTACCATCCATCGCTCCTGCTCTTGTTGAACGGCCTCTTCCACCGACGAGCTCTTCCAGCGCTGAACCTGTTTGGATCCAATATAGAGTGCGGCAGATAATGCGACGACGACGATCAGGGAAATAACAACACGCTTCATGGTCACTCCGGGTCTTACGGTTGGAACGGTGACGCGGTTAAAGTCGACGGCCGCAGGAGAGGCGGGCCATGGGCACATGCGTCACAGGTGAAAATACACGTCGGGTTATGGTACACCATAATCGATGCTTGTGCAAAAACTGATACGGTCGTAAAAGCCAGGGTGAAGGTAATTATTCAGCTTGCCTCCGGCGGGTCGCTTTTTGACATGAGCTCCGAAAACTTTCCGGTTGTGGTTCCCTTTCCCCTAATCCCTGGGGGGCTAAGGGAAAAGGAAACCATAGACACGTTAAGCCCAAACAGTATGGATTGCGGGCATCGATGATGTAATCGAATAATGCGCTCAAAATCTGTTTGCCAAACTTTTTAAACGTTTGGCCCCCGGCAGGGCCGCCGGTGGCTATTCTGTGGCTCTTTATGGATGATACGAAGGAATTGGACATGACTGAAGAAGGCGATGTTGACGGATCCCATCCCACCCCGGGCCAAAAGGCCAGGGGGACCTTGATCATTCTGGTGGCGGCCTTGTGCTGGGCCTCCTCGGGGACGGCAGCCAAGCACCTGTTTCTCCTGGGCGTGACGCCGGCGGGGCTGGTGCAGATGCGGGCCACCATGGCCACGGTTATCATTGGGCTGTGGATTGCCGTGACCCGTCCCGGACTTTTCAGGCTTGAGAAAAGGGATCTCCCGCGCATCATTGCCCTTGGATTTTTCGGCATGGCCATGGTGCAGTATACGTACATGTTTGCCATCAGTCGTGTGCATGTGGCGGTGGCGATTCTGATGCAGTACATGGCACCGGTCTTCATCTTTCTCTGGGCCCTGGCCTTTGGAACGAAGAGGCCGAGCGTTTTGTCCGCCATGACCATCGCGGGCACTGTCATCGGGTGCTATTTTGTCTCGGGGGCCTATGATTTCAATTTTGCCGAGCTGGATCTGCTCGGCCTTGGAGGCGGACTCGCCGCGGCCATAAGCTTTGCCGTCTACTCCATTCTCGGAGAGGGGCTGGTGGGGCGGTACGATCCGAAGACCGTTACCTTCTACGCCTTTCTGGTGTCAGCTGTCGTTTGGAACATTGTCGAACCCCCCTTTGCCTTTATCGGTAAGTGTGCCAATCCATCGTTTCTCTTCTGGGGGATGTACGTGGTCCTTTTCGGAACGGTCTTCTCGTTTCTTCTTTACGTGGTGGGGATTAAACAGGTCAGCTCCGTCAACGCCTCCATTACGGCCACCACCGAGCCGATCTTTGCCGGGCTCATCGCCTGGGCCTTTATCGGAGAGGCCCTGACCCCTGTTCAGATGGTCGGAGCGGGCCTGGTAATTTTATCCATCGGTGTCCTAACCGTTAAGGGGTGACAGCCGATGAAGACGGTATAAAAGTGGGTTTAAGACACCTTCATGATCCGGTTCGGGCATAAACCACGACGATCACGAAGCGCCCTTCGGGCTGCACGAAGAAGGTTGAAAAAATCTAACCCGGATATTTCACGAGTTGAGTGCACCCATATTCAAGGCATCAGAGCTGCAGATGTAGTGGTTTACCTCAATGCTCTGATAACGCGGAAGATGGGTGTACTCGGCTCGCCCGAAGGGTGAGAAAAGCGAACAGGACACCGTGAATTACATGCTGTTGTTTCGATCTGTTTGTTTTTTCATGAAATACCCGGGCTAAGCGGTTGTTCACGGGCACAGCCCGTCAGCGAATGTGACAACCCGAGGAACGAGGGTTGGAGCATTCGCAACCCGCTTTCAAGGTGGCACACCTTGCCGCCGGAGGCATGCTTTTACCATGGAAAGCACTTACTTGATTTTCGCCCCTTGGGGCAATGGGCCCGATTCGTCCGACATCCCGGTGATGCTTGTTGTTGACAGGGTCTGGTAGCCGGTGACGACTCGAATCGCTGTTGTCACCCCGCAGGCACCGGCAAACAGAAGGGCCAGCCACGGAAAGGCGTGGGGGAAAAGACAAACGGCCACATAAAAGGCGATGGTCTCCGTTCCTTCGGTGAGGCCGCTGAGATAGTAGATGGATTTCGACGGGTAAACAGGGCTTGTGAGCCCCCGTTTTTCCGCCATGACCGCAAACCCCAGAAAACTGGATCCGGTCCCCATAAAGGCGAAGACAAGAATCACCGCCGGAAGGGCATTTCTCTCCGGGTCGGCAAAGGCAAACCCCACCACCACCGCCGAGTAAAAGATAAAATCAAGGACTATGTCCAGGAACCCCCCGGCATCCGTGGCCCCTGATCGCCTTGCCAGCACCCCGTCGATGCCGTCTGCGATGCGGTTTGCCACAATAAGCCCCAGCGCAAGCCCGTACCACCCCAAGGCCAGGGCCGGAACGGCCAGAAGCCCGATAACAAAGCCCGTTACCGTTATCCGATCCGCAGTGACTCCCCTTGCTTCAAGGGGGGCAGCCATCCATTCTAAGGGTCTTTTCACCCAGTTTGCACTCCATCGATCCAGCATTTTTGCTCCTGTCCAAATACACTCAATGAATCATATTTTGCCGTTTATGGTTGTGGCGTCGCAATCAGCCGTCAATCTATCCCACAGTCTCCAGATCCTTTGGTGTTTGTGACATCTTTTGTGTCAACTTCCAGCTTTGGAGGCGGGCGCAGCCCGCGGCGAACGCCATTGCGGTTTGCCCCGAGGAACGAGGGGGGAAGCGCAATGGCAACCAGCTTTCGAGGTGGCTCACCTCGCCGCCGGAGGCAAGCTTTTCCTTCTTCAGGCACCCAGGCGGATGAGGCGGCCGCCGTCGGGGATGTCGTCTTCGTCATGGGTCACGAGGATGGCCGGGATGCCCATGGTGCGGATCGTCTCGAAGACAAAGGCTCGAAAGCTTTTCCGAAGGGGTTTGTCGAGTTTGGAGAAGGGTTCGTCCAGCAGCACGGCGTCGGGACGGCTCAACAGGGCGCGCATGAGGCTGATTCGGGCCTTCTGTCCGCCGGAAAGGGCCTTGGGTCGCCTGTTCTTCAGCTCGTTGAGACCCAGGTCGGCCAGGACTTGGGTCGCTTCCTTTTTCCTTGCTTTTCGCTCTCCGGCGGGCAGGGCGAAGAGGAGGTTTTCAAGGACCGTCATGTGGGGGAAGAGGAGGTCGTCCTGAAAGAGGATGGCGATGCCCCGCTTTTCGATGGGGAGGCCGGTGAGGGTGCGGCCGCCGAGGCTCACGGTACCGGACGCCTTGAAATCCGGCCCCAGGGCCCCGGAGATCCAGCTCAGGATGGTGGACTTTCCACTGCCGGAGGGGCCCATGATGGTGACCACTTCCTGTGGAGCTACCGAAAAGCTGAGGTCTTCGCAGAGGCGATAGGCACCGTTTTGTATGGAGAGGTTGGATACGGCGAGTTCGAGCGTCATGGGGTACCTCGTTTCAATCGTGGAACGATGAGCGCCGCAGCGTAAGCCAGGGCCGGCAGGGTGAGTTGGATCAGGGCGTAGATGGCGGCAAGCCTTCTGTCCACACCGCTTCCGATGGCAACCGCTTCGGTGGTGATGGTGGGGATGCGCCCGCCTCCGAGCATCAGGGTCGGCAGGAACTGGGCGATGGAGACGGAAAACCCCACAGCCCAGGAGAAGAGAATGGGCCGAAGCAGCATGGGCAGTTTTATTTTAAAGAAGCATGCCAGGGGTGATTGGCCCATGGCAAGCCCCACCGTGGTATATCGCTGATCAAAGGCAAGGTAGTTGCCGTGCAGGCAGAGCCAGATGTAGGGGAAGACAAAAAGAAGGTGCCCCCACATCACAAGAAAGAGGGACGAAGAAATCCCCGACTTCAGGGCCGCCACCTGAATTCCGAAGACCATGGGGAGTTGGGGCAGCAGGATGGGAAGAGCCATAAGCCAGAGGGGCCAATGGTTGCCGCTGTCATTCTGGTGTTCCAGGCTGCCGATG
>Ga0209692_10004867_pt1 | contig 11861 bp, 11 predicted proteins | sample tdDd472_FD_187129 | JGI IMG/M metagenome (GOLD analysis project Ga0209692, IMG submission 187129) | Marine sediment microbial communities from the Atlantic coast under amendment with organic carbon and nitrate - tdDd47.2 (SPAdes)... | ecosystem: Environmental > Aquatic > Marine > Coastal >...
CAATTCCCCGCCGATCAGCAGGTGCTCCAGATATTCCCCGTTATCCTCGATGGCGGTGACCTGAACCTCGGGATAGGCGCGCCGGTAGCGCGCCAGGATGTCCGACAGGACGTAGCCCGCGACCAGGGAGGTGACCCCAAGATGAAGGTCGCCGCTGACCGTGTCGTCGGCGTCCTGGAAGGCCTGCCTGGCATTGGAGACATTGGCCAGAATGGTCGTCGCGTGGCGCAGGAACTGCTGCCCCCTATGGGTCATGTTGAGACCGCGGGAATGCCGTTCAAACAGGCTGACGCCCAGATCGGATTCCAGGTCCTTAATCGCTTCGGTCACCGCGGATTGCGAAATGGACAGCTTCTGGGCGGCGCCCGAAACGGTGCCCTGTTCACAGACGCCGACGAAATACTGAAGCTGTCGAAGGCTGAATGCCAAAGGATGCCTCGCCAATGAAGGGCCCGAAGCGGGTCGGACCGTCAGGATATCGGCAAAACACTAGTGCGAAACAAACGAAATCGGAATAACCAATAACGGTCGACCGCAGTTCCGCGGTCATTGGGCTGCCATTGGCATTGGGCCGAGCGGCGGCAGCTTTTCCCGCAATCCCGCCACGAAGGAGGAAACGCCCGACCCGCGCAGCGGCACATAGGGTTTCATCGCCTGGCGGCACAGGCGTTTCGCCTTCAGGGCGGCGCTGTGGCTGATGCAGTCGGTGGGGTAGACTGCCGCGTCAGCGCGAATCACGCCGCCCGGCAATAGCCGGTCCTCGACAATTCGTTCGGAAAGAAACGATCAGGCCTGGGTGGCCGGTTCCTGAGCGGCTTCCTGGGCTGCCATATCGAAAATGGGCAGGAAGCTTTCGGCCTCCTGCGCGCCGGAAAGGGCGTATTTGCCGTCGACGATGAAGCAGGGGACCCCGCCGATGCCGAGGCGGCGGGCGTGGGTGTCCTCGGCCAGGATTTCGTCGGTGTCCTCGTCGGTTTCGAAATAGGCCTGCAATTCGGCGCGGTCTATGCCCGCGCGTTCGCCGATATCCAACAACGTGTCCAATTCCCCGATCAATTCGCCGTTCAGGAAATAGGCGTCGAACAGCATGTCGGTCACCTCGTTGGCCTTGTCGATCCCGGGCCGTTGAGCGAACCGGATGAGCCGGTGCGCCGGCACCGTATTCGGGGTGCGGGAGATCTTGTCGAACCGGAAGTCGATTCCGACGGTGGAGCCGACATCGCGGATGCGTCCATAGATTTGCCCCGCCCGATCGGCGCCGCCGAATTTGACGTTCAGATAGGTCTGGCGGTCCATGCCTTCCGCCGGCATGTCGGGGTTGAGTTGAAAGGCCCGCCAACGGACGATGACCGGCAGGTCCGGCCGCAGGGCCAAGGCTTCCGTCAGCCGCTTCTTGCCGATGAAGCACCAGGGGCAAATCGGATCGGAAAAAATATCGACAATCATGGAACCCTCCGTCCTCCCGCGCTATCCGCCCCGCGGGATCTGCAATGAATGTTGGTTCGCGACCCTGCCCGGGCAACCCCGCTGCGTCTCCTCAAACTTGCGCGAGGGGACGGCGGAGGCCGGAAAATCACCTGTGACGGCTATGACGCCGGCGTTCAGCCGATCGCCTGCCGCGCCCGGGTCAGCAGTTTCTTCGGGGTGTCATAGGGCTCGACCGACGCCACGCCGCAATCGACCAGCACGTGGATCGCTTCCATCACTTCCTCGCCCAGCGCGAATTCGGAATTTTGCAGGATGCCCGCGATCCGGAAGGCGACCTGATTGGCTTCCTTCTCCGCCGTCGCCGGCATGACGATGCCGAATTGATAGGCGCCAAGCCGGCCGACCGCATCCGACGCCTTCACCATGCCCGACAGCCAGTTGGCGATGCGGCTCAACAGCAGTTCGGCATTTTCCCGGCCATAGTCCTTCTCGATCCGGACCGCGGTCGGAATGGAGACGACGGCGACCGAGAGATGCGCGTCACGGTCGAGCGCGTGTTTCACCTCCCGCTTCAGATGCGCATCGAAGAAGGTCGAATTGAAAACGGATCCCAGATCAGGATCGATGATCTTTTCCGTCGTGAGCATCCGGTAGGGCGCGATCACGGAATTCCACAGCCGGCGCCGGTCCACCATCAGCAAGGTATAGGTCGTCAGCGCGCCGTAATCCTTGTCATGCGGCAGGACGACATTGGCGCCGCCGCGATAGAGCGCCATTTCCGGCGGATCGGTGTCTTCGTCCTTCACCACCAGCATCGGCATATTGAACAGCCGCGTATTGTTCCGGATATGGGAGGACAGGTAGAGGACCTTCTCGCGGTCGTCATACAGGGTCGCGGTGATCACGACGGCGTCGAAATCCTGGTCGTCCAGCCGGTTCGCGGCCCGATAGGGGGCCTGTTCGATGATCGCATCCAAGCCCTGGCCCAGCAGCGCGTCGTAGAGGTCCGCCTGGTATTCGCTGGATTCCGAGACCATCAGCAGGCGGGCGGTCTGCGCATGGTCGTAGACGCCGACCTTCGACAGGTCGGCCGTCACGCCGAATTCGGCGCAGGTTTCCGCCCTGCGGAACAACTCGCTGCGCATCGCGGCCAACCTCCGCACGCTTTGCAGACGCGTCAGGATCATCTCGTTGCCGCTGCGGTCGCGCTCCAGGATATCGGCGGCCCGCAATTCCACCGCCCGGTTCCGCAGGGTTTCGTCCGAGCGCATGCCGATCAGCATCACCGGAATGCTGCTGGTGGCGCCGTCGGCCTTCAAGGCTTCAAGGATGTCGAGGGAGGTTTCGCCCTTGAACCGCCCGAGGAGAATGATATCCGGCTGTTGCGCGCGGGCGGCGTCGACCACCATGTCCGGATCGGTGGAGACCTTGATGTCGTAGCCTTCCTTTTCGAGGGCGGCTTGCCGTTCCGATGCCGATTCCTCGTCGCGCTCGGCGAGCAGAATATGCGCAGTTCGCGACATGAAACCTCCCAGCAGCACGCTCGGGCCGGCCGTTTTCCGGACCTGGCCTTCGCCCCCAAACTCTCTCCCCACCGCTATCCGATGGAATCGCGCTTAATGTATTAGAATAGTCGATCCAGGGTGCGGCGCAATTGTATCGATGGCGAAATTGAACAGCCGTCAACACTTCGCTGAAATCCGGGCGCAAACCAGGGGCAGAACCGCGCTGGACCTTGCCGCCGCGATTCCCGATAGTGCGCGAAACATGACGAACCGCGCCGGTGAGGCGCGGCATTTGGTTCTGGAGGGACTGCTTAGACCATGACGGCATCGATCTACGACCGGGATTTGGACAAGAACGCGGCGAATTACGTTCCCCTTTCGCCGGTCACCTTCTTGAAGCGGGCGGCCACGGTCTATCCGGAAAAGGTCGCGGTCGTTCATGGCGACCGGCGCATCACCTATCGGGAATTCCACGACCGGGTCACGCGCTTCGCCTCCGCGCTCGTCAAGCGGGGGATCCGCAAGGGCGACACGGTATCCATCCTGGCGCCGAACATACCGGAGATGCTGGAGGCCCATTATGCCGTGCCGCTGATCGGCGCCGTTCTGAACAGCATCAACACCCGCCTCGATGCGCCGACCATCGCCTTCATCCTTGAGCATGGCGAAAGCAAGTTCGTGATCAGCGACAAGGAACTCAACCCGGTGATGGAGCAGGCGCTTGCCGAACTGGGCAAGAAACTGCCGGTCATCGACATCGACGACCCGATGGCCAAGGGCGGAAAACTGATCGGTGAAAAGGACTTCGAATCGTTTCTTCAGGAAGGAGATTCGGATTTCGAATGGTCGCTGCCGGAAGAGGAGTGGCAGGCGATCTGCCTTAACTACACCTCCGGTACGACGGGCAATCCGAAAGGTGTCGTCTACCACCATCGCGGCGCCTATCTGAACGCGCTGGGCAATGCCGTCTCCTTCGGTCTCACGCCCAACAGCGTCTATCTGTGGACCCTGCCGATGTTCCACTGCAATGGCTGGTCCTACACCTGGGCGGTGACCGCGGTCGGCGGCACCCATGTCTGCCTGCGGGCGGTCGATCCGGCCCTGATCTTCCCGTCGATACGGGACAATGCCGTCACCCATATGTGCGGCGCGCCGATCGTGCTCACCATGCTGATTCATGCGCCCGCGGACCAGAAATGCGATTTCCCGCAGGTCGTGGAGGTCGCCACCGGCGGCGCCGCGCCGCCGTCGGCCGTGATTTCGAACATGGAGAAGATGGGCTTCCACGTGACCCATCTCTACGGCATGACCGAATGTTACGGTCCGAGCGCGATCTGCGCCTGGCAGGACGCATGGAACGATCTTTCCATGGAAGCCAAGGCTTCCAAGGTCGCGCGCCAGGGCGTCGCCCTGGTCACGCTGGAAGAGCAGCGCGTCGTCGACCCGGAAACGATGGAAGACGTTCCCGCGGACGGGGACACGATCGGCGAGCTGGTGATGCGCGGCAATACCGTGATGCGCGGCTATCTGAAGAACCCGAAGGCGTCGGCCGCCGCCTTCGCCGGGGGATGGCTGCATACCGGCGATCTCGCGGTCATGCATCCAGACAGCTATATCGAGATCAAGGACCGGTCGAAGGACATCATCATCTCCGGCGGGGAGAACATCTCCTCCCTCGAGGTGGAGGAAGTGCTCTACAAGCATCCGGACGTCATGGAAGCCGCCGTCGTCGCCGCCCCGCATGAGAAATGGGGGGAGACCCCGTCCGCCTATGTCACCCTGAAGGCGGACTCGGTCGGCAAGGTCAGCGCAGACGACATCATCGGGTATTGCCGCAGCCACATGGCCCGCTACAAGGCCCCGACCAAGGTGACCTTCGGACCCTTGCCGAAGACCTCGACAGGCAAAATCCAGAAATTCGTCCTTCGGGAACTGGAAAAAGCCGCGCAATAAACCGCTGGTTAATCGGCGCCGTTTTTCCGGCCCGCTTCCGATATTCGGGAGCGGGCCATTTTCATGCGCATATTTGCGGTCAACCCTCCCTATTGAAGGATATTTTCCCGAAAAAGAAATTATATATCGTAAAAATTATTGAACTGAGTCATATTTGACGATAAATATCCGGCATGGACAAATCGGACAAAGAAATTCTGCGGATTCTGCAGGCCGACAACCGGGTCTCGAGCAACAGCATCGGGCAGGAAATCGGCCTGTCCGTATCGGCGGTGAACGAGCGGGTGCGGCGGTTGAATGCGAGCGGCGTGGTCCGGGCCAACCGGGCGGCCTTGGATCCGAAGGCAGTGGGCCTCGGCCTGTGCGCCTTTCTGTTCGTCGATCTGGATGCGCGCAGTGACGACGAAGAACGGTTCGTCGCGCGGGTGACGGCGATTCCGGAGGTGCTGGAAGTGCACCACATCACCGGCAGACATTCCTACCTGCTGAAGGTTCGCGCGGCCGATACGTCCGGTCTGCAGGCGTTGCTGGCGGACAAGTTGAAGCGCCTGCCGGGCGTGATGCGAACGGAATCGACGGTCGTTCTGGAAACCTACAAGGAAACGAGCGAACTGCCGCTGTCGGACGACTAGGGCAGGCCGCCCTGGATGAGCGAAATGAGCGAGTTCTTAGCCATACTGTTCCGCGGCGCCGTGATCGGCGTTGCGGTCGCGGCACCGGTCGGGCCGATCGGCCTGCTGTGCATTCGGCGCACCTTGGCCGGTGGGGCCGTGGCCGGGATCGCGTCGGGCATGGGGGCCGCGATGGCGGATGCCGTCTACGGCGTCGTCGCGGTGGCCGGGCTGGGCGTCGTCACCGCGCTTCTGGTCGATCATGCGGACGCGCTGAAACTCGGCGGCGGCCTGTTGCTTCTGTGGCTGGCGGCCAAGGCTTTGCGCCCGGTCATCAAGCCGGGAACGATCCCGTCGGTCGAGGGGGCGGTCGGGGCCGGGGCGACGGTCCTGGGCGGTTTCGCCGCGACGTTTTCCCTGACCATTGCCAACCCCATGACCATCATCGCCTTCGCGGCGATCATCACGGGATTGAGCGACGAAGGCGGCGCCGACGGCATCGAAGGCGCGATAACGGTTGCGGGAATATTCCTCGGTTCCGTCGCCTGGTGGTTCTTCCTGATCGGACTGGTCAGCTTGATCCGGATGCGGCTGACCGCGAGGGCCTTTCGCCTGTTCGATCTTGTGTCCGGTTTGGTTTTGGCGGCTTTCGGCCTGTATTCGATCGCGTCCGTCTGGCGCGGTTGACCTCTTTTTTGCGTCTAGGAGTTTACAGCGATGTCGAACGATAGGGCCGGCGCGGTTTCTCATCCTGATCATATCGCCCTGATCGGCTGCGGCTTTGCGGGAACAAGCGCCTTGTTCCAGCTTGTCGAGCGTTATCCGGTCAAACGGATCACGGTGTTCGAGGCGACGGGCGTCTTCGGGCCGGGGTATCCGTACAAGCCCGACGAATGCCGGGACTACCTGATCAACAACACGACAGACACCATGTGCCTGGTGCCGGAAAACCGGCAGGCCTTCATCAATTGGCTGCGTGATACCGGGGCGGCAGGCGACGTTGACGCCAAAGGCCATCTGCCGCGGGCGTTATACGGCGACTTCCTGGAAGACGTTGTCCGGACGGCGCGGACCATCGCGGCCATCAAGGGCATTGCGCTTGACCTGATCCCGGCGGAGGCGACGGGCTTGAAGGAAACGGAAAATGGGGTCGCGATCACCCATGCCGGCGGTACGGCAACAGCCGACGCGGTCATCCTCACGACAGGTCGCTGCCCGGACCTCGACCGGTTTGGTGATGCGGTTGGGGAAGGCGGCGCGCAATTCTTCCCGACCCATGTCTCCGCGACGGAACTGGACGGAATCGCGCTGGATGCCACCGTCTATGTGCTCGGCACGTCGCTCAGCGCCTACGACATCGTCAACCGCCTCTTTGCGCCAGGGACGGGCAGCACCTTCGAACGCCGGGCGGATGGAAGCCTTGTCTATCAGCCCGGTCCCAACAAGCGCCGGGTCATCCTCGGTTCGCGCGGCGGACGGCTGAAGAAGATGCAGTCGCAACAGCCCATGAAGATCGACCGCCGGCATTTCAACCTGGCGGAATTCCAGCGCGTTGCGGCGGAAAAGGGCGGGCTGACGCTGGAAATCCTGGCCGATATGGTGAAGGCGGAAGCGCAAGCGCATGGCGCTGGGATCGATTGGGCGCGGATCGCCGATCCCTATGAAGGCTGCGCGGATGGAGAGGCATTGAACGCACGGGCGGGCGAGATCCTGGCGCGGGACATCGCGGCGGCGCGGGAGGGCGGCACGGGGAATTTCCTGGTCGATATGATTGCCGACGCGCAACTGGATATCTGGGACGGGTTTGCGGCGCGGCTGATGACGCCGGAGGCGGAGAAACGCTACCGGGCGGAGATGGAAACGGGTTTCCTGACCTTCGGGGCGCCATGCCCGGTGCCGACGGCCGAACGCCTGCTGGCGCTGCACGAGGCGGGCGTCCTGACCGTCCGGGCCGGCGTGCAAGCGCCGAGGAGGGCGGTGGCTGGGGCATCCATTGCCATCGGGCACCGCTATGGCGAGGACCTTGCCGAATTGGTGATCGATGCCAGCGGCGGGGTGAACAGGGTGGTCGATGACCCGGGGCAGTCGGCGCTCGTCGCCGATCTCGCCCGGTCGGGCCTGATGCGCGGTTACGAACTGGCGGGGGCGGCCATGCCCGGCGCCGATATCGATATGGAAACCTTCCGCTTGCGCGGGGCCAGGAACGTCTATGCCTGTAATATGTGGCTTTGGGGTCCCGGCTTCTTCACCAGTTCCGCCTATCTGATGGCGAGTTTCGCCAAGCGGATTTTGGACCGGCTCTACAGCGTATAGAGCTTCCCGAACTGGGGGAGTTTGTCGTCAATGCCGCCGAGCCGCAGGCTGTGCCAGATGATGGCGTGGTTGCTGCTGGTGACCGGCTTGCCCAGCTTGCGTTCCGTTTCGGCCGCCAGTCCCAGCAGGCGGGTGCTGGTGCAGGCGACGAAGACGCCGTCGACATTCGGATCGCTGCCGAGCTCGATGACCGCTTCCGAGACGCTTTCCGGGTCGATCGCGGCGACGGCCGCGTCATTGTCTTCCAGGAAGGAGCCGAAGGCGGCGATATCGAATCCCTGATCTGCGAAGAACTCTCCGAAGAAGACGTTCACCGATTCCTGGTAGGGTGTGAGGATCGCCAGCCGCTGGACGCCTAGCGCCCGCAAGGCTTCCACCGCGGCTGTCGCCGGGTTCGTTACCTTCGCCGTCGGTTCCGCTTCCAGCAACAGCTCCGACACGCGCTCAGGCCCGATCGCGACGGAGGCGGAGGTGCAGCCATAGGCGACCACGTCCATCGGCGATTGCGGCAGCAGCAGGCGCGCCGTGCCGGCGATCTTGCCTTCCATCGCGCGCAGCGTCTCCGGCGTGATTTCCGGGGAATTCTCGATCCGGGCGTGATACAGCGCGACGCCGTCGTCCAAGGCGCCGAGGACGGTCCGGAATTCGTATTCCATGGTTTCGTCGCTCGCGAGCACGACGGCGCCGATGCGGGCGCGGTGGCCCAGTTTCCTGCCGACGCGATAGTCCATCTTCCGGACCGGCGGCATGGCGGGGATGAGGTCACGGGCGGTGTCGGGCATGACGGGATCCTTCTATGGCAGGCGGACTTCCGTATCATAAGCCAAAACAGGCCAATCGGGGTAGAATTCTCCCCGACAACGCGATTTATTGGCCAAAATAGCGCATTCTCGCCGGGATCGGCGTCGCAAGGCGAAGGGCCGGGACCTGCGCGCCGGAACGAAACCTTTGACCGGAATGACGGGCAATTTACGTCAATGCGTTTTGCCCGACGCGGTCGAATAGGGCATAAGACTCCGGCAAAAATGAATCGTCGTTCAGTATTTACGGAGGGAGGTCCGCATGCCGGAACCAGTCGATATCGGCGCCACATTCTCTTTGGCCGGAAAGACGGCGTTGGTGACCGGCGCCAGCAGCGGACTGGGCAAGCGTTTCGCGACGACCCTGGCGCGGGCGGGCGCGGATGTGATCCTCGCCGCGCGCCGCACCGACCGTCTGGAAGCCCTGGCGCGGGAAATCGAGGGCCTGGGCCGCAAGGCCCATGTGGTCGCGCTCGACGTGGTCGACAGGACGTCGATCGACGAAGCGGTAAAGCAGGCGATCGAAAAGGGCGGCAAGATCGACATCCTGGTGAACAATGCCGGCGTCGCGGTCACTGAGCCCGCGCTGGAGCAGACGGAAGAGAACTGGGACTTCGTCGTCGACACGAACCTGAAAGGCGCGTTTTTCGTGGCGCAGGCCGTCGCCAAGCACATGGCGGCAAGCGGCAACGGCGGCAGCATCATCAACATCGCGTCGATCCTGGCGGAACGCGTGTTGAAACAGTTAGTTTCCTATGCCGCGGCCAAGGCCGGCCTGGTGCAGGCGACGAAGGCGATGGCGCTGGAATGGGCGCGCTACGACATCCGGGTCAACGCGATCGCACCCGGCTATATCATTACCGAGATCAACCGCGATTTCCTGACCGGCGAGGGCGGGGAGAAGATGCGCAAGGGCGTGCCGATGCGCCGCTTCGGCGAAGAACACGACCTGGACGGCCCGTTGCTGTTGCTGGCCAGCGACGCATCCCGTTACATGACGGGATCGCTAATCACCGTCGACGGCGGCCATGTGCTGTCCGTGCCGTAATTGATTTCACCTGGATAACAGACAACCGAACGAGGGAGTGACCACCATGATCGTCGATCACCGCACCTATACCTGCCATCCCGGCAAACTGAACGATTTCGTCGCCGTCTATAAGGAAAAAGGCCTGCCCATCCAGCTCCGCTATCTGGAGAAAATGGTCGGTTGGTATTCCTCCATGGATATCGGCCCGCTGAACCAGGTCGTCCATATGTGGGCCTTCGAAGATCTGGCCGACCGCGCCGCGCGCCGCGCCAAGATGGCGGCCGATCCGGGCTGGGCGGTCTATCTGGCGGCCGCGACCCCGCTGCTGATCAATATGGAAAACAAGATCCTGTCCGCGACATCCTTCTTCGATCTCGATGCGATGGCGAAAAATGCGCCTTATAACAAATAGTTGCAGGCCCGTGTTAGTGAAACAGTTGATCTGCTGGGAGTGAGACCATGGACTTTACCCTGACGCCGGAGGTGGATGACTTCCGCAAGCGTTACCGCGCCTTCGTCGATGAGCATATCATTCCGTTGGAGAGTGACCCGAGCGCCTATGACGCGCATGAGAATATCGGTCATGACGCGCTCGAGGCGATGCGGGCCAAGGCGAAACAGGCCGGGCTGTGGTCGCCGCAGATGCCGAAGGAACGCGGCGGGTTGGGCCTCAACACCCAGGGCATGGCGGCGTGCTACGAGGAAATGAACCGGTCGATCTTCGGCCCGGTCTGTTTCAACGCCGCCGCGCCCGATGACGGCAACATGTTCGTGCTGAACAAGGTCGCCCGCGAAGACCAGAAGGACAAATGGCTGCAGCCGATCATCGACGGCAAGATCCGCTCCTCCTTCGTCATGACCGAACCGCATCCGGGCGGCGGCTCGGACCCCAGCATGATCCGCACCAAGGCGGAGAAAAAGGGCGACAAATGGATCGTCACGGGCCGCAAATGGTTCATCACCGGGGCGGAGGCCGCGACCCATTTCATCCTGATCGCCAAGACCTCCGACGATCCGCGCAAGGGCCTGACCGCCTTTATGTTCCATAAGGACCAGCCGGGCTGGAAGATCATCCGGCGGATCGAGATCATGGGGCCGGAAGAACACGGCGGCCATTGCGAGATCGAATTCGACGGTCTTGAGATCGACGACAGCGACCGGATCATGGAAGTCGGCGACGGCTTGAAGCTCACGCAGATCCGCCTCGGCACCGCGCGGCTGACCCATTGCATGCGCTGGCTGGGCCTCGCCAAACGGTCGCTCGAAATCGCGCAGGAATATATCGAGCGCCGCGAAGGCTTCGGCATCAAGCTGGCCGACCGCGAAAGCGTCCAGTTGATGATGGGCAAGGCGGCGATGGATATCGAAATCGGCCGTATGCTGACCATGAAGGCCGCCTGGAAACTCGACCAGGGGGACAAGGCCCGCAAGGAAGTCTCCATGGCCAAAATCCAGGTCGCCGATACGCTGCATCAGGCTGTCGACACCGCGCTACAGTTGAACGGCGCACGCGGCTACAGCAAGGACACGGTGATCGAGTGGATCTACCGTTATGCCCGCCAGGCCCGCCTGGTCGACGGTGCGTCCGAAGTGCACAGCATGGTGCTGAACCGTTTCTATACCGCCGAAAGGCAGGATTTCTGGCGTTGGGGCGTGTAACGATTGACTGACCTGAGTTTGACCGGCGAACAGGGCCGCGCGGCGCTGGCCGACTATGTGCGCGCGGCTTTCGGGGCCGACAGCGTTGCCGTCGGCGATTGCCGCAAGCTGAGCGGGGGGGCCATTCAGGAGAACTGGCTGGTCGACCTGGAGATCTTGGGCGGGGAGCGCGCCGGCGCGCTTGCCACCGTGGTGCGGACCGATGCGCCGTCGGGTGTTGCGGTCAGCCATAGCCGGGCGGATGAGTTCCACCTGCTTTCCGCGGCCTTCGACGCGGGCGTGACCGTCCCCGAACCTCTGTTGTGCTGCGAGGACAAGGCCGTGATCGGAAAGCCTTTCGTCCTGATGCGGCGGATTGGCGGCACTGCGCTCGGCCAGAAGGTGACGCGCGATCCCGCCATCGGCGGCGACCGCGAGGTCCTGGCGGAGCGGCTGGGCGAGGAGATGGCGCGCATCCACGCCATCACGCCGGCGACGCACCGCTTCGACTTCCTGCCCGGACCGGAGACGGTGGATTCCCTCAATGAGTTCCGAACTCATCTTGATGCGCTGGGCGAGCCCC
>Ga0209692_10004870_pt1 | contig 11858 bp, 5 predicted proteins | sample tdDd472_FD_187129 | JGI IMG/M metagenome (GOLD analysis project Ga0209692, IMG submission 187129) | Marine sediment microbial communities from the Atlantic coast under amendment with organic carbon and nitrate - tdDd47.2 (SPAdes)... | ecosystem: Environmental > Aquatic > Marine > Coastal >...
GTTTATTTCCCCGGTGCAAATGATAATGCAAGTGGTTCCGCGGCAATACTTGAATTAGCACAAACTTTTTCAAAAAACAAGATCAAGACTGATCGTTCAATCATTTTTGCTCTCTTCTCATCCGAGGAATCGGGCTTGTACGGGGCAAAACATTTTGTCGAGAATCCTCCCGTTCCGCTGGAAAAAATTATTGCCATGTTCAACATGGATTGTGTGGCACATGGAGACAGTATCAGGATTGGAGGGGGTAGAACTGCCCCGTTAATGTGGAAATTAGCCAAAGGAAATGACAAACTTTACACGAAAATGATGATGAATGCAACCTGGGCGGGGGGTGGTGCGGATGCAGAACCATTTTTTGACAAAGATATACCCACATTATATTTTGTCTCTTCTAACAGCTATACACATTTACATAAAAAAACAGATACACCTTCAACATTAAACCCCGAATTATTTGAAAAATTAACACGAGTAGCATTTCTTACCCTCTGCGATGTTACATCAGGAGAGTTCAGTAAAGAAATTATAGTCAGGGATTCTAAATAATAATACCTGTAAACTCCATCCTCATAAATTATAGCTGTCGGTATGTTCCGGCAGCAAAAACCTTTCAAAAAAACTATTACTAAAATACATCATTAACAAATTAATTAAACTTAATTTATTATAAATGAATACGATAATGATAAAAGGCATATTGGCATGCTATTTTCTGATTTATGGTTCAAATCACAACTGAGTATTTATTTTAGAGTTAAATTTTTGACTTCATTTATAAAAATTAACACCTTTATCGCTTTATGCACAATTTTCTCCAAGTTTACCTTAGGTTCCTGTGAATTAAAAGATATATTGTCTATTCTTAATTTAAAGTAATTAACAATAATTACCATATATTAAAAACTTTTATAACTCTTATATTCAAAACATTGAATATTTAGAATGCAATAGCTATCTTCAAATACTGTTTAACTAATCAATTTAAGGCGGCTTTATGGGTAAAAAATTTACCGTTTTGTGCTTTTCTCTTTTTTTGCTGCTAGGCATAACAATAACGGGGCAAAATGTTCTTTTAAGTCCCGCAAAAGGATATTTCCTCGATAATCCAAACACGCTTAAGTATAAGTTAATGTTTGCGCCGACAGATTCACTAATTTTCCAATGGAGTTTCCCGGCAGGCGGCTCGCCTTCAAATTTAAAAATGAAGATAGGTGCTGCGCCCGGATATTATGATATTGTAGAAACAGGCGTTTCGAATAATCGCTTTTCATCGAAACCTGGAAGTGCTCCTTTAAATCTTTCCACGGGAAGATATTACGTTATTTTTACCAATTCAACCGCCACCAGCTTAAACGAAATTAAGGCTGATTATCTGGCAAATCCCTCTACGATTTACTATTCAAACGAAGTACAGTTTATTGTTGAGGCTCAAACTGCCCCCGTTGCTGTTAGTCCTACCGGTGGTACGGAAGACCCGACACCTCTTTTTGAATGGACCTCAGTTCCGGGAGTGCCGTCGTATCTTCTTATTGTATCGAGTACCCCTTTCGAGGTAGTTACCCTACCTAATGGTGAAATTAGTATTGAAGGTGCGAATGTTGTTTGGGAATATATTACAAATCAGACATCAATCCAGTATGGTGAAGTTGAACCTAATGCTCCTTACAACATACTGCCGCTACCATTAATTCCGGGTACCGAGTATAATTATTCTATAATAAATTTATACGACCCCGAAGATATCGCCTACGCAAGTACGGTATTTGGCGGTATTGTAGCTTTTACATTTAATGGTGAATCAACTATAGATGCCCCAAACCTTGTAGCACCGGTTGATCAAACCGTGTTTTATGGAGACGAAACAATTACTTTCCAGTGGGACCCGGTTGCAAATGTAAATAATTACACTCTTTATCTGTACCAGCGTGTAACAACATTTGCCGGGAATGATCAGGAAGTTGACGTTCCAATCTGGAACTCCACAACCACCAACACCCAGGTTGATTACCCGGCACGTACAACTCTTTCAAAAGGGAAGTATGTCTGGAATGTATTAACCAGTGATGATCAGGGAGCTGGTAATATAAGTGAAACATACTTGTTTGACTATGTGTTGGAAGTAGGTACCTTTAGTGTCACTTCCCGTTCAACCAGAGATAATACAAATCTGTTAAACTTTCAAGTTGAAGTCAACGCGATTGAAGGTGGTGTTTCACCAGCCAACCCATTTGTAATTAGTAACTCTCAAAGTTATACCGATAGCCTTGTTGTTGGAACATACGAATTTACCGTAAGTAAATCAGGTTTTTATGATTCCACGCATACTTTAACAATAACACCGGATGGAATTACATCAACTGTATTATGGATGCGACCATATCCCTCGGTTATAAGCGGGGAGGTACGCAACCAGAATGGTGTAGCTGTAAACAACGCAAATCTTCATTTCGATAATATACTCACGGGTGAAAGTTTTGATGTGGCTACAAATTCCGATGGTGAGTTTAGTGCTACACTCCCCAAAGCTACATATAGTTTACAAGCTTCAAAAGCCGGTTATTTATCTGCCGATGAAATTTTAATTACTGCCGATGAAGATCAGGTTGTATTATCGGAAGCAATAATTCTTACTCTGGACAATGCATTTGTTTCCGGAAAACTTTTAAATGACCTTGGCTCCCCGGTAAAACAGGCTACAGTATTAGCCACCAGGGGGGGAATAACGCAACAGGTTTCAAGTAACTCTAATGGGAACTACTCTTTTACACTCTCTTCAGGTAACTGGACCATTACAGCTTCTAAAACAGGTTTTATTAGTCCAAACCCGATGCCATTAAGTTTGAATACGGGTGATAACCTGCAAAATCAAAATATGGTAATTATACCGCGTGCAAATCAGGTAACAGGATTTGTTTACAGGGTAACCACGGGGGGTACTACCCCGTTTTCGGGTATTACAGTAACCGCAACACCAAGCAGCGGTTCTGCTGTTACAGCTACCACCAGTCAGACGGGCGAGTTTAACCTGAGTTTGAGAAGTGGTACATATCAGCTAACTGCCGCAAGAACCGGTTTTACATCCAGTGATCCTGTTCAGCTTACACTCGGTGTTGGGCAAACAATATCAGGGTTAAGTTTTAACCTTACCCCTAACCCATCCTCTATTTCCGGAATAATTACCCTACCGAACGGAAGTTCTGTTTCAGGGGCAACTGTTTATACTAATAGTGGTGTAACAACAACGACATTGGCTAACGGTACATATACTCTGTCTGTTTCCAGCGGTACAAGAGTGGTCAACGTGGAAAAATCGGGGTATATTCCGCCCGATGCAAAAACCGTGAGTGTCGCTGCAGGTCAAAACCTCACGGGAATAAATTTTGAAATGTCTCCTAACGCGGGTACAATAACGGGTAAGGTTACCAACCTTCAGCAACCCCTTATTAATGCAACAATTACAGCAACCAAGGGAACGCAGAATTTTACAACTGTAACCAATTCAACGGGTAATTACAGTATTTCATTATCGCCTGCTACCTACACTATTAAAGCCTCAAAGAACGGATTTGTAACAAGTTCATCTGTTACAATTACCGTAGGTCCCGGACAGGTGAGCCCTAACAATAATTTTAGCCTTACAGAAAAGATAGCCACATTTGTGGGAACCGTTACTTCTTTGAGTGGTGCGCAGTTAAATAACGCACAGATTGTACTGACCGAGGTAAATAACCCTGCAAATACTTTTAACACGATAACAAATGTTAATGGTGCTTATGCTATTACGGTTGAATCGGGGAAATCATACGATTTAACCATAAGTAAAACAGGCTACTCCACCTTTTCAAATTCCTATGATAATCTGGTTTCAGGGTCAACCCTCACAGTTAATGCAACTTTGACCGCAAACCCGTCGTCTATTGCCGGTGTTGTCAAATCGAGCACGCAAGCTAACCTGAGCGGAGTTTCGATAAAAGTTTACAACGCATCAGGTGCTATTGTTAAAACAGTCACAACCGGTACTAACGGCAATTTTAACGCAGGTCTTTCAGCGGGCACTTACAAGGTTCGTGCTTCCAAGGCAGGTTATGGCAAAGATAGTGTAAACGTGACACTTGCGCTTGGTCAAAATTTAACAAATATAAACTTTACACTTCCTGAAAATTTTGCTTTTATCACGGGTACAGTGAAAGATGTGAATGGTAATGGTCTTTCAAATGCAACGATAAATCTTCTTGGTGCAACAAATGGTGCTACGGTTATTTCCGGCTCCTCCGGGGGATTCGCGATACAAAACCTTATTGGTGGCACTTACAATATCACTGTGGAAAAAGATGCATATTCCGATACATCCATATCAAACTTCACGATTGCTGATGGGCAATCGAAATCACTCGCTTTTACATTATTCCAGTTGAATGGTGAGATCAATGGCGTGGTTCAGGATAATCTGGGAAATCCATTAAATGAAGCTACCGTGATCCTGGTAAGAAAATCTAATAATCTTACCAGAACAAGAACCTCAGCTTCAAATGGTTCATTCAGCTTCACGGGATTAAATTTTGGTGAGTTTGATTTATACGCTCTAAAATCAGGGTATATTCAAAGTTCTACGCAAACACTCACCTTAACCCAGTTAAGCCCGGTTCAAACAGCTGCAATTGGTGATCTGGTTGAAAAAAATGCAAGCATATCGGGAACAATAAGAGATGATATCGGACTGTTACTTAGCGGGGTTACTGTTTCAATTTATTCCAGTGTTGGTTCCGGAGGTGCTGTAACAGATAACTCCGGAAGTTTCGAGTTACGTCAGCTCGCACCAGGTGAATACAGGCTTCTAACTGAAAAAACCGGATACGCAGCAATAGACACAACATTTACCTTAACTACAACTGCTGCCCTTGATCTGGTTATGGCTAAAAATAAAGCTTCAATTTCAGGTAAAGTCACGAACCAGTTGGGTGAAGTTCTCCCCTTTACCGTTTCGGTTACAGCGGTTACCGAGAATAAAAGTGTCTTTACTGCACAAACAAATACTCAGGGTAATTATACAATACCCGGTGTACCGGATAATGCAGATTATACAATATTTACAGATATTTTCCGCGAAGGTTATCTTAATGACACCACAAATTTCAGGATCGAAGAGGGCGTTACAAGCGCTACGGTAAATCTTGAAGTTCAGGAAAATCGTTCTGAAATATCGGGGTCAGCAGGTACGGGTAATGTTTCCGTGAAATTACTAAATCAGGCGACAAACCAAATTAAAACTACAGTATCTGCTGCTAACGGTGCATATAAGTTCAGCTATCTTGATGAAGGAACATATACTGTTACCCCAAGTTTACAGGGGTATTCCTTCACTCCTGCCTCGAGAAATGTAACTCTTGGCACAAAGGATACTACCAGTAATGTTGATTTTACTGCAAATTCAAATACCGGGAATATTGAAGTAACTGTAACAGATAATAATGATAAAGGTATTGATCTTGTTGCAGTTTCAGCGGTTAGTTCCGATGGACAAATAGTTAAAACCGGAAATACTAATGCCGCGGGTAAAATAACCTTTACCAATCTTCCTGCGGGCAAAGAATATATTGTTCGTCCTTCAAAAACCGGTTATACCGCAAAACCACTTTCCACAACAAGTTCGCTCGCCGTGGGTGAAACTTTAGAACTCGCGTTCCAGCTGACCCAAAACAAGGCAGAGTTAAAAGGACTTGTATTCAGGGAATCGGGCGGGAATAACATACCAATCGTTGGTGCGAATGTTATAGTTAAATACGCATCCGGACAAACATTTAGTGGCATCTCCGGAACCGACGGAAAATACTCCATACCAAACCTACCGGCAGGCAGTGCACAGGTTAATGCGGTTAAGCCGGGCTTTATAAGCAACAATTATACTGTTCCTCTGGAAAATGCAGCTTATAGCCGTAACATTTTGATGAAAGCTTCCGTGGTAACAATTAAAGGTAATGTTGTCTATAAAGGTGAAGGGGTACCTGATGTTGCAATCAGTTTAAGTTCTACATCGACATTAGATGCAACAACTAACGATAATGGTCTATACACATTTAAGGATGTTGCAATTAACGGTGGTACAAACGATACCACAACCTTCCTGGTTAGCATGGTTGACCCGGGTTATCCTCTACAAAGTCAGGTTATCGAAGTTCCTGCATCAGCTGTTGGTTCAACCATAACTGTTGAAGATTTTGTTCTCCCGAGCGGTATGATAAAACTTACAGTTTCGGATGGTGTTGCCGTTGTACCAGGAGTAAAGGTGACCTTTACCAAGCCAGATGGGCAATCCAATGTGATTGTTACCGGTGTGGATGGCAGGTTCCTTAGTGATGAAAACCTTACTGCCGGTGTTTATAGAATAAGCCTGGAGAAAAAGGGCTATCTTACTCCGTCTGATTTGGCAACAAAAATTATTCTATCCACTGATACAGACGTGGTGGATACTACATTTAAAATGCCATATCAATTCAAAGCAGTTGATTCATTATTTGCTGATAAAGCAACTTCGGTTAATGTTTCCTATAAAGGAGATCAAACCGGAGTAGCAGCTAATTTATTTTACCGTAAAAATTCATCCTCATTATTCATTACAGTTCCAATGTCGGCAACCGGAAGTAAATTCACCGGATTGATCCCGGCATTGTTAACTCTTGAGGATATTGTTTATTACGTTGAAGTTCTTGATAATAATACAGGAATTTCATATAAATCTGTGGAATATACTGTAACACCTCTTGCCAGCGGAATTCTTTCCAACATCATTGTAAAGCCGGCTTTGAGCGGGTTAACTCTTCGCGCCGGAGATACATATCAGGTTAGCCTGGTTATCAGGGACGGGTTAAATGCTTCGTTGCTCGACCAGTTTACAGGTCCCAATCATCCGGGAAGTATTACCTGGAATATTGAACAGGCAACAGGAGTTAACATTGAATACCCGAATCAGACAGATAGCACGGAGGTAATAATTAAACCAACTGCCTCAGGATTGAACGAAATTTCAATCACAACGGTGCTTGGTGGTGTTTCACAAACAAAACTGGTTAGATTTGATGTTAGTGATTTGCCATTAAAAGAAATAGAGCTATTCTCCCCGGTTAGGAGGTTAAGCAACCGGACAGGCGGTGTGCAGTTTTCTTATAGTGGTGTTGATACGTTAAACAGACCTATAACGCTTGGAAGTGAAGTAGTCTGGTCTATAGTTCCTGAAACAGCCGGTTCAATTACAAGCACGGGATTTTATTCTCCGATTGATACAACCTATATCGGGTTCCCTGAAATAGTGCTTGAAGATAATTTGTCTGAGGTTTATACCTCATCGATATTGGTTGTATATGCCGAATTACTTCCAACAAATAGTTTTACACTTTCAGACAAGGCAGGTATGCAATTGACCATTCCGTCCGGAGCGGTTAATAATCCGGTGGAAATATCATTGGAACAATCGCAATTTGGACCTGCAAAGAAACAATTTACTCCGGTAGGAGAAAATTCAACCTACACAGTTTCAGATAAACTTTATAACTTCCAGTATAGATCAAGCCTGGGGTTACAGGGTGATAGCCTTAAAAAGCCGGCTTCACTCTACCTTCCGATTGATAAATCCTTGAAGTTTTTCGATGGGGGCAAACAGATTGGTTTTTATAACCCTACCTCGAAAGAATGGGAGTTATATAATGTAAGCGAAGATGTAAATACTCTTTCGACCAGTAAATTTGCCAAGTTTGGAGAGTATTCTGTGCTTACACAAAATGAGCCGCTCGGTCTTAAACATGTTGCGGTTCTGCCATCTCCGTTTTCACCTCAGGTTGCACCTTTAAAAATAGGATATTTTTTAACAACGCCTGACAGGGCTGCAAGTGTTTCTATCAAGATATATAACATCCGTGGAGAGCACGTTAGAACGATACTGGAAAATGACTTCCAGCCTTCGGGAAGATATGGCAGCCGAACCGGTGTTAAAGAAATTACCTGGGATGGTAAAACTGACGGTGGTTATCTGGCACGTAACGGAAGATATATAATTAAAATTGACGCTAAAGACTCAACCGGCGAGAAATCGGAAATTGTTCAGGTTGTTTTAGTTAAATAAAAATTTTACCGGGGAATATTATTATGAAATCGATAAAATATTTATCAGTATTACTACTTTTTCTCCTCGCGTTTCAGGTGAGAGGGCAAGAGCTTTCCGGGATACCCGGGGCTTTTGTCGATATCGGGTTTGGAGCGCGCCCCTCAGCGATGGGATTTGCTTACGCCGGGCTTGCTGACGACGTGCATAGCGTTATCTGGAATCCCGCCGGGCTTTCAAATCTTCGCAAGAAACAAGCCGCCTTCACTTACACAGACCAACTAGGGCTGGTAAGTTATCACTATCTTGCTGCTTCCATGCCCCTTTCACGTATTGACAAAAAAACTATAGGTCTGGCAGTTATTTCTTCGGGTGATAAGGCACTTCGCGAGTGGACAATTCAAGGTTCATACTCACAGGAGTTTCACGGTTTTCTGGTTGGAGCGAGCCTGAAGTTCAGGTATGCCTCCTTCGGAAATAATTCAATCAACGAATCGGATTATGTGATATTTGAGCCGGATGAAATTAACGACGGTATATTAAACCAGGTATATGGTTCTGCTTCCGGGTTCGGTATAGATATTGGCGCCATGTACATGCTAACCGAAAAAGTTACCCTTGGCTTAATGCTCAAGGATATTTACTCTCCAATCTTTTGGGATTCGCAAAATGATAATCCTGTCGCCAAACCCAAAGGAAAGTACGACGAACTGATTCCGTTTGAAGCAGTGCTTGGTACTTCAATAAAAATTACAGATAATATTATAGCGGCTGTTGACTATTCACCCAATTTCCTCTCGGAAAGTAATGCCAGAATAAGCGGCGGGGCTGAATGGAAATTGTTTGATATTGTTTATGCCCGCGGCGGGATGCAATATTTCGCCAATCAATACAATGATGAACGTTACTCAATCGGTACCGGGCTTGATCTTAAAGTGATCAAAGACCTGCGCGTGCTGATCGATTTCACGTATTTATTTGAAGAAATTGATAATTCACTACGTTTTTCATTAGGGGTGGAATTTTAATCCGGAGAGGTAAAAAATGATTAAAAGAATAAAAATTTTTATTATGGTTTTACTGCTCTCGGCGGTTTCATTCGCACAGGTTGACGATACCCCGATCATGCAGTATTGGGTTGGAGGTACCTTAAACCTCGATTTTGCTTACCAGGGCAACATGAATGGTGCCGGTTTCGGCTCGGGTATTTTTGCCGGGATTATTAGTCCGGGTGTAAATAACGGTGCGAGCGCCATGTACAGCAACCCAGCGGAACTGAATTTTTTAACTCGTCCGCAGCTAATTTTTGATACCCGTCTCGGCGTTGGTACCAATACATTGGGCATTTCGGATAGCGAGATTATTTCAGAAGAAACCATCTCTGATGGCTCGGATGATTTCCTAACGGATACCACAACTTTCAAACTACCCAATTCAAGCTTTAGAAAAGATACCCGTCTGGGTGGTGTTAATTTTGGACAGGCTGGCGGCATTTCTTCTCTTACATTTGCATTGCCGCTTTCAGACAGACTTGTAGTTGGTTACGGTTACAATTCCGTGATGCAGTTTGATATGGACCTGCTTGTTAGTGGTATAATGACAAATATCAAGACGCAAAAACAAATAGGCAATAATGTTACACCAATTGATATGATTTTAAACTCATCGCTTGCGACTTCAATCAGCTTCAGGATGAGCAGTATGACCTTATCGGCTGGATATAATTTATATCATAATGAGAATAATCTTACTGTAAATGTTGGTGTTTCATTCAACCGCTATAGCATGACACACAGGTTGAGTAACAGGTTCTTTTCTGATGGTATGATGGTGATGAGCAACAGTACAGAGTACTATTTTAACGATAAAAATGACGATGTGCTGGATTTTGCCTCTGGTGAAACTAATGAGCTTTACTGGATAAATAATGGTAATTTTGAAGCCGTAAGATGGGGCGGGAAATTTGGTTTTTATTACCATCCCGGTGAAAAATCCAAATTCTGGTCGCACTTCAAATTTTCACTTGTTTATGATTATGTTCCGGATATGTCGCTTTCTGATGATAATGCATATTCCAGAAGTTACCAGCCTAAATTTTTGAAAGGACGTGTAATTGGTGATAACGAAGATGCACTCGATATAATAATAGATTCGATAGATATCGCGAAACCAAATCTTACAGTTGAAACATTTAATCCTTTCAGTACAGAAGTGCGAGTTAATATGCCATCTTCTTTCACGTACGGAGTGGATATCAGGTTGGGTAAACATACTTTTGCTTTCAATTATGTAGCATATTCCGGTGAACTGTCTTACCAACTTGATAAATACAAGTTTGGTAAAAAAGCTTCCTCGGGTGTAAAAGTTGGTATGGATTTCCACTTCCCAGATCAGTTCAAGGGGGCGAGTTGGCTCCTGCTGGGGATGCGGGTTATGTTCCTCGATATTGATGGAGCAATTTTTCAGATATTTGGTAAATCAACCGGGTATAAAAACCCTCATTACCGTGCAGGTGTTGCATTCATGAATGGAGACCCTATTGTTGAAGGTTTTGGTAAAGATGATGCCAAAGATTTAAAAGATGCACTTAACACTCCACTTATCACCGGTTTTTCACTTGGTAGAACTTACACTATTTATGACAATATTGATATTGGGGTGCTGGTGTTTGGTTTCCCCGATATGATGATGAGATTTTCTTTTGGATATAATTTCTAGCAGTTTTTTTTGGGAATTTGCCGGTGTTTGCTGGCGAATTCCCAAATTTTTATTTAATCACTCTTTCTTAATCACGTTCCTTATTCTCTCTTAAAAATGAATAAAAAATCTCTTATTGTTTTCTTGAAATCCCCCGTACCCGGCAATGTTAAAACCCGATTAGCCAAAACACTGGGTGATGAATTTGCGACTGGTTTTTATAAGATTAACTTACAATATCTTCTTAAACTTTTACATGATTTTACCGCAGAAAGCCAGGTTGATGTTTTTTTGTATATCGATACTCCATTCATTCAACAGAATAACAATATTAAAATCCCTGTAACGATGGCCGTAAAATATCAGTCACCAGGTGATATTGGGGAACGGATGAAAAATGCTTTCCGGGAGCAGTTTTTAGGCGGATACGAGAAAGTTCTGCTAATAGGGAGTGATATTCCGGATTTTACCGTAAATATCTTGTCACAGGCATTTAACGCTCTAGATGAAAAAAAGGTAGTTTTCGGACCTTCAGTTGATGGTGGTTATTATCTTATTGGACAAAGACGTTATTCACCTGAATTGTTCAACGGTATTAACTGGAGTACTTCCATGGTACTTGAAGAGAGCTTAAAAAAACTTAAATCAAATGAATATGATCTGCTTGAAGAGAAAATTGATATTGATAACGTGGAAAGTTTAAAAGAATGGTTATCAGCACCGGGGGGAAACAGGAAAATAAAAGAGAGTGTGGCCAGGTTGTTAAGCAAAATTTAAAAAATGCATCCCGGCTTTAAAAATCTAAACAATATCCCGGGATGCTAATTGCGGTTATCCGGCTTTCAATGTCAAACAGTATCTAAAATTCATCGTGAAGTAATCAATTAAAAGTTACACGAAAAATGGAACCTTTATTTTTTTCACTTTCTACCGATATTATCGCATTATTCAATTCGCAATATTTATTAACCAGGGCAAGTCCTAAACCGTTGCCATCATAGGGGCGGGTATACCCTTGTTCTTCCTGGGAGAAAAGTTCGAAAAGTTTTGGAAGGTACTCATCGGA